>JAAUXT010007231.1_pt1 | contig 38118 bp, 47 predicted proteins | sample 7278171 | NCBI WGS metagenome assembly JAAUXT01 (sample SAMN14350112, study PRJNA611818) | marine sediment metagenome | isolation source: surface marine sediment (1.8m) | place: French Polynesia: Moorea | collected 2018-08 | reverse complement strand
TGCCAGCTTGCAAACCTTGGGGCCGTCCAGAGAACACGAAAGGGATGATGGGGAAAGCACCAGAAGTTCAGGGCCCTGCAACCTTACATTCCTAATGGACAGGGCAGACCACTGAAGCCTTCTGTTTTGCGGGTCGAATAACGTCTTGACCACAGCCAGAGTACTAAGAATCCCCATGCAATAGAGGCACACATCATTTTTATATGTTCTCATTTCTGGACGCAAGGAAAGCTCACAACCGACTGCGATGGATCGGTAAAACACAGAAAATGGCAGGAACCAGCGGGAACTCTTTCAGTGGCTCTTACCGCGTACAAGTACCTGAGTACAAGTGGCGCATTTTGTGTTTGATTTGGTTTCTCCTGATCACGAATTCAAATCCTTCGCGTCATCCGAAACTGTCAAAACTGTCTTCTTCAAGGAAACTCTTCACGCTGGTGTGGTTCCCCTGAAGGCAGAGTGCGCACTGACCTCTGAACGTTTTGGACAAGCAACAGCAGAAGTTTTGTTCCTCGTTGCAGAAACAGAAAAATAGCAAGTTTCAAATGTGGATAAACTCTTCTTGTTTCTGCATTCACAAATGAGTTCATCAACAAAACACCGTCACTTGAGTCAGACATTTTGAGAGCGTGGTCTTGTGACGACAGAACGTGGGTATAAAAGCTGAGACGTCCCGCCCTCTGGCACTTTCAACAGCGGTGGGGGAACATGAACACACTGACCATATTTCTTGTCCTGGCCTTGGTAAGTGTCAACATTTGAGCATTAAATTTCAACTAATCCGTTGAAATATGATCCAAGGTTTGTACGTCTTGTTTGTGCCTGCGAGCACTTGTTCTGAAAAATGACTTGAATGACTGTCCGTCTCGAGACCAGTGTCAGGAACAAGAGGTTGCAATCCTGACCAATACCACAAGAACTGCTGAAGAACGCGCGCAAACGATTCTAACCTGTACAGAGTGAATATGAATGCATGTCATGTTTTTCAGGCCTGTGGGTCCCTGGCCAGCCCTGGCAAGGGTGGAGGCAAGGGTGGAAAGGGAGGCAAGAAGAAAATGGTACGTATTCCACTTGCAGAAAGGGAACTGGATTTCGCTTACACTGCACTGAATGAACTATGTTGACAAGACGAGCGCAACACGTGACTTGAGTCTTTGTTTCACCAGATGCCTCCGCTGGACGCGCGCTGCAACCTCCAGGCGACACAGGTGCGCAACGCCCTGGACCGCATCTACAGGGACGACCGCACCTTCTTCGACGACCTGGAGCAGCAGTGGACCGACAGCCCAGGTGAGCCACCCTGCGATCGCTTCATGTCCCGCGCGTCCTGAAATAGAAATTTTGCAATGAGTCACTGTCAAACAATGAGTCAATGGGGAGTTTTAGCACAATGTTGAAATCCGTACGTTGCCAGATCGGTGGCACAGTTCACCAATGCTTGCTCTGACAAGTGAGCAAACGGTTTCTGTGCGACAAATCTGTCAATGGGGCACGTTGGAAAAGGAGCGGACGTGTGTTCAACCTCCGTTCTGCCGAACGAAGGTACGCGCGTTCTTCAGCGTTCGCTCTCAACGTTGTTTCCGAAGTGAGTCCGCACCTCCGCTCGCCTGGTGTTCCAGTGCACACGAGTGGCTTTCAAGGTTTCTCCACTGCACAAGCGTGCCACACGCACCTTTCGATTGGAAAAGATCAACGTTTCATTGTCACAGAAGTCCATTTCAAAACACATCATGTTTCTTTGTTGTACCATTTCGTGCGCGTTGCACGTGAGGGAGAACGGTGTGCTCGCAGACTGCTAACATACACCGTTCTCAACACATCCCGTGAGTATGCGTGTGCGCTGTCTCCACGCAGGTCGGTTCGGCACTGACTACGAGGCAATGAGGCGCTTCATCGAGTTCAACGTGTGCTTGGGCCGAGGCCTCTTCGACCAAGCCAACAACCGAAACCCTCCGCCAGGGAGCAGGGTGAGAACGCTCAGATGTTCAGCTGAATCAAGGAAGAGACGGGAATTTTTGAACACTGATTTTGTGGATTTTGAGATTGCGACCCTCGACCAAAACCTGTGTCTGAAAAACGACAGCGATCTCACGCTGACTTGACTTTGTTCTTCACAGCAACGGCCAGATTACTGCAATGTGTTCAGCACTGAGGCGGGCCGGGACGAGATGTATGACTGCCCCACCTACGAGGAGCTGGCTGACATGGGTCCCGGCCCCAGACCAGGCCCCCTGGGCGGGCGAGGCCCATCGCGAGGCCCAGGTGGACCTGGAGGACGCCGTGGAGGACGCAAAGGTACAACTATGGTTGCAGTAGTGAAGTGCTTGTCGGTGAACTCGTCCAATTGAATGCAGGACCGGTTCATGTGGCTAATTTCCTTGCAGAGCTTGATCTGCGCATGATGGTCTGCAAAATGGTCAACGACACCAAGATGATCATCGGGATGGAGAAGATGAAGGTCATGAAGTACTTGGAGGTACACACAACCACTCTTGCTTTGCTTTGGGTGCTGCACTGCAGCTTTGCCTTTTGCAACACCAAGTACGCGTTCGGTACATGACTCCCTTGTTTCCCTGCAGTGGACGCCGTGCTCGGTGGTGAGTCAGCAGACGCGCGACACGTTCAGTCAGTTCTGGAACAGGGGAGACCAAGGCTTCCTTGACTTCGTGCGCGGGGAGATGAACGCAGCTCCAGGTCAGTCAGCTACACTCCGAGACTTTGGCGATTTGTTGGTTCGATGGCCCCGTGTCACGTGTTCTTTGCTTTGCGCGCTCCAGAAGCTTGTGCCCCATGGGCACAGACCATTGAAACCAGCTGCACGTCAAGAAGATCTCCCGAGCACGTTGATGCCTTTGCATCTGATGAACATTGGCTGCAGGACTTTGCACAAAGTTTCAGGGAATTCTTTGAGTGGAGCCACACTGACGTTCAGCCACACTTATTTTCCCCTTTTCAGATCTCTTAAAGATCAAGATGATGAAGGAGTGTTTGCCCGTTTACTTGGCTGAGAATCTCGTCACTTACAACGGACAGTTTGAATCGGTTTGTACATGCAACGTCTTTCTGTTCAGCACACCCCGTTCATGGGAATTCAGAAACCACTGTTCAATGTTCTGGGCAGATCTCCCGGAGTGTTGTCCGCTTTTGACAGGGTGGTATCGGAGGTTGCAACAACATCGTGAACTCGAATGAGAAGGCGACGATGCTGCGCAAGCCGACCAGTCCCCAGGAGATGATGTCTCTGAAGCAGCAGAAGATGGATATTTTGATGAGGAAGTTTTCAAGTGGTACGTACGCCGGGTCAGGTTGCTGTGATTGTGCGTTTTCGGCCTTTGTTCTGGCCCAACTCAGGGCATTGTGGTCCTGGCCCAACACATGTGAACACTACACACATTGCGTGTTGTGCTTGAGAAGTCCGCACGCTTCCACTCCAGGTGCGTTCCGGGAGTACATCTGCCTGATGTGGTACAAGGTGTCGGCGTACCGCAGCCCAGCGCTCAACATCAACATGGGCAGCATGGGCTTCAAGTGGTTCAAAATGGCCTTGATGAACGTGACGATGGCCGCCAAGGGAAATGTCATCTGGGTAAGCCTGCAAGTTTCATTCGGACTGCACAAATAGACAACAATTCACGTTCGTGTGTGTTGGATGTTGACTGTTCTTATGTCTCTGATTAGAACGAGGTTGCGCGGCAGAATATTCCTTCAGCGACCACCAAAGCGGACAACGTCAAGAACGACAACTTCGACAGAATATATAACACGCTGTGGCAGTGGTTCCGGGACGGTACGCAATCTGTAAATCTGTATCCAGGGGTGTGTCCAGTGGTTCCAGCTGATCTCGTGGCGGGGCCCGATCTGGTTGTGACTTGTGTTCAACCCTCGGGCACGAACTCCCAACTTGAAAGAGGACAAGTAACAAGCACACACATTTTGTGCCTTGTGGTGCCAAAACGGGTGGGAAAATAATCTGAGGAAATCAGGTATCTCCCAAGTCAGGCCCCTGGTTCGACGGGTAAACTTTCCCCAAGGCCACATGGGGCACTCTGCTTGAACTGGAACGAGACGTTTGTAGCTCAGCCTCCGCCCTGTCTCTTTCAGGAACGTTCCCCACCTTCAGACAGTGGAAGGACATGATGGACGAGAAGGTCCGCATCGCCTACATCCTGTACACCGACCAGGGCATCCGGAACCTGGTAGGCAAACCAGGAAAGAACACATGCAAGCCAGCAGACTCCGATCGATGAAGCCCTTTGATATTCAAAGCCCTTCCTTTTTGCCTGATCACATTCTTCTCAAAACCAGCGTCGGCTGAACATGAACAGACGGGTCTCAGTGCTCTTCTCCAACTCTTGCAGAACAACGCTGTGACGAGGAACTTCACGAACTGGCAGCAGCAGGCGCAGCAGCAGCGCGCACAACAGAACATGTACGCGTACATGCCGAACCTCCGGAATCAGCCGAACGCTAAGAAGATGCTCATGGACATCTGGCTGCGAAACAAAGGTGCAGTGAACTCCTTCTGCTTTGTGTGTGCTTGTTTTTGTTGATAAGACTGTCAGATTTGAGGATTTTTGAGGCAATTCAATCTTTTGTCGGCAAGGCACGTGCACAAAAATCTCAAGTGTGTATCACGAATCAAAAGATCTATTGAAAACCTCTGGACACAAACTTTACTGATTTATACAGATGACCCGCAGACGGCCATTTTCATGATGTACCAGTACGTGGTCAACAAGGTGCCAGAAAACGACGACGTCAAGAGGTTCAAGGTACGGTGAACGATTCAGTGACGGTCAGAAGGAACGTGCTGCGCTTTTGATTTGATTGGGCTTCGCTGACCAGTGAGACAGTGGCTTCATCTTCTGGTGTCTGCTGGACTTCCGAGCTGACTTTGCCGTTCCAATTTCCGATTGCAGATGTTCAAGATGAAGCTGATGGACTACATAATGGAGAAGATGACGGTAAGTCGGAATCTTGCAAAGAACTTGTAAGAATCGCACTTTCTTCCCTCAAAATCACGCAATACGCAGCAGCATAAATTCCACGGTTCTGCATTTGCACAGAGTGACAACGTCAACTGTGACGCCGTGGCGACGTCGATCGGGCTGAGCTCGAGCGACTTCACGACGATGGCACAGGCGCTCTACAACAGCAACTGGGCCACCATGATGAGCATCAAGGACCGTGAGTACCAGCTGCGAGAGCCCACTCCACGTTGACATTCAAATTGTGTGGGGGAATCAAGAACTTGAGCGCTGATTGATCAAGCGTGATGACGATATTTCACCACTACTCGGCAGGAATCCGACCCAACCTGAACCCGATCCTGGCAGGGCGCAAAATGACCTGCTTTGTTCGCACGATGTGGACCTACCTCGGCAGTCAGTGCACGGACCAGACCCGGCGCAACGAGCTGACCCAGTTCCTGCAGCGACTCGAGTCCAACCCCAACATCAGCAAGATGAAGCTCAAGATGGCAATCAAGAGCAAACTCCTTCAGGGCCCGCAAAGTGAGTTCCCTCATGGTGTATCAGGAAACAGCAAACCATTGTTCTTGTCGCAATCCACAACTAGTTTCCAAGAGGAAAGCAGGAGGTTTCTCTGTGCAGGTCACTGTGGGGTTATCTGAACAGGACTCGCTCTGAGATGATCTGGAATGAAATGCTCCTGTGTCTTTTTCAGACGATGGGACGAGAACGTTCTGCGATCTGCGCTATCTCGTCGAGGCCAGCTCGATGCCAGAGTCGATCAAGATGGAGGTGCATCACGCACACACACACACACAAACACACACACACACGTACACACACACGCACACACACACAAACACACACACACACGTACACACACGCACACACACACACACACACACACACACACACACACACACTGTCAGCAGACGTAATTTCGCACAAATGGACGGGAGAAATGAATCCCATGCAATTGCTCTTCATTTAGTTGTCTCTGTTTTTCACAAAAAAATAAAACAGCGACTGACCTGGTCTTACTTCTGTTCTTCCTGCAGCATTTCGGAGAGAAAGTGATGGAGCTGAAGATGATGTTCTGGAAGTACGATGCCCTGGTCAGTGCTTGATTCAGACGAAAACAACTTAATTTCCACAAATGTCCAGCTCAAAGTAAAATGGCCTTGCCTTTGGTTGTTGTAGATCTCAGAAAGAAACTTGTGCCGGTCAGTAAATTGCGTTTTGTTGCTACTCTTCAGGTCAACCAGGACATGAACAGCTGCCCGGTCGAGTCCAGGCAAAAGGCGTTTGACAAAATGATGATGTTGAAAATGAAAAGTAAGAAGTTATGGGTTTCATCCTGTGACACTCACGCACATTGAACCTTCCACCAGTGGTTGTCGTGCTGGCTCCACAAGTCGTTCGCCAACCATGCGAATCAGATGTACCGACTCGTGCGGCGCTGAGTTGACCACGAGTGGTCTTCTACCAACGTCGTTTTGTTCCTGTGCAGTGATGAAGAGGGCGATGATGGACGATGACGCTGACGCCTACGATCAATATGATGACGATGAATATTATGATGATGACGAGTATGACGAGTATGACGATGATATGGAAGACGACGACGACTTCGATGATGATTTTGACGACGACTTTGATGAGGATTTCGAAGACGACTTCAGTGACGACATGGACGACGGCGACATGATGAGTGAGTTTCCAAACTTTGATGTCAGGGTTATTTTTGCTGTTGTCGCAAAAGTTTCTTGCTTGAATGTTGGTGGGTTTTCCCCTCACCTTGCAGGGCGGCCGATGCCAGGAATGCAAAGAGGTCCGCCAATGGGCAGACCGATGGGCAGACCAATGGGCAGACCTCAGATGGGCGGACCCCGCATGGGCGGACCCCGCATGGGTGGAATGAAGGGCAAGAAGGGCATGAAGGGGAAGAAAGGCAAGAAGGGAGGCAAGAAGGAAAAGTACGGACGCAGTTTGCACGTGTGTGTTGTGAATTGCTAATGTGTCGTTTGCCCGTTGTTGTTGTGTTTCACGTGATGCTCGTGTTGCAGGTGCAGCACGGTGAAAACCATGATGACGTGCACGAAGCGGTACATCTGTGACCTCATCAACGAGATGATGGCCGGAGTGGTGAGTGAAGTTGCAGTTTCTGCCAATTGAGTTTTGAAAACACCCCAAACCGTCTCATGTATGGTCTCTTCTCGCTTTCCGCGGCAGGTGGGTGGCTGGTCAAGACTTGTGGTCACGAAGGTGAAAGGTTTGGGGAGTCGAACCCGTGCGTTTCTTCCGCATCTGACCATTTTTGGTGTTGCTGCAGACATGCACTGGCCAAACGGAGCGGTTGATCACGGATCGGTGGAGAGACATTGAGCAGCGCATGGCCCAAAGCAACAACAACATCAACCAGTTCAGCAACTTCAACCCGCAGTTCATGCCTGCCTTGATGAATCAGCAGGATCAGCCGTTTATCCTGCTCAAGGAGATCATCAACATGACTTTGATTCTGAAGCAGGCCGAGGGAGGTGAGACTTCCAGTGCAGAGAGCACGGACCAATTCACGTTCCTATGCACCGCAGCTTGAGTTTTTTTTCTGCTCATTGACCAATGTTGAATTTTCAGTGGAGGCTAAATGCGGCATGCAGCAGCTGATCAACACACTCGCTGGATACTGGAACCTCGACCGCTGCTACGTGAGTGCACATTTCTATTTCAGCCAGATTCTCATGTCCTTTTAGCAATTTCGCTGAGGGATCAGATTTGACATTTGCTCTGTTGTGGTTTGTGTCACGTGCATTGCGCGCATTGGCAGGTGACGCACAAGGTGATTATGATGAAGAAGATGGCTCCGCCGCCTCCTCCGCGCTTCCCTCCCGGCGTCTACCCTCCGCCCCCTCCCCAGCGCTTCCCTCCCGGCCTCTACCCCGACCCTCAGCCGCCCGTGTTCCCGCCGCTTCAGCCCAGGCAACCGCCGGGTCAGCAGGGAGCACCGCAGCGCGCGCCAGGCCAGAGACCCCGAATGCCACCCCGCCGGGTAAGACAAACAGCCTGCACCACACAATTCTTCAAACATAAACAGACGAAAGTCTTTGACCACGCAGAGCTTCTCCAACACCTGCTCTGATGTTTTTGAGTTGGATTCGGCCTGTATGCTCCCCAACTGCTTCGCATTGCATTTGATCCCTCTCTGTTTTTGTCGTTTTGCAGCAGGTCGGCAGATACGCCTTCAACCGCCACCCGCGCGCTGGAACCTGGAACCGCCAGCAGTAGATCACACCAAACTGCCATCAAAATTCAAAATTTAAACCGGCAATTTGACGACGAGGTTCATGATCAATCATCTCAAAATTGTGCATCCCGAAGCCCGGTTGGAATCTCTAGCGGTGAATTGTTTCGTTCAAATAAATTCTGATTTCTTCACAAGATACCTTTTTCCCTTTGTTGACGCGGATCGACGAGGTCTTCCTCAGAGGAGTTCGCTGATGTACGAACATGTGCCACGGACGATTTTGTGTACTGCAACAGTAGAGACAGCTGTGTACGGGCTTTGTACTTGCTTGCGCACGATTGAGCAGATTTGGTTTGCCAATGATTGTCTACATCTCAAAGTCACCAGGTTCCTTTTCCACAATTGCACGTCTTGAGCGAGTTGCACTGAGAGTTCCTCACAGAGCTGCAGATTTCTTCACAGTTTCAGTGGTTGTTCTTTGGGGGAAGACAGAAACCTTGGGACAGAAAAAACGACGAGAGAAAGAGAACTCGTTTGCTCAGATGGGTTGAACGAACGATACAAAGAAGTTGGCACTTTGATGTTCTGTGAAAAAGAGAAGTACAGAACTGGTGCTCGATTTGACGAGTTTCCCAGACAAACCAGGAAACGCTTTTCAAGTAAAATTGTCCAACACCACAAGGTGAAACGAATCCAATGGGCATTTCTCGTCTCACACAATTCGCCCCACCACTGTTCCCAGCTTGACACAGTTTTCGTGACGTTAGTGACAATTACTTGGAGACCATTGCGCGATTGACAAAAGACAGGACACCGATTTTGGAGCTGGACAATCCCTGCAGCCTCCTGCTCACAAGTTGATTTTTTGGGAAAGCTGTACGCAGGTCGCAGCTGCGTGTAGACAGTCCGTCGTGTGTATGCTCGATAAATGAAGATGACGAGATTGCCCTGATGGGCGAAACAGTTTAGAAACAGCGAAAGCAAAGAGTGAAAGCATGAAAACGTCAAAGTCTCAGAGGAAAAGACGATGTTTTCACAATTCTCTTTTCGTGTGAACTTTTGAGGCATCGTATGAAAGTTCTGTGGTGAAAAGAAAAAAAGTCTGCAGCACAGGACACTGACCTTTGACAAAGAAACATATTTGAACATTGATTTCTGCAAGTTTGACAAATCCTGGTTGTCAAATATTGGTAGATAATTACTTTCCAGTGTTTTTCGTCAGATCTTCCACCTCTGACTGATGTGTTTGTTCTGTACACACCCAGCAAGGGAAAGGACTTTGTGCACTGAGAACACGCTCGAGCCGGATTTGGCGTTTTTGCAGACTCCGTTGCACAACATGGATGTTCATGACGATCCGTAGTTTTGTCAGCCCACAGGATAAAGTAATTAGCCCCGCAACAGCTTGACACGAGCAAGAAAAGCTGCGCACCAACATGGGATACAAGCGCTAAACAAAAGGCCAAACAGTCAGACACGTGGGAGACGAGTGCGCAGGTGGGTGACACAGGATGAGATGAAGTTGACTTCTCGGGTTCCAAAGGGCGCCGCAGCATGACAGAACGCTCAAAGACAAAGACGGAATCACGAACAATGGACCGAGGACAAAACTGGTCTTCTCAATAGTAGACGGTACAAGATCGCATCTGAGGACTCACGCTGGTTGTGTCAGTGTCAGTGAATTGCAGCGCAGGAACTCAGCACAATGAACGAAATCAGTCAGGTATATAATGAGAGCAACCAAAGCGCAGTCACTACGCCAGAACAAGGTGGTTTTTGGTGGAACAGATCGGCAAAGCCCGAGTTTTGGAACCACAGCCTGGAGCTGACCAGGACCCCAAACCAGACGAACGTGTACCACTCCCTGATCGCTGCCTGCACTGCCCTCACTATGCTCAACGTTCTCGTTGGAACCCCGGCCAATGCCCTCATCTGCGCCGCCGTTTTTCTCAACAGGTACGTCTATTACAACGCATCTTCGTAACCCAGACAAAACGTTTTTTGATGGAGAGCTCAATTGGGAACAGACGGTCTCTCACTCGTCTCGCGCGAGATTGGACTGTTCCTCTGATCGTCCAGCGGGAATGAGCTGAGGGTCAGGTAACTCGAAGAATAGTTCTGAAAGCGAGAGATGGCCATCACCTGGCGTCTCTGTCAGATGGAGAAGGTTTCAGCGGACTTTGCTATTTTTGGAAGGGGATCTGTTGTTTATTGTGCAGATGATTCCCCTTCCCTGACATGTTGACTGTTGGCTGAGGCGACATCGATCAAAATCTTTGTGGGCAATAACTGAGCGGGTTTGTCGATGTGCCACAGGTATGTTTGGGTGATTTAGTCCTGAAGACAAAGCTTGTGCCCATCCTCGCCTCCTGAAATAACCACCAAGACAACAGGGTCTGGTTACTGGGAGGGCACACGTGACCGTTCTGTACTGCAGGAAGCTCATTTGAAAGAAATTCACTGCCAAAAAGATGACAGAAGCGGAAAAGCATTCTTGTTTCTGTCTGCGACACAATGCAGGTTGTAATTGATAACCATGCAAATTTGCTGCAGGTAGGTCTGTAAAGTTATCTACAAAACATCTCAATACCTTTTTCATACCTTTTCAGTCTCAGAATGACTTTGCTTGTCGACAAAGAAGATAAAATGTGTGGGAAGGAGGGAAAACTTTTTCGTTTGTTCGCTGCAGACGAAGTACGTATTGTGGTCGTTGTTCTTGCAGCGAAGACCCATTTCGGTTGAGCAGAGCAGAAAGTCAGCACGAGGAACATCAAGGTGCTGACGTTCTTGGCTGATTTGTTCTCACACAAAAAGCACATGCAAAACAAACAGCTAAAATGGCCTGGAACCACCTGAGATACCTGTTGACCAGCTAAACCAAACTCATGCACTTGATTTGACATTGATTCCACATCATACTTGCCTAACGAAAGGTCAAGTGCCCTGAGGCGGCACCTGCGCCGTCTGGATGACGTGTTTGCGTGTCTCTATCCCAGACATGTGCACTGTGTCAAAACACCGAACGTCTCCAGCTAATTTCAGGGGTCAAGCCACCCCCCAATATCATCCTCCCAAAATGTGTGCTGTTGGTGCAAAATTGTTTTTTCTTGTTTTGGAATTTGAAGATGGTCTCCTTGTTTTAAAACTGCATTTTTCTTTCGATATGGAGCCTCTGATGGTTGGACGCTGGCTGAGACTGAGGCTGCTCTGCTACCCCTGAATATCAATCTCAGGGAGTTGATGATCAGCTTGGCGGATTTGGAAATACAGAGGCTTCTTCAGCAAATGAAAGAAGATTGAATCAACGTTCAGCTTTGCTGGAAATAGCACGTAATTTGGTTGTGAATGTTTCCGACGGAAAAAGAATTTGCGTGATGCGAAGCAAAGAACTTCAGACTGCGAAAACTCCACTGTGCAAAGGCAGTGGGAGAGGAATGGTCTGCTGCTGATTTTCTGCTTCTGATTTTTCCGCACAGAACGAAAAAAAACACTTCTGCGGTTTCTCGCGTGATGTTAATTTTTTCTGCCTGAAATACGGGGCCACAAGCAAACATCACTGTGAGCTCAGCTCGTTTCCGCCGTGCGTGCGAGCATCGGGACATCCGGACCGGAGTCTTATTGGGACAATTGTCTGGATAAAAAATCCTCCACTCATGCATCTGACACAAAAAATGCCAGGAATGTAAAACAACAGAAAACGAGGAAAGTTTCTCCAGGAAACAAAAGTCAAGAAGTCATATTTTGCAATCAGCGCTTTGTCCTTAGTCCGCAAAAAGGTACTGGAATCTTTGGCAAAAAGGTGCCGGATAGATGGATATAAATTCCCCTTTCGGAGAGAGAGAACCAAAAGCAGGTGAAAAGACGGGAGAAACAAATTCAAGGTAAAATGTTCTGCACCAGCAGGAACGCGATTGGTTGGCTCTCGAATGAAAAGACTAAAGTGTGGAGAGTTGCAGCGAAAATGGCCGCAATTTCGGTTGCCGGCGGTATTGCAATGCATCTTGCAGACAATTGACTGAGCTCTCACGGATAATCAGGCCGGTATATTTCCTTCAAATGAATGCCTTTACATTCAGCCGCGTTGCACAAGACGTCCATTTTCTGCTGAAAGTCCTCCATGCGAAAGCCACAACACTGCAAAGGCGATGCATTAGAGATCTCAAGACGAGAGCGAAGTGAATCTCCAAGTTCAGCCTGAGAAGGCACTCGTGTAACTCCGCTTCACTATGTCTCGCCCACAGGACGCTGCGCACGGGGATGAACGCCCTCATCGTGAACCTGTCCGTCGCAGACATCGTCATCTGCAGCATCTGCTCGACGCTGATGGTCATCGCAGCGCTCGCCCACGCCACGCGTACGAGAGAGAGAGAGAGAGAGAGAGAGAGAGAGAGAGAGAGAGAGAGAGAGAGAGGAGATGTAGATGTAGATGTAGATGTAGGGGAAAGAGAGTGAGAGATAGAGGAGAAAGAAAGAGAGGGATGAGAGGGAAGTGGAGGGAGAAATGAAGAGAGGCAGACAAAGGAGGAGGAGGGAGGGGAGAGAGAGAGGGAAGAGGGAGAGACAAGAGAAAAGAGAGAAGAAAAAAAAGAGAGGAAGAGAAGAATCTGATAGGGGAGAGGGAAGAGAGAGAGGTTGACAGAGAGAGACAAAGAGAGAGATGGACACCTGTATGTACACGACAGACAGGTAGCGTTTTATCTGGAGAAATCAGTCTGTCGGCACGTTGAGACGCTTGGCTCCTAACATCCAGTCGTCAGTTATTGAGACTGAAAGCTGATCATGAGCACCTGATACAAGAGCATTCACAGACTGTGGTGCACCGGAAACCAACGTCGTCGTTCGCTTTTATCTGATGAAGCGCAGTGTGGACGCTTCCTTTGCACTCAGAAAGAGGCTTCGTCACAGGACAGAAATCATGTCCTTTGATTTTGGAAAAACGCCGTGTGTAATTGCGCGCGCTCTCAAAACACAAAAGGGAATCGGCAGAAACAAGGTCTCTGTTCTCGTGGAGTCTTTTTCTTTCTCACAAAAGTTTTGTCGAGGACACTCAGTTTCAAGGCGGTGTGTCATTCCACTCAGGGTAATTACGAGGTGGGTTTGCCGCAAATATCGCATCTCCGGTGCCTCGGCGAGGCTTCCTTTTCGAGTAAGCATCTCGTGAGACAAGGACAAGAAGCTCCATGTTGCGGGCTTTCTCTCGGACGACGAATATCACCTCCACAAAGTGCAATGTCCGAGTGACCGCAGAGCAGCTCGTTTGATTGCAGGTGCCCACAGTGCAATTCCAGAGGTGCTGTGCGAGACACTCGACTCCTTCCATGTCCTCGGTAAGAAGCCCGAGTATCTCGAATGAAAGTGTGGCCTTGTTGGTTCTCCTTTCAGAAAATTACCCTGTTGAAAACCAGGATTATCCATGATGGCAATGTAGGTGAGTAGGGTGCAGATACATCATTGGCACAGCAGGTCAATGACACTGCAAAATGTAAGCCAGTCGCGAAATGGCAACCGCCAGTCTTCCACAACTTGGAGCCGAATTGTGTGTCCTTTTCCCCCCCAAAAGACAAAAAAGAACAAACAACAACAAATTCCAGTCAAAGCTGAGATGATAAAAGTAAAACATTTGCAACACAACGAAGAACATCACGTCGGCACAAAGCAACCCTACACTTCACACAGAAATCGCCTTGGGGACAGCCATTGCAAGTCCGACTCTGTCCTCAAGATGGGACAAAAGGGACCAGAGGAACAAACTCCGAACGCCTCCCAGGAAGATCCGTCTGTGTGCGTGCGATACCTACAGCTCCAGTTCTTTGAACACACAGCAAAAGAATTGTTCACTTTTCAAGACTTCCGCGCTTCAACATGCTTTGCGTGGGCTTGAGGCAATTCCTAAGTCGGGATTTCTCGTCCTTGGTACGTAAAGTTTGCCTTCAAGGACCAATTCGCGTGTTGCAGGTGGGTCTGTGCAGCTCATCACGGTGGCGAGTATCAGCGTGGAGCGCTACGAGGCGCTCAGCAGGCCGTTCGAGAAGCGCTCGCGCCGCATCCGCATCCTCGTCAGCATCGCCGCATCCTGGATCGTCGGCTTGTTCTGCATGATCCTCACGTGGACGACGTTCCCGGAGTCCCCCACTCACCTGCTCTGCATCGACCCCAATCTGGACGAGGCGCACAGGCTTCTGTCGTACGAGCTGGGCCTCTACATCTTTATGCCCCTGTCCTTCCTGTCCGTGCTCATCATCGTCGTCTGCTACATCAACATCCTGTTCCTCATACAGAAGCACGTCAAGAACACCTCGAGGACTTTAGGCGGAGCGACAACGACAAAAAGAAGTCAAGTTGCTCCCATAGACAGTGACGAGCAAACAACCCAGGAGAATGCTGCATCAAAGAGTGCGTTGGGTGGACAGCAAAGGTGGCTCCGTGCTTCTCGCTCGGGCAAAACTGAGACGAAGGCAGCTGGGTCCAGGCACGAAAACTCTTCACCAATCCGGACCATTTCGCAAACTGTCCCTTTTGAAAAACATTCAAACATGAACCCTTCGAGAGGATCACACAAAGACGCCGGATTCGAGAGACCTTCGAGTGCTCAGCTCAGAGAAGACTTTGGACAGCATCGCTTGACCAGGAGCAACAGTGACAGCGCTACACCAAGAGAACGAAGATCCCACGACCCGAAGCGCGCCATCGTGACCACGTCCAACAAAGACGTTCAGCAATCACTCACGGAAGAAACTCAATCCCCGCGTCAGGCAAATGCAGATGAAAAGCGCTGGTCAAAGAATTCCACAAAAAGCCACACACCGTTGCGAAAGAGCAATCAGTGGACGAGTGAAATCCGAGATGAGGCTAATGCGGATTTGAAGCGAGACGGAAGCGACGCGGCAGCCGCGGAGTTGGGCGCTGATGGCACGGGAGATGCGACGGACGATGTACCCGCGCGATTCGTGGGCGACGCGGCGGAAGATTCCCATCAGACCCCTGCGAACTCGCTCGCGCTGACGGCATTGGGCATCCGCGGCGATGCCCGGTTTGCCACGCGGGAAACAGTAGAGTTCAAGCGCCCGGACGTGAAGGTGACGCAGGACAAGGTTCCTGTCAGTTTTCACCCTGTCTCACACGTCCAGGCTGGGACAAGCGACACGAATCACAGATTTGCGGCACTTGGCCCTGCAGATCTAGATCGGGTTTCTTCAAACAAAGTAAAGACAGGAAGCTCAGACATCACGATCCACGACGCACACAGAGCCTCACGTACACCAAAGATACCCAGACACGACACAGCTGCAGACCTCTCGGTCACCAACAATTTCAACAGGATCAAAGGTAAACGGAAGATGGAGGCCAAATCTGCGCTGCGCACGGCCATCGTGCTGGCGACGTTTCTGCTGGCGTGGCTGCCGTTCCCGCTGGTGCTGGTGACACTGTGGGTGGAGAACTTCCACACGAGCACGGCGACGCAGGTGGAGGCGCTGCTGTTCGCCTACATGGTGTCGCTGACCTTCTCGCTGCTGGCCGCCTCGGTGAACCCGCTCGTGTACGGGGCCATCAACAAGCCGTTCTACAAGGAGCTGAGACGCTTGGTCAAGAGATGCCGGATGAGGGTCCGCTGTTGTCGGTGAAGAATTGCAGAGACGATGTGTCAAATTCACCTGTGTTCTAACAGGTGACAAAGTGTTCCAAAAATAAATTCAAAGATGTTTGCAGCGTCAAACAAAACCAAAACATGCGTCTGCAGAGTGGTCTCGTGTCCACATAGCAAAGAGCGTGAACAGCTGCACGTCGGTACGGAACCGAAGAAGCCAGTAAATTAATGAGGCCCATTGAGCTGCGCTTTTGATCTCGGAAATTGCACCGTGTTGGGCGACTTCAATTTCGCTTGCGACAGACCAACTGAATCACGTACGAGCATGTTGACCTCCAGTGATCATGTGGACGTTTTGAAGTCAGGCGAACGTGTCCTTCAGAATCTGCCCAGGAAACGTGTTTTCCCGACGGGCAGTCCTGTGTGAGTCGGAGCAGATAAGAGTTTGCTGGTTTGAAGACTCATCTTCTTTCGTGACTGACTCGAATGTCCGTCACCAGCAGATCTTTCTCCCACACGAACATGCATGTTTCCGCAAAGCTCCCACGCTCCCAGAGTTTATCTGCACGACAATCGGGAGATTTTACAAAACACCAACAATTTCACCCGTGTAGTGTCTGAGATGAGATGAAAGACGAGTGGTCTGTACCATGGCCACGAAGGCCATTGTGTCATTGGTCTGTCTGCCCTTCCTCCACTGCGTGCACAGAAAACTGATTCGTGTGTTCTCAGTTTTTCAAGAAAGAAACGTGCAGTGCTCAGCAGTGTTGTGCACGGTGGCCCACCGGACGGCAAAACTCCCCAACGCGAGCTTCAATTCTTTATTTTTTTTCCGTTCTCGACAGAAAGTGGGTGCAAATGATGACGTCTGATGACAACAGACAGAATGGATTTCTTGAGTTGACGCGCACCGATTGCGACATGAAATTAATTGCAGAACAAAGAGCCGTTCATCTCCTGTGAGAACGAGTTCAGAGGTAATGGCATCAACGCTGAACAAAGCAAAGGTTCGAGACTCCGTTCATTCTGTACCTGTGATGACTTCTCGATAGAAAATTTTCACAGCAAAAAAATATGACCACGAAACAGCAAGTGAAGCCAATGCAACCTTCTCCTCTGATTTTCCACAGTTTCTTTTTCCATCTTAAGAGGTGCGGTTGTTGCCGCGTTCAGTGGCCGGTGAAAGGCCTGCAGTCAATTTTTTTGAGAACAAGCCAGACAACCTTGCACCCACATCAAAGTACGAAGTCTTTCAGCAGTGCAGTTGAAAGTGTGTCTCGGTGACTGACCCCCAGGTGGGATTGTCTGGAAACTCCGAAGCCGACGATCCCAACGTGAATGCAGCAAACTTCCAAGCATCAACGAAGCCACCAAACGCAACAAACGTTTTCGTCTGAGCAAGTGTGTTCACACACGAAAAAGGAAAAGAAAAACATAAGTTGAATGGGTCGTATCGGATGTGATTCAGATGGCCAGGAAATGGACGTGACGCCTTGGGCACTATAACTCTTGTTTGTGGCCGGCGTCACGTCGCTTGCTCGGCTCGTGTCGTCCTTTCACCGTCGTCCTGTGCAGGATCCTGAGTCCGACCTCGATGGGAGGAAGCTGCGTCTCCGCCGAGGCCGAGTGGGCGACCGCCAAGTTATCCGTGATGATCAGGTCCCCTTTGCTCCACTGAAATGTGGAACACGACTCTCAGAACTCATTTGGTCACGCAAATTGGATCGTTTCTTTCCACTTTGTTTTCTTTTGCTTTTTTGGGGTGGGGGTGGGGGTCGGGGTGGTGTCAAAAAGTTGATTCTGGATTTCAACGCAGATTCAAGTGTTTTTACCTGATGTGTGTGGACAAATTTGCCGTTGTCTTTCTCAATCTGAAGAACAATATCTTTTTTAATTCGTTTTGTCTCGTCCTCATCCGTCCACTGCTCGTCCTGGGTTCCCAGATGTTTTCCGAATGATTTGATCAAGTCCACGTTGAAACACAGAACCTGAAAGAAGGGCATTTTCCTCAAACAAAAACTTGCCCTGACACATTCACCACAGGTCTCTTGCGTTTTCAATTTCAAACTGCAGTTTTCAAGTGTTCATGTGGAGTGCTGGAGGAGAGCGGGAGCCTCACCTGCTTCCCAGTGACCGGGTGGTGGTAGAGCAGTGGGTGCGCGGGGGGCTGAGCGGGGCAGGCGGACCCGTCCTTCTCGTCCACCTTCATCCCGACCGTCTTCCTCACGTTGGTGCCGAGGTAGAGCTCGTCCCACTCGGCCTTGAGATGCGCCGGGGCCTCGTCCAGCATCCGAGTCAGGGACGCGAACGCTGCCCCGAAACACCAGCTTCAATCGACTTTGCACAGGAAGGGAAGGTGGGCAGATACTCGTATCATTGTTTCTTAAGTACTAGTGCGCACACGTCAAACGTATCGAGGCTTGGGGAAAACCCTCGAGTGATGAGAAAATATTTCAGATGCATTGAAATTCGAAAGATGGAAACTTTTGATCATCTCTCTCATTTTTTTTTCTCAAAATCAAGGCAAAGAAAAAATAATTACGGGAGTCTTCTTTTTTGAAATGGAAACTCATCAGGTAACTGGAGCCACAGTGAAAAAAGAGCTGCACGTAAAATTTCTATTTCAGTCTCCTTCAGAAAGATGAAGCCGATGGCATCCGAGAAGGCAGAATGGCGGGTGGTCCAAACTCTGGTTCCAAGACAAGTGTCTGGTGCCACGCCTGCGTTCCCTCTCCACAGGATGAGGTGGTCTACCCTGCACGGATGTTGTGAGCCTACCACAGCTCGGAAACTTTGGACACTCACCCGTGCTTCCCCTGGAAGGGCATTTGATGATGTGGTAGAGTGAGTGGCTGTGAGGCTTCTCGAGGAAGGAACCGTCTATGTGCCACGTTTCATTTCCAGCTCCTGTGCGAAACGATAACAATTGGTACCAGGTCCAGTTGCGTCGCAGCAGGGAGTTCTCAAGAGGCTGAAGGCCCGTACCCAGGTACCCGTGGGCGGGGTCGTTTGAGATGCGGAAGACGCCGGGGTGCTCTGTCTCCGGATGCGGCTCAGACTGATCCGTCAGCTCCCCAAACCACTCTGTGATCTGCAACACACACACACACACACACACATCTTTGAATTGCCACACATGTCCTTCGTCTTGGCGGTTCATAGTTGTCAAAAGCCAAGTACCAACCTCCCTTTGGCGTTTTCCTGGCACAACACCCTGATCTTTGAAGACGACAAGACTGTGTTCCTGCACCAAAGAGACGATTTCATCAACCTCCTGAAAGAAGAATTCGATATTTCTATTGACTCAATTACTCCGAAGTTCTTCCAGACTGAGGACACGAAAGTGCGAAGATGTCTTCTAAAAATGGCTTGTAGTGTAACTTTAGGCTGATTTGGTGCGTCATTTGGCCTCGTTTGACGCAAGACGAAGACGACAGGATATCTGTCTCAAAACTGGGGCCCAACAGAACGCAAACACGGATGAAATGATGTGTCACCTGTTCAGATTTGGCAACGGTCAGGTTGATTCCTCGAATCTCAACTCCAACTGGCAGAGGAGACAGTTCGAAACAGCAGCACGTTGACAGAAAACCGAGAAAGATAATGTCGCGCCAGAATGTCATGGTGACCAGTCAGTGATTTGTACAATGCTTTTCTCCTGTTCTGGGGATCAGCTTTTCCGATGAGCACGAACCTCGCCACGTACGACGAATAAGGTTGCGCTTGTTGTAACGTTATTGTAATCGAACACAACTATCGGTGTTGAGACATTGAATATTGGATGCAGAATGGAGCGACTACAGTCCGAGCACGCAGGTCAAGTGCGCAGCGATTACGAGTGTTCTGGTGTGCCAGAGATTTGGGTTGCATTGGATTTGAGCCTTTGGATGTCTGTGAGCAAGTTCAGACTTGCAGGTAAGGCCCTGTTGGTGGTGAGCTCTTTGTTCCGGATGCTCGATTCTGACGGTGTAATCGTACAGTTTGAAGATCTTTTTGCACGGAAACAAACCAGTCCTTGAGTGCACTTGTCGACCATTTAATGAACATCATGAACAGCATGAACACAAAGAACAGAAGAGAACACAAAGGTCACAAGAGAACAAGTCAGAAATCACATGTGAAAATGAACATGAAGGTTGACAGAATGGTCGGAGTTGGGTTCAGTCTGTTGAGGTTGACCGTGCGCACGGACAAAAGTGACAAGAGTAGACAACAAATCAGAGTCAATGGACAACACCGGAGCACAAAGCACTTGTCAGAGGGTCATGTTGGCAGCTGTCAATTTGCGGTGGAGTGACTGGCCTTCGGGGGAATCATGCAGAGGGGTCCGAGATGGCCTGACATTTTCCTCGGAGCAAGGGGGTGAAGAAGGCAAATATGGCTCTTCATCGACATTGTGCGGGACCAACATGGGCTTGTTTGGTTGTGTCACTGTCTTGGAGCCATACAGAGTGTCACACACTTTCTTCTGCATGTTTGTACTGGTACGTTTGTACCCTCTGACAGCATTCGACCAGTGGCCAGTACGCTCCTGAATCAACTGTTCATCTACTTCACCCTCATACAATCGAGTCGCAGCCATCGCCCGCAAAGAGTGGTTGCTCCTTTTCCCCTTCAGCCCAGCCTCCAGACACAGTTTCTTGATGGCTGACTCAATTTTATGGATACCCAAAGGTTGGCAGCTGTACCCAACACCGTCATTGTTGAACTTTGCCAAAGGTCTCAGGTAGAAATCCGCACTGCATTTCGGGTTTTTGATGGGTCTGGCAGACACATACTTTTGGTAGAGCACAACCAAACAGCGGTTCTAATTGACATTTCGATAACACCGGAGGACCTTTCCGGACGCTTTCAGAGCATCAATACCTCCTTGATTGTTCTTGGCTGTGTACTCAGTGTACTCCAAGAAGTCATCCCCGGACTTAGGGTCATTCTTGACCATGAGTTGCTTACCAAACTTGAGACTTTTGTGTTCCTCACCAGCCCGGAGAGTGAACTGAACACCCAACAAGTACAAGACAGTGTACAGAAGACACTCAGGAGTGTGGTCGCCCAGCAACCCGTGGGCCCACAACTTTTTTCTTGGCTGTAAGTGATCACTTGTGCCTTAGTCTTGGGGGTGATGTAGCCTTCTCTCAACAAGGCTTTCATCCTGTTGTCAAGAGTGTTCCTAACCTTGACAAAAGTGACAGACTGAGGATCCAAAAAGCGCACATGCCGACCTTTTGTGTCGAGAAACATTTGCATCATGATAACTAAGCTGTACAAAGTTTCACGTGGATAAGGCTCTCCGGTGACTTTCCGGACCTCAAGAATGAATTTGCACATGGTTTCACACAAGTCTGAGTCACTCATGTCTTCCAGAAGACCCCTGATTTCGTCATCCTGGCCGGCCAACTTGGTGCGGAGATTCCGTGCCTTCTGCCAGTTGTCAAAGATGCGGACAGCCCACCCAATTTTCTTCTCACTGGCTGCAGAGAATCTGCAGTCACAGAAGGTGACAAGCAGGTCAAAGAGCAGGCAAAGAAGGCCACAAGTCTTCAGGGAAAAAGCCAAATGAGAGCCTTGACAGACAACCGGAAAAGAACTCACGTTTTGCGCTGCATGCTGAGAAGGTCATCCTGAGACACAGGGTCACTGAATCACTGAGTTTGTTGGTCGGCCAGGAACTGTGACGATTCTGACAAAGATCCAGAGGACTCCAGAGACAGCAACGGGGGCCTTGCAGTGTCAAAATTGTCAAGGAGTCCGTTCTGCACATGTCGAAGTTGCACAGCATCATTCTCATCCAAATACTGCCGGATAACAACCTCATTCGGGTTTGGCTCAATGTACTCATCGTCATCATACACATACCGGACCATTTGCACAGGCTCTCCCTGCTTCCAACAGTTAGAATTCTCAGTCTCTCCTTATGTCAACCACAACAAGTCCTCCTCATCCATGTTGCCCACACAACAAACTGAACCCAACTGATGAGCAGTTGACCGCAAGCGCACATGGTCGACCAACAGAGTACAGCATGTAGTCAAGATGGGCTGTGTGAAAAACAGTGCACAAAAGCTAAACCCATTAACAAAACCGTAGATTATCTATTCTAACAGTAGATTACTAAATAACAGATTGAAACAGGGCCTTACGTACGGTAAACAACGGGGGCGAGGAGCTTATCGCCTCCGAGCGTTAGCGAGGAGGGAATCAGCTCCTAGCCCCCGTTGTTTACCCATAACGTCTTTCCCAATGAGACTGACAATATCAAAAGTGCCTTCCCTTTTCGTGTCTATTTGCAATATGGCATCTTGAAACATTTTTTGGGTGGGAACAGAAGACAAAACATGTGATCTCTTTTGTTCGAGCGCCAACTTGTGGCAGCAGGCAACGTAAACTCTGCAGCGTGCCTCTTCTTGCCTTTCTTCAAATCTGTGATCCACAGAAGAAGCGCACAGTTGTCCTTTGATTGCAACAAGTGTTTGAAGACTGTCTCCGCTCAGAAAGATTACATGTAGTTTGGGAATGGTGTGGCACTTTGCAAAACCCACTTGAAAAGTTCAACGGCAAAGAACTTCAGACGATCCGCGAAATGGCATTGTCGTCGAAAAATAGAATTCATCAAAAACCAAAAATCGACGCCGTGCATAAGGTTGAATTGCCTTGCTCGTCGCATCTATCGTTCTACCACGCGCTTGTCTCCATTCGGATTTTCCACGCTCTTTTTCATGTTTTCTCAACCCGTGTGAGAGTATTGCTTCTCACACTGACTTTTTGGTCATTTTTGCATGGAAAGAAAGGTCATGACCTATTTCACAATTTATTTAGCCACCTCTTTTGGACGGCTACTTTTTCTCAGCCAAAGACAGATAAAATCAAACATATTTACAAGGCATTTGGCCAACCAAAAAGAACAAAAATTCACCTCAAAATTTGAGCTAATGTTTAGACTCTTGAGTTTTCTCTTGGCCATCTCTTTGTCAATTCTGCGCAAAACTACATTTTTCTTCACACTTGTCATCCGAGAATTTGCAAGGCCTTTTGTGTGCTGGATTTTGGACAAACAGATAGTTATCCACAGCCTTCACTGCCGGTTTTACCTCAGGAATTTTGTACTTGTCAATATCATACTCTTCTGGCAGAGGTTTCATCACATTTGCCGTTGTTGAGCATGACTTTGTTGTCATCACCACGTTGCTCGCATTTTCTAAAATTTTGTCACAACTTTGCTTGTAAAATCGCACGGAATCAGACTTGTGACCAGTAAACTGCTTGATAGTCTGTTCATCCACACCCTTTTGGTACAACCTTGTGGCTGCACTGACGCACAAGGAATGGTTAGTAAACTTGCCAGACAATCCAACCTTTGAGCACAGACTTTTCACGACCGGGCGCAAACTGTTAATTCCAATAGGTTTGTCGACGTACCACTGCTTCGGGGTTTGATTTCACTCACAAATCTCTTTCTTGTAGAAAGCGTTAGTTTTTCCAGCAGGCAACAAGCTTGTATATTTCTCAAACAATCTAATGGGACATCTGTTCGAATTTTCTGTGTTCTCATAGATTCGAGCAGTCTGAGGCTGGTATTTTCTGTGAGAGATTCCCCCTTGATTTGTTTTGCTTTTTTGGTCTTCCTGATACAACAAGAATTTGCGACCTTTTCCCTTCTGAACAGTGATTTGAGGGTTGAAACCAGGGGCCCATAAATTTCGATGTTCTTCCCCCCTCGCAATGCCAAACCGAGTCCCAACAGATACATTACTGTGTGCCGCAACTGAATTGGGTTTTCTTCACCCAAAATTCCATTCTTCCACATTTCTTCTTCCCTTTCAACAGGGATAGCCTCAGCCCCTTGTCTCTCAAAACCAGGCTCGGATGCTCTTTTTTTCATCAAATTATCGAGAGTAAACTTCACTTGTTTGAATTCCGGTCCATCTATCAGCTTCCAAAAAACACCTCTGCATTCCAAATAAAACTGAATCAGAATGACCAACTTGTACAGAGACTTACCAGGAAATTCTTTCCCATCTTGGCATCTCACCTCGTTGACAAAACAGCACAAACAAAAACTGAGATGTTCAGCATTCAAATTGTCTGCATCAATGTCACACCATCCAATTTGGAAAACTTTGACCATGTCTGTTTTCAACCTGTGTTGCCTCCACGATTTAAACAAACCCACTGCCCAATCAATCTTTCTGTCCGTGTTTGCAGAGAATGTCTTTTTGGACAGTTCTTCTAAAGCACTCTCTTCAGTCGGCTTCTTGAAACAGAATTCTTTCTTCTCCACCGGTTTCGTCTTGCGGGGCGTCTCGTTGTCATCATCTATTTTCGCACCAAGGTCAAACACAGCAGCATCAGTGTCACTTTGGGGACAATCCTGGTCTGCTCCGGATTCATCACTGCTCTCATAGTCAACAAGCAAAGCATTTGGGGGGTCGGGAGTGAAGTTGACCACGTCGATCGTCTCGGACATTTCTCCACCTGATGAACTCTTCTGGGAACTGCACACACATGATGAACTCTTCTGGGAAATGCAGAACGAAGCCTCATCACTTGCTGTCTTGTTCAACATCTGAGTTGACATCCATTCTGGCCTTCAAACACGTTTAATTTTGAAAATCAAAATGTTTTTTTCTCGAAAACCAACATGGCACATATTTCGTCCCTTCAACATCCAGGAATTCAATCTGACGATCGCTGCACCAACATCCAAATCGAGGCTCAGAACTACCAGAACGAGGTTGCGAACTGTTTCGGGGCAGGTGACACTAAGTTGAAATGAAATTAAATCAAACAAAACTCACCTGAATTCCCATTCAGAAAAGGTTTGATCAAAAACTGATACATCGGATGTATCATTTTCACTCTCGGAATCTGTTTCAGACAATGTTCTGCTGCTCTCACAATCAGTCGAAGTCACCTGTCCCGGAAATGACAAATCTGTCATGGCTGCCAACAACGCAAACAAACAGGTGCAGACAAATAACTTTTCCTTTTCTCTTTGCAGAAACTTCATATTTCATGTCGAAACCATACTTTCAAGACAAGTCAGAGGCGTCTGAATCGATCCAAGCATCTGTGAGCAGAAATGGCAGCGCACACCATGGTATCGCATGAGGTCGCTCCACTCACACACTGATCGCTTGATTTATTTTTGCACGAATTTACTCAACATTATTGCATAGCACTTGAGCGATGTCGACTTTGCACCTAAATTCAGTGCAAGTCAACATCGCGCTCATGACATGCAACAATGTTTCATAAATCCGGCAAAAACAAATCTCGAGCAGTGCGTGAGTGTCGCTTCTCACACTCTACCGGGTGTGCGATCCCTGTCTTCTGCCTCATGATGGATGCATGAGCTAGTCTCTTTGGAGCACATGGCCGTGTCAATTCAGATTGTCCTGGTATGTTTCCTTTCCCTTTTCCAAACTCACGGTGAGGCGACCACCGTCGGTATGTGTGTCTGTGCGCCACTGCCATGGAGGGCCCAGCAGCGGCAACAGGTCTTGGTGGGACCTAACCTGTTCCCACCACAGGACCCCCCAATGAGGTGGTGGCACCCTCCATGGGACCCAATCTCCCAATCTTGTTGCTGCTGGACCCTCCTTGGACAGGTTAGGTCCCAAGATGGGACTTGGCCTGTTGGTGCACGGGTGAGCTGGCATGGAACCTCGCGCTTTCTGGGTGTAGCCGTCTTGTTCATTCGACCACCACTGTACAAAGGATTCGGCTCAGACGTTCATATTAATTGCAGGCTTTGAAGGAAATGGAATGACTCCGAAGCGTCCACTATCCCCAAGGTCAAACACAAAGTTAAGCAGCGTTTGAGGGGCGGGCATTTTCCAGAGCCGATTGCGAGGCGTGTGAGAAGTTCTTCATCCGACTCAACTTGCTTCAGGGAATCCAGGGCTCAGGTCAGGGGGGGCACATCTCTGTGGTTCCAGATCTAAAACTCCAGCCTTGCAAAAACAAAAGTTGGGTGTTGCGGTCAAGGGGTTCAGACCCCAAGAGCGCCCGCATCTCTGGGTCGAGCAGTTCCGTCAGACAGACAAACAATGCTCGACATTTTTCCGCTGTGCTGATCGCCAAACTGACGGACCTGTTGATGTCCGTTGTACGCAATTCATCTCATCATATGCTCATCGGAAACGCTGCCGGTGCGAGTGCCAGATTTCTCGTTCCGATGCTCGTACATCTGCTGTACTGTACGGTGTTGACGCCAACGAAACTCACGCGCTTCACGACCGCGGTTTGGAGTCAACGCCCGGTGATGACTGAGACGAAGACCCAGGGAACAGCCCACAAGGAGTCGCGCCCATCATCGCTCTTGTTTTGACATACTTTCACTGGAAATAGCCGACAACCTGATCAAATTAGCCGCTGAGTGCAATTAGGCAAGCCAAAATAACATCGTTGAGCAGATCTGTGCCTGTGAATTGGCTGGGTTCGAGTGTCTCACGAAAGCAACATGCTGACGTGCACAAGAAGTAGTTCCAGAGCACTGTCAGACACTTGTCACACTCCGTGTGTGCCGATGATTGTCAGAATTTGCTGGACTTGCTGGGTCAGCTGCGTGGTGGGAACGGGCGGCGATTCGCCTTCGACATAAATCTTGCAGGCTGTTTTTGTTGCCCATTACATGAAATGCAAATGCAGTCGTGTAAGAAACAGTTTTTTTTTCTTTCAAGCCGTGTCAGGCAAGAAAAACGGCATCAATTCGTAAAGTGCTGCAGTGAACAGCCGCCCGAGCGATGGGCGCTAGCGTAGCTGGAATGGAGAAGATGAATCATTTGGGCAAACTGGGCAGATCAAATCACAGATCCTTCAGAACGACCACTGGACGGATTTTCTGATGAAGTTTCCATTTGAAGGAACGTTGTGACATACAAGCCTGTCACCTTTAGAAATTGCACACGCGTGCAAGGACCCTCCCGGGCGCCGAAACCATGGTCCGGTTTCCACAGTTTTCAGTTCATGCAGAGCAGATCAGGCAAAGATTTTGAATGTTGACTCCTTCAAATTTGTCGGTGAGCTGCATCAGTGGCATGGACATGGCTTTCTTCCTGCTTCACACACACACACATACACACACACACACACACACACACACACACACACACACATACACACACAAGGAAACAGAACAGGAACTGGAGCTGAAGACATGGAGGAGGCGACTGACATATCTGCCAGTCCACGAGCCTTGAGCTCGTACTGCGGTGACTTCTTGCCGCGACGCCTGCATGCATGGCCACGATGTCTCCTTGTGAGGAAAGAATCTACCAATTCCCTTGTCTATTTTTCCTTCTTCAAATCGATTCCCCCAGGGATTCGCCCCTGACCAGATCTTCGATGCACGTCTGACTTCGCCTGTTGGTTACACACGATCCGCTGTTCACATCGCGCTCGGTGCAATTCGCTCAACTGGTGGCGGCTCGACTTACATTCTGTTGCAAAACTCTTCCGAGAAATGCGGGCTGCACGCAGGCATGCGATCTTCACCTGAAGATGTGTCTGTTGAAGTGGAAGGGTTTCTCTCGGATTTAAAAATGATTTTGTATCAGTGGATCGCGTGCGTCTTGAACCGTTTTGCAGGTGTCTCTTTTCTTTGCGGTTGTGCTTGAAACCTTTCATTGTGAACTCAAACTGTCCCAGCGAATAGACAGAGTTTGATATTGAAATCTCCTCAGCTGAAATCTTTGACATGGAAATTCGCTAATTTGGTGCAATTCACGTGAAATTGAAGTCAATCTGTGACCTTTGTTCACACACATTCCTCTGGGTCGGAAGTTCCCATGCATGTCGGAGACCAGCATGCACCTGTCTTGAAAGGCGAACCAAGGGGCAAGGGTGACAAAGGTTTCAGGAATTTCAAATCCATAAACTGTTCAAAATGCAATTTTCACAACAGGATCTGTTCCTGGTTGTATCATCCATTGGTGGGAATCTGGTACTTATGACACTGACCCCACCACTTGGTGTCGCGTGTCTTGGCCTCACCAGTCGGTGTGGTGTGTCTCGTCCGAAATGTGTCTTCATTGACCAAAATACACTTGTCTTTCATCTATCTCTACGGAACCAAGAAATCTTTTCCTGAAATTTCAACCCTCGAAACGCTGGCGAAAAGTGAAAAAATAAGCTTTCATTGGGCATGGTCACTTGTAACGGGTCTGCACTGCGAGTGCGCGGCTCTGACGGACAGCGCCGATGCGCGCACGGTGTCGCTGCCTGCACCGCACCGCAGCGCAGCGCAGCCCGACTGGGGGAGGCTATCTCCGTGTGTGAGCGCAACTCCACTCAGTGTCGACACGAGACACTGCCTGGAAGGCTCCGCTCAAGCGCTGCTGGAAAGGATCAGCTACTCACGCCAAGATTCAAAACCTTCAACCAAGGAATCAAGAGGATAGAATTTGACCTGGTCTGTTCTGTTCTGCAAATACGATTGGAAGTAAAAGTAGAAAATTTCTGTACATTTCACTGTATATACATTTTTCTCAAATGTTCAAAATTGGATTACCTCTTGTTGATGTCCGTGTATTGATGGATTTGCAGTTGTAACTTTGTGTCAGGTTCTTCGAAGTAGTGCCAGGAAGTGTAAAAGTTCACATGACCAGGGATTAACACGCATGAACATTTGTGGATATCAAACAAAAACGAGGAGAAAAAGGTGTGTAGTTGAAGCAAAGTTTGAAGGACAAACGCTTGTACAAAAACGTGAAATTCTGTGCAATTTTTTCATCCCGTTGTGTGTTTGGGGCTTGTGGTCGGTTAGACAACCCTGACAGGAACCGCATCCAGCTGAAGACGCAGCCTCGAGTTTACGCCGCCTCCCCGTGGACTCTGGGACACGAAGCAGACAGGAGCTCCATGAAATGTAAATAAATGTGAAAAGGATCACCTGCAGAAGGTGAGGATATATCTTGTACAAAGGTGAAGAAGAGTGATTGTAGTTTTCAACTGAACTTGTACAACACACGCACAAGTTGTTCTCATTTGATGCGCTCTTCAATTGGATGAGTGTCATGCCGTAAGGATGGAGGTGAGAGTCCAATTTCACCAGGACCGAACGATGTATCCTCTCACAGAGGAAGAGGACACACCCAGCACTGAAAGTACCTTCTGCAGCACCAGCAGTACCAGCAGTATGTCTGCAGAAACCAGCAAGGATGTGCCTGTCGGACTGCTGGTCAGATGCAGGCACCTGGGATGTGATCAGCAACTGCAAGTGAGGGAACTGAAGTCCCACATGGGCTCGTGTGAATACCGCCCGGTGGGTGTGTGCGAACAGGGCTGTGGACTCCCGATCCTGCAGCGGGATCTTCAGAACCACAACGCAAATGAAGATGTCAGCGACGACATACCCAGCCCCGTTGAAAACAATTCAAACCTGGACATGATGGGGAACCCGAAAGAAAAACCTTTCGGCAGTGTCAAAGGAATCCCTCGACACGACTGCATCACAGCCCTCAAGACGCACGTCAACAGGCAGCAGATGCGCATCTCCCAGATGCAGACCGACCAGGCGGAAGCGTGCAGGCAGGTCCAGGCACGCGAGCGCCAACTGGTGGCCCAAATCCAGGGGCTGCAGGTCAAGCTGCAGCGCCAGAATCAGCAGTACAAACGCAAACTTGGCGACTACCGTTACAGAGCCAACTACTTGGCGGGCAAGGCCACCCAGCATTTTATTCAGGTAAACTTCTGAGCATCTTACATCAACAGGTGAACAAGCAAGAGTAAAATGCACTCAAAGAGCTCTTCGATGTCACATATGAAAGGTCTTGATCTGTTCAACGTGCAATGTCATTGCTTCGGGCAAAAGTGTCAGGATCTGAAAGTCAGTGGGAAGTCATGCATACAACAAGTCATGCAAATCTCTGCACTGGAATGAGCATCGGATCTAGATCTATTCAAAGCACAGGTGCATGACTGAACGCGTTGTGGTCCTTTCGGCACAAGAGCTGGATAAAAGTACAAATGTGATTTGCCGATGAGAAAATAAGTTGAATCTGACAAAAGTGCAAGACTTATTCATCCTTCAGTTCCACCTCCCAAACACAAGTGCTGGCGTTGTGCCGAATCAACACGAAATCCCCACTGCACGATGGCAAAGATTGCAATGGTTGTGCTTCATTTGTTCTTTCCCATTCCAAAACAATTTCAGTTTATTTGACGCAAACAAACCGTTCCCCTTTCATCTCTTTTGCACCAGAACGAAATGATCCCCTATTTGGATCCATACGAGTTTTAGGTGATGGTTCGTGAATGCACTTCGTCAACCAGAATGATTTCGTGAACCCGGTCAGAGGAGGTCACCTATTTTATTGCTTCTCAAGAGTGCTTCAAGACCCAACCGTCCGATCTACGAATCTACTGCGAAAACATTCCTTATCAAAACGTACTTATCGCGTTATTCCGTGTAAATACCTCTTGTGGAAAGAGCCATGAAAAGACCTTCTCGGTGGCCAGGGTGTGAAAAAATGCCTCCAGTGCACAAGGTCCACTATGACCTTCTCGAGGGGTTTTCGTCGCTGGTGTTGTCAAGCACTCACACAAGAATGCTTCAGCTACAAGGGTGGTGAGAACAGGTCTTGATTTTGGCTTCTGGATGGCTGACCCTTGGGTTGGAGCTGGTTTGTGCAAGAAAAGCAAAGTGTCCGGATGGCCCTTCGCCTTTGTGTCGATTGCTGAAACCTGTGTCTCACATGCAGAGCCTTGCAAACGAGCCAGAAATATTGAGGACTCGTTGACTTCAATTTGGACACGTGTCCATTTGCAAGTTGATCTAACCTGGTGTGCTCAAGGAACAGCATAGCTTCATTGCTTGGAGACGCAGGCCGGGGCTGCGTGATTGACTGATACGTGGTGCTGAGCTCGTGCACAACGGAGATCGTTTTTGAAGACTTGCACATTTGTGTGTCAGGAAACGAGGACAGCTCCAAAGTACTCGTAGAATCTGTTGAGCTCAACACGTTGCAAGTTTCCAGAACGCGTTTTCTTCCAAAAGCACCAATTGCAGTTGCCTTCATCAGGCTTGGGATGCTGCCCTGGACAGATAGGTGCGTTATCTGGAAGCTCTCGTGACGAGTGGACTTGCGAACGTGATGCACCACAGTTACGTCCTCCACACCACACGAGATGTTACCCAAACTGCCTGTTGCAATCAGAAGTGACAGACCTTGTTTGGTCATTGGGCTCAATCTTTTAACCGTCCGACGTTTTGATTTTTGTACTGTTTTCGGGTGGCGTGCAAGTACACTATCCATGCTCAGGGTTCGTGTGTATTCTGGGCAAATAGGAATGAGCGGTTGTTTACTCACACTTAATATTTCATGTGCCTTTATCTCTTGTTTACATCTGTTTCACTCTTTAGGATGGCAGTTTTCCTTGTCACCTGAACGTGTTTTGGGAACTTTTGACAAAACAGTGGGCACTCTCCTTGATGAGTGCAAGCGAAATGCGTCCACACATTTTCGAGTATTCTATCTCCAGATAATTCAGAACACAATCCTGAACCTCTGAAATATTTGAATTTGTCCTTTTGTTTCAAAGTACAAAACAATATGACAATACTTTTTGTGCTCGTTGCATGAAGGCATCACCTTTGTCCTCCGTCAAGTCGGGTCGGTCGGTTTCATGCGGACCGCCCCGGGTGCTGAAGTAACCACAGGTGCATGTCGATCCAAATTTCCACCACATACACGTGCAAAATGCATTGTGGTGAGCGCGTTTTCTGCGCAGAACACGAGTGCAAATCTCAGAGAGAAGCCATTCGTCAACAGTGACATTTCGCAGTTTTGTCGACAGCTTTCTGTGCCGTTCAAAGGAAAAATTACTTGAAAACACGCAAATGATTTTGCTTTTTGCGAGAATATCTGAACAGTTGGTGACAGCGAGGAAGAGCTCAGGGTTGTTGGAAGAACTTCCTCAATAAAATTGCATGTTCTGCGGCATTCTGATCCTTCCTTGTGTTTGCCCTCAACCAGCGCATCAAAGCATGTGCTCTTCCAAAAATGCACGCTTCAAGATTGATGTCCCTGCCCATTGTTCACTTAATGCAGCATTCCATAAAAGCCAACTTTGAGTCTCATTTGGTGATTCTGAACCAATGGCACCATCATTTGTCAAACATGCAATTAGGTGCGCGCAAAGGGGAAATTCAATTTATTGCCGAGATTATTCACATTTTCGAGTCAATAAACAAGAATTGTTCCAGACAGGAGAAAAAATAACGTTCCGACGAACATGATGTGAGTGATGAGACCTGGATGAGCAGAAATCCAAGATGTCGTTTGTTCATTTGTTCAACTCTCTCTCTCTCTCTCTCTCTCTCTCTCTCTCTCTCTTGCTGATCTTTCTTTGGACAAAACAAGGGAAACCGACTTCTTGTGTTGCGGCCCTGTGCATTGCTGTGCTGTGTTTTTCACAAAGGTAACAGACAACGTAACGTGTTGGGTGTTTTCAGGGTGCGGACCTGGAGACTCGTCTGAACCTGGTTCTGGAGCGGGACAAGGAGGGCAGCCTCGGATTCAACATCATGGGAGGCTACTCGGTGAGTGCATTCAGAACATCTCCTCTCTACAAACCACCGAAACACTTTCTGTTGAAGGTAATGGTGTCGAGACACCAAAGGGTGAAACCCCCGTTTTGTAACACAAAACCTGGACACACCCAGGGCGGACGCTTTTGTGTCGCAGTCAAGCACTCAGACACACGGGGCTGAGATCGTGTTTTATCTCTGGTCGATCAAGGTCAGAGTTTCGCTCGCGGAAACAAAACATTTTGTGAAAAATAACGCGACAGACTTTTTCGCCTGGTGCCCTGAGTATGGCAATTTGCACAGAGCACGACGAAAAACTGTGGGAAACCGCCGAAACCCCATTGAAAGAAGCCTAAAAGTTGTGTCAGTTCCACTGTATGCAGTCACAGCTGAGGACAATTGCCATTCACTGGGCAACAAAACGAGGAACTTTTGTGAACCGCTTAAAGAATCCGGGAAAGCTTGTTTCTGACAATGCAGTCTCGGGGGCGAGACGGAGCGGACTCCGCAGTGCGCGCTCTGTGTCGGCTTCGCTTTGATCTCCCGGTGGAGGTGCTCACCTGGGAGAGCTGAGGGCCGCCCCTGTGAATGTTCAACACGGAAACACTCCAGCAACGACAAACACACTGACGTACTACACAGTACGAGGGTCGCAATGCACTGAATTTTAATTGCCACTGTCAGTCACACGGGTACTTTAAAAACTTGAAATTGTAAGGTGCGCTTCGGCTAGTTGAAAATTTGATCCGTACATGTTCATGAATCGCCTTGTTTGAGAAAACCAATTGTTCGATGAGCCTGTTGGTGGCAAATCCTCACCCAACAAAGGGAAGTTCGGTCCGTACGACCAGAATTCCAAAGCAAGACTGCTGCACATCTCCTTTTGGTCAGGCAAAGATGGAGTTGAATGGGTGTGTGAAACGAAATCACAGTTGCTTCACCGAGACATCTCTTGGCGTGGACCACGCACGTCGTCTGGTTTTGGAATCCTGCAAAGCAAGTTCTCCAATGCAGCCCGTCATTCCCTCAGGTTCTGCGATCCCCAGCTGATCATCAGCACTATTTTCCTTGTGATCTTTCTGCTGGGTCATGAAACTGAGCTTTTGCATGCATTGCTCTTCAAATAGACAAGGTTCCAAATCTTATCAATGTCATATTTGCTCGTATTTACTACAGATTACACAGTTGTGTATGGCCAAGGTGTACCTATTTGGGCACATTATCGCTTCAATCGCGAATGCAAACAGTGTCGGATTACCCGAGCTGAGAAGTTGCGCACAAGTCACTTCAGAGGTGAGCACTGCGAGGCACCCAGAGCCAAACCACATTCCCTCCGAAACAAGGAACTTTTTTCATGCATTCTGTCAGACAACTCTTTGCCAGCAATCGAGCGACAGAATCTGAAGTTGAAGGTTCCCCTTTTATTTTCTAAGAAGAACCTCAAAGCTTGCTTCAACTTTTTGAAGCTTCCCAAAAAGATCAGGTCTCGGAGATACGGTTCTTGTCGGACAATTATGGCAAATGACTGCTCCAAAAATTTTCCACCAAGTGTCTGTTGTTGAAATTTGTTGGCTCTATCAGGAAGGCACACATTTCCTTTACATCTTGACAAATTGGTCACAAATTGTCGTTCACAACAAGGAGAGTTCAAAGTGGTTTCTTTGCGCAGTTTTTGACGACACGGCACCCAAACGACGCTAAGAAAACGCAGTTGCTCGCAGCGTACAATCTCAGAACTTAACCAAAGGTCTGCGAGCATTTGCTCCACTTGCTAATGGCACCAATGGGTGCAATTGGGAGTACATTATGCAAATAAGAGTCTTTCAAGTGAGCTCTTTAAAAGATACAGTTCTACATCCCTGGGGTGTTTGTTCTGTTGTTGAAAAGACGAAATCAGTGACAAGCAGCGTCGTGGTTGATCTTCATACCCGGTGTGTGAAAGTGTCTTTCGCCGTGCGAAAAATTGTATTGTTGTCGGCTTTGAAATTACGAACCTTCACAGCCACAGAGACCGCCCAAAACACTGCAAATAGAAACACCAACGCGTGTGTAACACAGGCAGCATCTGACTGCGGCTGCGAGTCCTAAGTACCGGTAGATCCAAAAGAGTGTCTACAACGATTCGTGCTGCTCCACCTCCAGTTCTAGCAAAATGCGAATGAAGTTGGTTTCTTCTTGCTTTTGTTGTCCCTTGGGTCTCCACGGAAGACATTGAGCGCTGGCTCCCCTTTTGGATCGCACGCACACACATGTGAGAGCCGAGAGACACACGTTGTGCTGGATACTAAGTATGCGGCAGGATCCTCTCCCTGATCGCCCGGGGTATTTGACCCAGTTCTCCACCTGAACGTTTGTTCTGCACCTGGTGCCCTGAGTGTTCGACACGCAGCGCACATGCATCATGAATACAGGCAGAACACGGGAAAACAAGATTGTGTGGAACTGGACTTTGCATAGTCCGGATATGTCGGGGTCGCAGAGTGACAAGAATCAAACGATTCGATGTGAATTCAATGTTGGTCTTCAATGTGGTTTTCTCAGTCTCAGTCCTTTCTCGACCGCAGAGTCTTGTTCGCAGGGGTACACTCCTTCGAGCCCACAGTCAACCTATCCTGTCCCAAGTCAAGAGACTAACAATTCTGTTGCCTTGTGGGGTTGTTGATGGGAACGACCGCAAAGCCTTTTCGTTGTCTGAGACGGTGTTCCTTGGTCTTCCTCAGGTCTCTGGCTTGCTTTGCCCAGCGCATTCGAAAGAAGCCACAAATGCTAAGGTGGCAAGATACGCTGGTCAGTTTTCCTTTCGTCGTCTGTTCTGAGTGGAAAGTTTGTAATTTCTGCGTGTACGAGTACACCAGTCAGATCAGTGTTCCCAAGACTCAGTGGTGCATGTTCTGTGGAGACCGCGCACGGTCGACTTATGCCAAAGCTTCACTTTCCTGACATGAAACTTGTGGTCTTGGAACTTTTTCTGAATCACAAAGTTTGGCATTTGTGCCAGACCAGTTGCTGACAACCAGGCTCTCCAACGCATGGAAGTCCTGGAGGCCTGACGTGCATACCAACTGATCGTTTGATTGTCATTCAAACAGTAATTTTAATGTAAGTGTGGTGCATCAGGTGCATTTAGCTCCCGTCAATGTCAAAAAATAACAGTGTGTGGAAATTGTTGGCAAAAGTGCACGCAAGTGATGACAGCAGGATGAATTCATAACAACCAAGGCCCATTGAAATGCAACGTACGTCACATGAGGCTCGTTGAAAGTGCAGAAATGTTGCCAAAAACGTCCAGAATATTTCACGAAGAACTGTGAATCAAATGCTCATCAGCGCATAGATCGAAACACGTGAGTGCAAGATGGTGCAAGGACTTTGAGAACGTTCCGACCGTGTCAGATCAAGGGTTTCAAATTGGAGACGCGTGGTCGTCTTTTTGACGTCGGCGTCAAATTTTGACATTGAACCCAATGGTGGAATTTTTGACGTCCGCCCAGAAACGACTGCATGTTCACCCGACGTGGAACCTCCTTTTGTTTCGCTGAGCCTTGTTTCATCGCACCTTGACTGATCATTTGATTGATGTTCACAAATCTGGCTTTGCTCTTGATTTGAGGTGATACGTTTGACAGAGATCCATTGTGGTCCTCCGCCCTCTGTCCTCCACCCACCCTTCTTTCAGAGTGAGCCAAAAATATCCTCGGGTGATCTTCACATTCATAAAGTCTGTGTTCACAACTGCTTTCGCATCTCAGTTGTGGTTGTTGCGTTCGTCTTGCTTGGCATGAGGCTTGAAACATCAACTGTCCCTTCTGTATCGAATCCTGGACTGAGGTGGGTGGATCCATTTAGTATCTTTCAAGGCAATGGCAGTTGGTCCTGATCCCTTGCCCCCTGAATCTGATTGTGTCTTGCCACCCACACAAGTGTTGAGTAGAAGCGTTTGATGTTGTGTTGTGAGCCTGATTCATGAGGGAGTGATTGACCGAAAAATATCATGTGTGGGATTCCAAATAAGCCTCAATGAGCTTCATCACAACAGCAGTTCAAATCGATTGCGAATGGATGCGTTGCAAGACCCGCAGTTGATGCCAGACCACGAAATTCTGAATTTTGCAGGTTACAACACAAGAAAGACAAAATTTGAATCTCATCCTGAGAGAAAAGTGATTTGAAGAAAAGCAGCGGTATTTTTTTGCGTTTGACTCTCGGTGGAAAATATATCCATTTCTCGAAGATGTGTTTTTCCCCAAATATGTTGTCATGTCACATACATCTCAGATATTGGTGCAAAGTAATTTTAGGCTTGAAATGTTATTTATTGGATGAAATATTGCTTTTTGCAGTTTCCCCGTTTCTGTGATTTCTTTCGTATTTGCGTGAATACACAGGAGGGTGAATGGAGTGAACTGTGAGAGAATTGCTCAGAATGGCTCTTGCTCTGAAGGCAGGGAATCTCCCTCTGTGAGTCTGGAAGTACACACACACACACACACACACACACACACACACACATACACACACACCAGTCAGAGCGCTAAAAGTTTCAAGATCACCTCAAACCACCACAAAAATACATTTTCGCTGCATCTTCATCCAGAAAGTGTGGGTAGAAAACAAATTCAAAATCTGATTTCTAAGAAGGCTCGCTTCAACGCAGAGTGCTTGATTTTCAGCCGTGTCAAAACCGCAGAAGAGGAAATCCAATTTGTCTCTGGCGATGTAGCAATTTCCCATTAGATAACAGAAATCTGCGTGGAAATAGCGCTGCAGGTTAAAAGCAGCGCAGCGCTCCGCACAAGGAAACCATCCTCCGGGTTAAATGAAATTGTTTCCATTGATATTCCTGTCAGGTCTCTGCGACTTTAGTTTAACGGCGCTGGGAAGGAAGTGGGCAAGTCCTACACTGCGGCGCGCAGCTGGATGGTCGTTTGATGTCTCACAGCTTAGCAAGCCTGATGTTGGTGTCCTGGTCTGACAGAGCGAGGCGATTTGGTTCACACATACCGACACGCCCAGTTTCCACACTCCAGCACAGAAGGTGCGCCCGTCAATGTTCAGCAAGATCTTTGCAAAATGACCCAAGCAACGTCCACACGACCTAGTTAGTTTGTCCACAACGCACGCAAGTCTCCACAACAAGCAAGGAGTGTTGTATTCTGGGCATGCCTTGTTGTTCCCGACTAATCAAGCCAGGAAAAGCGCAGGGCATTTCAAAGTGGTTGGTTAGGTTTTAGCCCCCGCCTCGGCCCTCGGGGAGACGTTACGAGCATTTCACCGCTAGTTGAGTCGCAACGATCATCAGAGGCTGGTTCAATGTCAGCGAAGCTACGTATAAATCCCGCACTGAAGGTCAGTGCAGCAGAAAGAGGCAAGAAATGAAGTCTGTTTTAGTGGTCTCCAGAGATGACCAGATACGGGGAAATAAAAAACAGTGGGAGGCTCTTCAGACGGTCAATAAACACATATGTCGAGTTCCTCTGAAGTTGTTTTGTTGAATGGAGCTTCGAAAAGAGCGCACAGTTTTACGAAGGGGCCTGTCGCACCTCTGTTGAACAGATTTGGCAAGCTTTACGACAAAATAATGTTGTCAAAGTCTTTTAGGGACCGAGAAGGAAAACGGTGGGAGGTGGGAACTTGGTCACAATGCCTGGGGAGCACATTGTCACCTTGTTCAGTCACGCCAGTGTTATGTACGCTCAAAACCATGTATTTTCTTCTGTAATGCATCAGTATGATGTTAGACTTCCCTACCCTGATATTGTGTACAGGCAATAAAACTCTGTCCCTGAATAGA
>JAAUXT010023584.1_pt1 | contig 38134 bp, 41 predicted proteins | sample 7278171 | NCBI WGS metagenome assembly JAAUXT01 (sample SAMN14350112, study PRJNA611818) | marine sediment metagenome | isolation source: surface marine sediment (1.8m) | place: French Polynesia: Moorea | collected 2018-08 | reverse complement strand
GATAGTGGCTCCATCTAGGGAATGATATGATTGGCTGTGGCTGTTGCTGTGGCTATGGAAGGCCATGGCAGTACTTAGGGGGTGGTCATGGTAAATATATATAACACAAGTTAGCGGCGTGACAGTTCTGGAGCATCCCCCGTACTCCCCGGATCTGGCCCCATGCGATTACTTTCTTTTCCCACGGCTCAAGAAGGAATTGCGCGGGGTCAGATTCGCCAGTGTCGACGCCCTTCAAGCTGAGGTCAATCACGTGCTCAAGGAAATTCCAGTCCACGAGTACAGAGCAGCGATGCTTGATCTGCCAAGGAGGTGGCGCAAGTGCATGCAAGAAGGCGGAGACTATTTCGAAGGAATGCGCAAGTTGAGGCCAGACAACCCTGTGGTGCAACAAGGAGATCAGTGACATCTATGTGCCACGCCGCTGACTGTGATTTGACTATTGGATCCGCCCCCGGACAGCCCTTTGTCACCTGTTTGTTGCGCGCAGTTGTCTTTACTGACCGATCTTGTTTTTGTGTGACATCTGTAGTTAACCTTGTCTTCGGACTTCACGGAGCACTGTTCCATTTCTGTTTAGTGCGAGGCAAAGAAATCGCAATCGCAATGGCGAACCCCATTGACTTCATCAGCTGCCTGTGCGCAGCGGAACCGAAACACCTCCGCACGGGCACACAGTGTCTCCAACTGTTTAACCCCTTCATGTGGAAATTGTTCATTCATGTTGAATTATGTGTATTAAAAAACCGCATCGACCAAAACCACGGAAATATTTTTTTTCCGCGTGCGCAACATACACTTGGTACGTCCCTCGTATGTGTTTAGTTGTGTGAAGGGACATCCACCCTGTGGATGGCACTGGGAACAGAGGGGTCAGTGGTAATTTTGGGATTTTGTGTGGAAACCGTTGTGGCATGATGTGCAGAGGCGCGCGTCAACACTGTCAAGTGTTCTTGTTCTTCGGAGTGAAGTTGGTTTTTGGTGGGAGGTCCGACGGCTGAGTGAGATCCGACCCCAACACATGGGGGACAACCTTTGGCTCTCGTGAATGGTACTCGTACGTTTGTGGCAGAGTAAGATTGTTGGAAACTGACAGCTGTTCCAGCGGATTTCAGGAAGAACTCTCCTTGTCAGGCAAGAACTTTGGTGTGTTGACCGCATGGTTCTCCCCTGAAGGACCAAATCAGTTTCCAAATGCAAGCAGCTTGCAGAAAGTGACACACTGCGACGAGTGTTCCTGTGGCGGTTTTGGTCGCTGCAACATTTTGATCTCGGACGGAGGTCTGGTTGGTTCCAGAGGAAAAAAGTTCAGTTCTTTGTTTTCGAGAGATTTCTACAGGAAACAAGTGCACTCGAGAAAAATTGTGTTGTTTCCAAACAGCTTTTGGATCGGGAGTGCATTGTGGGGAAAGTATTCAGGTGCATATGAGTGTTGACTTTCTGCGCCTGTTTCATCAGTCAAGCCAGATTCTTTGTGCACTCGACTGAATGCACTTTGTTGTGCACAGTGCAACCGTTTAGACACACACACACACACACACACACACACACACACACACACAAATTGAGATAATGGGTTTGATTTTGCCTTCGAAAACAGTGTACATCGAATGGATGGGTTGCTTGCAGTCACTTCTGTTTTCCTAACTGGGGACACGCAAAAGTGGAAGCTTGCTGGAAATACGTCCAGCATTTGCTTGTTTCAGATCGACGTAAGTTTTCAGTGTTTTTTGGTCAGTTGCAACAACTTGCAGTGAGAGGGGTGGTGACCTGTTTCGGAAAGAATGCATTGTGGAGTCTCTCCAAAGGCTCCGGGTGGCAAAATTGGTTGCGCGCGACGGCGGGAAGGTTGCATTTATGGTTTTTCCGCAGCATGTTTTCACATTTGCCCTCTTCGTCAACATCTGAAAAAGACCCCTTCCTGTTTTCTGTGACAGGAACCTGTTGTCAAGGTAATTCCAACGCGTGCAATGTCAAGTTGTCCTGTGTGCAGATTCCAGTTCCCAAGTTTGAGCAACGAGCCTTTTGATTGGAGTGTCCTTGGCCAGTAAATCAGTGGTTGTGGACTTCGGTAGCTTTTCGCTTTGATGAGGGAGAGTTTGGTGTGTCAAGGAGGCAATTTCTCCTGATTTAGAGACCAGCATCTCGACTCGATTCGTGTGTTCTTTTTTTTTGTGTTTTGTGCACAAGTAACAGACTGTGTCGGGCAGACTTGGGTTTGAACGGGATGTTTCTTCGTTGACGAGTGTCAGGAATTCACGGTGAAAGAAAAGAAACAGATTTCTTCGCGAAGCGCACCTTGAGAAATCGAAGCAATCCGTCACACCTGCCTGAAATCGCAGCTGATGTTTGACGATTGTGGACCAGAAAAAGACATCTTGAGAAGTTGAGAAAGGTGGGAGGGTTTGTACGCGTAATGTTCTTGGGTGAAGCGAGTGTGAATGGAGGCCATTCGCTCCACTTTTTCCGACGCCCGAGGCGGCGCCTCCGTTTCGGCCCGCGGTGTGCACCTCGAGTTGCGTTCGACCTTCAGCCGAACGATTTATTGCAGTCGAATCGAACTTTTTACTCGCTGTCGCTCGCGTTGCAAGGAAACCAGGTGAGGCAGGAATGTTTGCGTTGAAGGGAGGAAGGTAAAGTTGTGTGTTCTGCATTGTCAGGAAACGTGTGCGAGATTCGTCCACGTTGGGAATGAGAGATTTGTCATTTTGCTGTCATTGCAGTTTGACAATCTGAGCAGGACACGTGAGGAACAGGAATGACGCAAACAATGCAGGTAAATATGATTTATTTGTCTTCTTCAAACGTGTTCATCCACTGCTGCACCAGCACGTACGAGAACACTGCTGTTCTGTTGAAGTTGCGAGGTCAGATTTCTGATGGTTATTTGTCAGTGAGACTCGCTTGTGCACGTGGGCAGTGAATGACAAACGACCTCAAATCCTGGGGAAATCTTGGAAAAATGTTTTGAAACCTGGGAACTCTGAACTTTGGCTTGATTGTCTCGAGTGTTTTGTCTTGTCAAGTCTTGAGTTTTGTCCCAATCTATTTGTTCCCTTGAGGTTTCTGCCACGCCAATTTTCTGAAAGGGTTCGAGAATGAAAACCCACGTGCGCTGAGATGAAGCTTGCTTGCAAAACGTGACTGACGACAAGGTTATTGAATGCTGTACGAAAGTCGAATACTCACTGTTTGGGTCGAGATTGCGCAGCAATCAAGATTCAAATGGTGAGTATGAGTCTTTTGTACAAAGTTCAATAACTATTTCTATTGTACAGATGCTGTTTCTGCTGAGATCCGCAGAAAATCGAGACAGAAAACACCATCCGTGCGACAGATGAAATGTAACCAGCCAATGGCCCTTTTCACGGCGTGTCGCTTGAAGCTCATGGCTGCGATGTCAACTTTGCAACGTGGCGTGCACGGTCCTAACCTACACTCTTCCAATGCTACATCCGGTGTGCCCGTCTGACCTCGAGGCTGACGCGCGCGTCTTGTTGCTTACAGAGCGTGAGGACGCGGCTGAAGGCGGCGTGGCCGAAGCTGTGCGCGCTGCTGGTCGCCGTCGCGCTCTGCTCGCAGCTCCTCGCCACGGTGCAGGACGCGTGGCCCCAGAACGAGGGACGCAGACTCAAATACCTGCCCAGGTACGTACAGGGTTGTGTCGGTGTGTGTTCATCAACACAGTTGTGCGCAGCTGGAGAGACTGGACGAGGTGATGAAAACAGTGCTCACAAGTCAAAAGGCGCACCCAAGTACAAGGCGCACCCCAACATTTGCCTCCATTTCTGGCACTGAAATACCATTGAATCTGTGGTATCATTTGACCGGTGGTGTTGCGTCCCTTCTTTCGATGTCGAGTTTGGGAATAAAAGGTGCGTTTTTGCTTGGGTGAACTCGTGCACGCCACATTTGTATGAAGTGAGCGGTCATGACGATTGTCACGTGTTTCAGGTACGCCACTGAGAAGGAGATCCGGGGCTCGACGTACCACGTGCACCACCGGATCTGGGTGGCGGGGGAGGAGGAGGGGGCGCCCTCCGACGGGAAGACGGTGCTGACGCCTGGTGTCACCTTCAACAACGTGCGCAGACGACTGCGTCCCAAATATGACGTGCCAGGTGAGTCGAGTGAATTGCGACCTTCGACGTCGTCCGTGGTTTGGTAGTTCTCCAGGCAAAAATGTGTGCGAAGCATACTGGGTGAGGCCGCAACAATTCTTGCTGGTGGTGCACTGGTGATAAACTTGCACAAAAAGTATTGTTGTTGTTGGTGTAGTTGGAAGCAGATCAAACTGACAAGGTTACAAGGGAAACAACCCCTGACCTATCGACAGCCAGATGATATTGGATCCGTTACCCAGAGTCTTTGGACTTGTGTATTTCAACCAGGATCGTGGCAAAAGAAGGCGTCGGCTGGAGAGGGAAGTCGGTGGTTCGAGTGGCTGCGGTAGTGGCGGGACAACCCCAGCGTCTGTAGCGAAGCGAAGAGCGGAGCTGTGATAGGAGTCGGTCTGGCGGCCCACCGACCAATCAACATCAAGAGATATCAACCAACCAAATCACCGCAAAGCGCCAGTGAGGAGAAGAAGGTTCTGTGTCGTTTTATGTGCTGAAATTGGAAGAATATTGTCAAGGGAACTGGTGCAAAAATTGCGTGTGTTCAGCATGTTTGAGTTTGGTTTGGCAGACAGAAAAACTGAAAGCTTTTGTCAAAGAACACTTTATCAAAGAAAGGGCCAGTGTTGTACCGTGTCGCCAAAAAGTACGCCACTTACCTGACATATCGAGCAGCTGTTTCACGGGAAGGCTTTCACTTTCAGTTGCTATGGTTACCCGTATCACTGCAGTGTACATTTACATTTCTTCCGTATTGAAACTTGCTGTCGTCAGCAGGGTCTGACACTCAGGTCATGTACGGCTGGACTTCTGCGTGAAGTTGGGCCAAACGTAATTGTCACGCTTTTCATTGTCATTGGTATTATCACAGGTATTGTAACATTCGAAGGAATGTGTGCATGATGTGGACGAGGGTGTGCCACATTGTTCTGGGAATTTGCATGTTCACCATGGAGCTTTTAGACAAAGGTGGTTGATTCAAGATAGCAGCAGACGAGTGGCAAAAGCACGCAAATTCTGGAATACATTGAGACACCCTCGTGTTTTCCACGCGTTGCCTTGATTGGCAAGCAGGACAAGCAAAAGTGAGCGATACCACGGAACCAGTGGCTCTCACCAACAGAGATTGGTAGCCGCTCGTTTTGGTGAGGTGTGAATGGGACATGTTCACGGAACCTTCGGCAGTCATCGACAGAGATCGGTAGTCGTCGCGTTTTGGTGAAGACGAGTGTGTTTTGACGTCAGCACACATCGTATTGCCTGGCTTCGTACAAGGTTTTGTGTATTTTTCCACCACAAGTGCTCTTCGTAAACATTGCATTGTAGCCCAACCTGTTGTCATTATTCACGCACACGTAAGAACGGCGTTTGCTTGCAGCAAACTTGTGCAACATGTGTTTTGAGAAGGTTTGTGGTTCAAACTGTGGTATTCTGAAGAGTGCGACACTCTTTTTCACTCAAGTGTCTCTGCAACGTCTCGTGGCCGAAGGATGCAGAGCACTGCAGAATTCCTCAGGGTTGAACACGTAAGAACCACATCTCGCTGTCAAAAGCAGGAGAACAATTCTCCATTCCACATCGCACTCAGTGTGATCAGCAGGGCCTGGTACACTGTGATCGTATTTTCCGTGCTGCTGCACTTGAACGTGACCCGCGCAGCGAAACATTGAGTTGCATCATTGTGTGTTTGGCAGGATGTTTTTGAGGATGAATGGTCTGGCTGGATGAAGTTGAATCATTTACTAAGTTTCACATTGTGTGTGTGTGTGTGTGTGTGTGTGTGTGTGTGTGTGCGCGTGTGTGGTTTTATGCTTGTTGGTCATCAGCAGTGACTGATACCCTTGTGTTCATTGGAAAAATCAAACGCGCAAACCAACACTAAAACACATGTTCTCTTGTTGGGCCTTGGTTGTTTTTTGAGTCTGCCCAATTTATCTTGTGTAAATTGTGTTTCGTCGTGTACATAGCCAGATATTTTGCATGTTGATATTCTGACCGATGACGTATTGTGTCACCAGCAGTGACTGGTACCGTGGTGCTTTCAGTTGTTTCCTTGTATCAAACTGCCGATGTGATGTAGCGCGAACTATTCTGCCGTTTTTCAGACTACAACCCTTCATTTATTTTGCTGTTTTGTTTGTAGCTGTCCTCCTGGTTAAAACTTGTGCTTTGACTCCACATGTGTCGTCGTGTGAAATGATGCAAAACGCTGTTTCAGGAGCCGGTGATGGCAGTCGAGACTTTTTTCAAGCTTCTGTAGTGTCACCAAAGATCGAGCATCGACTGGGCGGCTCCTCTCAAATTTGTAGTTTCTGATCGTGTTCAGTGCAAAGCAGTTTTGAAGAGTTTTTTTTTTTCCTGTCGTCATGTCGTCGACAGTGGTTGTCACATGATCTCGTGTCTCATCTTATCGCAGCTGCCACGATGTCGAGTTTCTTCGCTGACTCGAGCTGCTATGTCACAACTCTTGTTACAGTTGTAGTCATCTGCAGTGTTTTGATACTCAACTGTGATAAATGGCAGCAGCAGTGTACAGTACACTTTTACACACGTGTTAAAAAGGACGTAAAAATCTTGATGTAGGTGTTGGAGTTGCGTTCTCAGCAAGGTTTACATTGCGTTGTAATTGTGTCCAGTATTTTGACCGTCTATTTTTTTCACAGTTTACACAGACGTATGTCATCAACAGGGTTTGATACATTGCTGTTTCAACTGTCCTTGCTGTACAGAGGACAAAAATCCGCACGTTCGCGGCAAGTTGAATGTTCCTGCACACTGGACCGAAATTGGCTGTTTGTAGGAGACAAAAAGCGGAGCCAGCGAGTGGTTTCTTTTCAGGTCCAGTGTGCACCAACAATGTACCAGAATCCGAGTTTGCAATAAAATGGAACAGACGTTCAGCTCAGTGTTTTTATTGTTTTATCACACGTTGAGCACCAAACAGAACGACCGACAAATTAGGGACGTAAAATCGAAAATCGATTCTTCCTACAGGTGCATTTGGCACAACAGCGATGACTCGTGATGGACAAAAATATCCACTGAAACAGCGTGCGAAGTGCTTGGCTCCTTTTCTTCAATTTGGCAGCGTGCATCGTCGCCCAAGGACGAGTGGCTATTCATGGACATGATAGATGCTCTGAAGCAACGTCAGTAGAAACCGCAAATTTGAACCAACCGGTAATTGTGACGCAGATACAACAGGTACAAACACTGATCCCCACCCCCGTTAAAACTCCTTGAGAACACTTTTGGTTTTTGTCAACCCAGCAATCACCCCCCTCTGAGAAAGAGTCTTGTTTCGTTCGTGCGCAATTCATATCGGTGCGTCTGAGACCAGGTTCATGTGTCACGTGGTGCGTTCGAAAGTAACTCAGAAATTTTGTGTTTATCAGGTGTAATTCAGAGATTCCCTTCGTTCACGTCCTCCCTCCTCTGCTGGGTACGTCCTGCGTCCATCTCCTCGGCCTGGGTACCCGACGGGTGTGGTTACTCATCGGGCACGGCTTCCTTCTCCTCGGGTTTCGCCCGCAGGTACCACTCGGTCCACGACCCGTCGTACACCGCGACGCGGTCGTTGCCACAGAGATACGCGCCCAGCGCCAACATGCACGCTGACACACCTGCCAACAGGAAACGGCATGCACGGTGAAGTGGCCATCAGGATCCCATGGGTTCGTCAGGAAGCTGCATTACAGTGGCCAGGCCATCGTCGTACAACGGGTGTTTCCAAAGCGTTTACAGGCTAAACACTACCACCACTTCACTCTTGTCAAATTGAACTGTTGCTTGTTGGACCTAGGAGCCCCCGAATCTTTCTGACTCCTCGGTGAAACGAGGTCCAACGCCTCCAAGGTCAAGCCAGAGTCTCACCCCATATCGGGATTCTGGGGCATTGCACACACACACACACACACACACACACACACACACACACATACCTGAGCCGCACGTAGCGACGACGGGCCTGGTGAGATCGACTCCGGCCTTGTCGAACTGCTGCTGCACTTCGCCCGCGGTGCGGAAGCGTCGCTTCTCCTGGTCGATCAGATTCAGGTACGGGACGTTCCGAGCCCCGAGGATGTGGCCCGGCTTGATCCCTGGAAGCGAACAGAGGCAGAACATAAGGGCGTGATATGAAGAAAGTTCGCCCCCTTCTGTCGACGAAATGTCTTCTCAGAGAGGGAGAACCAAGCTGACCACATTTGGTGTGGGGCGAAGTGCCCGATCCCAAAACGCCTCAAGCAGTTTTCATTTTCTTACGGAAGCCTATTCGTCACGGTTAACGTTGGCTATCCCTTGAGTTGGAAATCCGGAGATCACGAGGAGTTCAAACTGAAGTTGGGTGGGGTGTCCACCCATTGCACTCAGACCAAGCACTTTTGAATGATCTCAGAACTATAAAATTGCGACACATGAGAGCTTAAGACGAAGTGCACTTCGAACAAATGTGTTGCTTGTCGTGCTGTCGCTGATTTACCTTCTCTGGGTTCCGGTTTCTTCCCTTCGAATCTCCCAGGGCCACGAGCGTCGAGAACCGTCGCGCTTTTCTCCTTCAGAATTTCTCTCATTTGCTCCATTGACTTCACCAAATCTGCGTTGTACGTCGCGCTGTACTTCTCAGGCTTCACGTCTGGAATCGCGTCTGTCGTCGCGAACCCAGCTCCGACCAAGGCTGGGAACCCGCCCTCCACAATCGAAATCCGGTTCTCTGGGTGTCCAAACACTCTGAAAGTCCACCATGCCCTGGGAGCCGAGAAAATGCCATACTCGTCGTGGTTGTCGTACAGGACGACGTGGCTGTCGTTCTTGATGCCTCGTTCACCAACGTACGCTGCGAACTCTTCGGGTTTTGGTAGCATGTGGTCGATGTCGGTGGTTTTGTCGGCGCAGTCGTCCAAGCTGAAGTGAAGAGCACCCGCGATGTGGCGCTGCTTGTACTCCTCGGAGCCAATACGCTTCGTGTGGGGCATGTGCCACTGACAGTCCAGCACCCTCACACTGGAAGCGTCGGAGTCCAGTTTGGTTTTGAGCCATTCGACAGTGACGAAAGGATCTGGAAAAAATGTCTTGTTTGTGGCAGAAGCAGATTTTTTGAATGAAATGGTCGAGACATAAAGCAACAATGAAAAGAGCACAACATTCACTGAAGGTCGAGCAAAATGTGTGACATCAAGAGAAACGTGCAGACTTACTCTTGGTGTTGTTGCTCATGGTTGATGAAACTGTGAAAGTTTTCGAACTGTTTTGGATGTTGTTGACTGAAATGGCTCTTGACACAGCTTTAGCGCCAAACAGAAATCTTTGCCTGAAACTGGAGATGTTAGGTATCACCGATCTTGCGTGAACAATTGCGTTTGTCAACATAATACACTGAAAACGACGAAGCTGTCAAGGTTGTGGACACACGCAAAGCCTGGTTCCCGTTGGCTCGACCGGCACCCGGCGGAGACAAAGAACTGGTCAAATGATCGCGATAGTTCGGCTGTGGAATTTTAGCGTTTTGATGAAGTAATTCTTGTGCATAAGGTACGAGTCATATCGCACACATTAAAAGAGTTTATAAAACTTAATATGCAATGGATTAAATGTGGTATCAGGGTCAGAATTAAGATCGCAGAGGACGTCAGGAATACATCCTTCAATTATCGCTCGGTGATGATCATGTTGAAGCTGATGTCACAAGATTGGTGTTTCACTGTGGGGAAGCTGTCCAAGGAAACTGCACGACTTTTGAATCTTTTTTTGACATCTGTGTGTTGTGCGCCGGTCTGTTGGACCAAGATGGAGTGATTCAGTTTTTGCTGGTGGTCAAAAAGACTTGGCTGCATTTGGGTGAAGCGATCACAGCACAAAACTGAAATCGATTCAGTTTATATTACCTTTTGGGGTTCAAAAAATTCCGAGATTTGTTGTCCAATCTGTTGGATTAATCACTGGACGGTTGTCTGTTCAAACGCTGTTTACGAACGACGTGGGTCTCTTTAGAGATCTCGGGGTTTATCATCGGTGAACTTTTCGTGAACTTGTCGCAACAGTGGGCAACAAAGAACAACAGGTGAAACGATAACGAGTAGTTGGAGAGGAATGACCTTTTTCTCTGCCCTCAGACAGAACAATTGAAGTTGAGCTTCAGAACAAGAAGTGAATTCAGTCGCGAACTCGTGTTGCGCGGTTCTGCTTGTTCCCGTCGAGGCGTGCATCTCTCTCTGACACCTGACAGGGGAGGCTTTCGTCAGTGAACTCAGTCGAAGCGGGTTTGTGTACGAGGATCTTTCAAGTCAAAGTGTCCTTGTGCATATTCTTGTCCACTCGGAGACTACACTGCCAAGCAACAAGCTTATGCAATTCTTTTGTTGCAAACAAAGAATGTGCTCATCTGTGTCCAAATGGGTGCACATCGCTGAACATATTTTGACACTTTAACTTGAAAGATCCTCGTATTTGGTCGGTGTGCGAGCGTCTCTTCTTTCTCTCTTTTCTGACAGGCGAACATTGTCATCTGAACCCGCAGAGTTGAAGGATGGCGCGGCCTCCCAACCCGGGCCGCGGCTCGTGGTTCAGGAAGCTCATCTTCGGCAGTTCGCAGTCGGTCGCCCGGCCCGAGGAAATGCGATCCCGACCCTCGCTGCACGTCATCTCGCCCGAGCAGATGAGGGTGCGTGCTGTGTTCCCATCACTTCGTCACTTTTGAACCGTTTGCCGACGCTGGCTCTGTCGAGCTGCTTTTGTCACAAGAATTTGTGTGAGTTTCAAATTGGACTGCCCAGCAGAAAAATTGTGACCGCCACAGGTGTGAGGTGGAATCTCGGGCAGATGCATCTCCGAGTTTCCGTTGATCAGGAAACATGTAGATTCAGGCTTGATTTTGGCGACATCCATCTTGGGGTAAAGAAGTCTGTCGGGGCTCAGATTTCCCCAGGGTTGCGCATCAAGGTGAGTCTTTGGTACGAGTCACATTGAATGGTCGTAGATGTTGAGCTCTCTGTGTTCAGGAGATCGGACCGAGCTCGCCGCACAACAGTCGCGTCGCGGCGATCAAGCAGATGGGGGAGGTGGTCGCCACGAAGCGTCTGCAGCTGGTGAGTTGATGGTGTCGGCTCCAGGCGAAAAGAGATCTCCACTCTCCAAAATGTCGGACCAGAGACAGCGAAATATCAACACCAGCGCGATCACTTTGAACAGCAGGAAAACCAGTCAGCGGTCTTGAAGTTGTTCAGTAGAAAGCACAAAAACACGCACAGAAGAAAATTTTTGACCTGACTTTTGAGCAAAGCTGTATGTTTGTGTGGGTCTCTGCCAAACAGAATTTTCGCGATGTTGCAGGAGTTGGCGGATGTGCTGTGGAAGAATACGAAGGATCTGTTCAGCGAGACGCAGCCGGCGGAAAACCGGCAGCTCGGCTTCCACTTCCTCAACTGCCTCATCAAAGGACAGGTACCTGACGCCAGTCATTAACATGGCGGCTTCAGAATTGCCAAATGAGCTACACGATTGGAAATAAGGCAAAAATATTTCTGGGATCGGTGCAATGAACGACCTCCCAGTTTTGACAAATCTGGTAAGCGCAAAAGGCCAGATTATGAACGAGGACCTGACGTGTTTTTCGGCTCTGCTTTCAGTATGAGCAGCTGGGGACGATGCGGCCAGTTTTGTTCCGCTTCCTGCAGAATCACCGCGTGCGAGAAGACATGCCGCTTCTGTACGTCTCAAGATTCGGTTCTCTTTTACTGCAGTCGTGCTTTGGCGTTTACCGGGGTACATCCACTGTTCTTGTTTGTTCGTCATGGATTCGAAATGGGGAATATTACATGTTCGTTCCAATGACCACCGCAATTTTGTCCCGCGTTCAGAAGCGCACGTGAAATGACTCTCTCCTTCAGATTGGAGACGTTCAACGTGCTGACGTTGGGTGGAAAGGACCTGGAGCTGTTCGAGCACGAAACAGGTGCGTTTTGTTGGAGAACAACTGAACAACTGTGGATGATTCCGGCACAGAGGTACCGGTAGATTGCGTGCGTCAACTGATGAGGTGCCTGCGAACTCCAAAACTTGGGAACGAAAGTTTATTTTCTCACGTTTTTTCGGGGCTGCTGGTTGTTTTTAGAGAGGCTGACGCGCAAACCCACCCAGTGAGTGCTGCATCGCATCAACTGCGACACATGACGTACCCTGTGTGAACTGAGCCTGAGTCTCGGGTTTTTCAGGCGAGCTCATGCTGACGTGGATGGACGAGGTTCTGCACACGGACGCGCTGCACACCTACCTCGGGCTCCTCATCAACGTCATCGGCTTCAACGCCGCCTACCTCGACGAGCACATCTTCAAGGGGATCATCTTGTGAGTGCGCGTCATCGCGTTCCTGTTTTGTCGCATCATGCGACGCATTTTGCTCTTGCCCAAGAGACAGAACGAAGCATTGCGCGGGTCACGCTTGCCTTCTGATTGGGATGCGCATTGCAAATAGAACGCGCAGTGTCAGTGCGTGAGAACTCACCATTCTATCGAGGTCCCGTTGCGCAGCAAGGCTGGAAAAAATAGCTTTGGATGAGTCAGAAACGATCACCGTGTCCATCCGGGGATACGACAAACCTTTTTGCCCAGAACTTTTGTGCCTGAAAGGAGAAAATGAGTGCGTCTTATTCTTGGTGCTTGACACCAGAAAAATGAGGCAAAAGTTGGGGTGCGTCTTGCACAAGTTTGGGACGCGGCGGAAACACTGGTGGAACACATACTTTGTCAGTCCTGATACAGTTGGAGTGTCAGTGAAGCAAACGTGAGAGACGCCCGTACTCTCATGTTGATGTGCTTCCTGCAAATCTGCGAGGACTTTACGAAACGTCTGCTTTGTATTCCAGGAAGACGTGTGTCATCGTTGCCACATCCAGAAACGTCGCCGACGACTTCAAGGTCAGTTGTGTTGGTTGAAGCCGGAAAATGTGTAGTCTTGTTGAAAACTCCAGGAGTCTCTATCATTCAAGTCCCACTCCAAAATGGCCAGGCATTCAACAAGGCATCGAGTGGCATTTTTCAAGGCTGCCTGGCCACATCAGGTTCAAGCCCAAAATAGCCACAAACTGAACAAGGCTCAGAGTTGTATTTTGAGGGGAGGGGGAAGGGTGGTCCAAACGCTATATCGCCAGACACTGTGTCTGGAAAACCCTGTTTCGCATCATATATTCCACCGGGCCTGAAATTTGCAGTTGTGCCTGGAGCTGCTGGACAAGATCCTGTGTTACTTCTACCTGCCGGCGGAGAGTCTGCCGCAGTTCATGGACTGTATGTGCAAAATCATGTCCGTCCGGCAGATAGCGGACAGCACCTGGAAGGTGAGTGCGGTTCTATTGCGCGTGATCAGCACTGAGCGTTTCGTGCGTTGCGTTCTTGCACAAATGGCATTTGACTTGCATGAGGCTTATGTAGCATGGTGTCTGGGCTGATGACGTGATAAACCCACCGGTATTTGTTGGTTGTATTTGTTGCTTGCTGAAACAGGACACATTCTGGTGTTTGTAGTTGATGAAGAAAGTGCTGGGGACTCACTTGGGTCATAGCGGCATCTACACTTTGTGCGCCATGCTCCAGAACAAGTAGGTGCTCTGTTCCTCAGACTGCAGCTCTTGTGGGTCAGCATTGGCTGGAATGAGAAGACCACGCAGAATGGAGGTTTCTGTTTCTTTCTCTGAGTGAAAATCACTTTGCCACGTAGTTTCACGCGTGTGATCATCACATTGCAGAGATTACGTGAAAGTGGACGATGGCACGTTGCTGCGAGGAGCCGTGTTCTCCGTGGCGATGGCGCTGTGGGGCCGGGACCAGGTCCAGTCCCTCAAACACCCCGTGTCCGCCGTGCTGCCCTCGTTTCTGCAGGTGAGAGCAAGAGCGATGAACGTGCTGTCCAGAGGCATAACGCCCTCACGAACGGGACGACGTCGACAGTGTGGTGAGAGGCCTTGAGAAAATGGAAGGTGGACAAGTCCTGTCTGCAAAAATGGAGAAAAGAAACGCCCAACTGCAGGCCTGATAGAGAATCATGGGGTCATTCACTGCGTTGTGAGTTCGCACTGTTGCGCATGCGTGTGCGTTGGCGTTGGCGTTATCGCAATCCGTTCGCACTGCGTAGGTGCTGGAGAACAGCGACTCGAGCATCCTGGCGTTCGAGGTGGCGCACGACATCTTGGAACTGATGCGTAAACATGGCGACGGCCAGGTGGAACACCACGTGACGTGGGACTGGATTCTGCGCATCGTGGAAAAACTGGTGGCGCATCTCGAGGTATATGGAGGACGCTCCGATAGGAGCGGGGCGAGGTTGATATTCGGGGAAATTTTTCAACTTTTCGGTGACACCTGATGGTGTGAGCGTCATGAGAGATAGAGGAAATGAGAGATCTGTGAATTTTTATCTGTAAAACTGAGAATTTTGTCACACTTCACCTTTCACAGTTTGTGTGTGGCCGAGTTTGTGTGTGTGTGTGTGTGTGTGTGTGTGTGTGTGCACACATGCACATGTCTTGCGTGTATTCACGCGGTGCGATGTTGCTCGCAGACGTCGAACACGCTGGGCGCGACGCTGGTGGACGAGGTGCACGGCTGCCTCACCCACATGGAGAAGATGCACGAGCGCCACGAGTTCCACTGGGACGTGGGCCGCCTCTTCCGCATCGTCGAGTCGTGCGCCGCCGCCAGACCCGTGAGTCCCGCCCGCCTCGCCGGCCGCGCCCCAACCCGTGGAGCCTGACCTCAGTGATCACACGAGGCTGTTTCCAAAATTCCTTGATGGTCATGTTCACGGTCGCACGACATTCCGTTCGACTTCTGTTGTTTCCCAATCACCTGATACAGTTCTTGACCATAAAGAATGCAAAGATGTCGACCAAACAACAAAAGAAGCCATTTTGCGTTTCAAAGACTTTTGGAAACAGCCTCGTACGTTCTGTCCCTGTGCTGTGTCACGGGTGTTTCCTGTCTGGTGGACGCAGTTCCCGTTTCTGGTTGTGTATTGCCCACATGGACATCCGTGGGTGTAGCCTTGAGCTGTGGATGCAGTTGCCAGGATCAACAGACGCAAAGAATGAAGCAGAAAGTATAGTATGAAACAGTTTTGAGCGCCCATCACAGCAACATCGACAGGACCGCATTGGCTGCGATCAAATCGTCCAACAGAGCGACGAGTTCTTCAAAACAATCACGTGTTCTCACGTCACCGAGTGAAACCTCTTTTCAAGACGCATCACGCGCAGAGCAGGTCAAATAAATTCGCGTTGTGCAGTGAAAGTCGCGCGTGTCAAGTTGAAGCGTGTTGTTCGCAGGTGTCGTCGATCGAGATGCTGATTGAGCACAAGAGGCTGAGTCTGAATCCCATGCATCGCGACTGGATCCCCAACCTCGCACAACTCGTCGAAAACTACTACTGGTGAGCAACGTCACAATTTATTGGCATCTGTGTGTGTGTGTCTGTGTGTGTGTGTGTGTGTGTGTGTGTGTGTGTGTGTGTGTGTGTGTGTGTGCGAGCACGCATGTGTGTGTGTGTGTGTGAGTGTGTTTGTGCGCGCGCACGCAGGTAGGTGTGTGTGGGGGGTGTGCATGCACGTGTGTACGAGCTGATAGTAGGTGTGTGTCTGTGTGCGCAGGCACACGTGTGTGGGCGTGCGTGTGTGTGAAAGTCAGGAACGTGTATGTGTGAGTGTGTGTGAAGAGTGAGACGTTGAAGGATCAACATCAGAGGGTCACGGGGGGCGAGCAGACCATGACGTTAATCCACTCGATCCTTTTTCTGAAAGGCTGTTGTTATGCACATTCACAATCAGCTCAGTGTTTTCTGTGTTGTTTCAGTCACGAGATTCGGCCGGAGATCCGGCTCAAGGTGCTGACTGTGCTGGACGAGATCATGGAGCGGTACGGGAACCTGTACGAGGTGAGCACTTCGTCTCGTGTATCGTGAGCAGGGTGCGCCTCACGTCGTGTCTCTGAACACGTCAGTGGGTGAAGTTGAAGCAGCGGCCTTTGATTTGTGAACGAAGGAACTGGCACAACCATTGTAGCCTGAGGCCTGAAATTTGAGCTGTGGAATCCAACACACCGGTAGAGTTGCAGTACACTTGCGCAATGAACAGCAGAGTCAACCATGACCTCACAGAACTGGTGTCTACATCGACGTTGTTTGCAACTGCACAGATTTGATACTCTTCAGGTTTTGGTGCAAACTAAGTCTTGATCAGGTTATGATGCTTTGAGATCCAATCGGACAACGTCGTTGTCCGTTTGCAATGCAGTCTGGTCAACAGAGAAAACATCTGTCAGAAAGTGTGTACTTTCGTGTTGTTTGCATTCACAGGGGTCGAAAACGTCTGTGAAGTTGGTCAGTTTACTCTCCCAAGAAGAGAGCCCTGCAGGACGTGTTGTCGCACGAAAATCTTTTGTTCATTCATTGCAGGAAGAGCTGCTGAAGAACGTGCTGTTCAAACACCTGAATCACGTGGAGCTGGACAGCAGCGTCGAGGTGCGCGTGCGCGCCGCGCGGCTGCTGCTCAGCGTCGTGCGCAACTCGAGGACGTACGCGGGCACACACGTCATCGACCTGCTGCACAAGGTGAGCGCTGCAGACGTTGTCTCAGTTTTGTGTCCAGAGTGCAGTTGGTGCCAATTGCACGTGGATCGCAGGTTCTCACTGAACCTAGAATTCGTTTCATGTTTTTGGAGCTCTTGACCGAACAGACCTGTGCTTTCGTCTGCCACAAGTGCAGCAGTGACAGCAAAGTCTGGCAGATCCAGAGAAATTTGGTGGTTCTGCGTGCTTACGTGTGCTTGTTTTGCAGACCCTGAAGCGGCTGTTCCTGTGGTCGCGAACCTCCCACGCCTCGCCCAGGTCCACGCCCAGATCCACGCCCACCCTGGGCTCTGCCTCCCCTTCCTCTCCGCTACCGCCCACGTGCAACAACCCGAGTCACATGAGGAACCGGCTGCCCGCGCAGCTGCAGGATTTTCGCACCGAGGACGTGGCTGTTACTGTGGAGGGTCTCGTCTCCATATTCAAGGTTTGTGGAATGTGGAGTTTCTTGTGTCCCGTTTCAGCTTTGGTGCAGGGTGTGTGTCCTTTGAAGTCCAAGCCAGATCTATTGGTAAAATCGTTGACTTTGCACGCAGAAAACGCAAACTTCATTTGTCAACTTGAAACAAAAAGTGTCAAAAAATTTGTGCAAATTGCAAATTTGTTTTTGGACACTGTTTGGTTTCTTGCTGCGTGAGGCTTCTTTCGTACAAAATCAGGTGTCCAAATGCTGAGTCATAAAATGGCGCATCCTGACTGGTTGGTGCGTGGGTGTGTTACAAACGTCTTCATTACGGGTTCGACCTGACTGTTTCCTTGCGTGTTTCAGACGCGGCTGTTCGAGTCACAGTCCTCTGTGGCGGAGACGATCCTGGAGATTCTCGTGGAACACCTGCTGAACCACTACAAGAGCGAACACATGTTCCACGCGGAAGCTCACATCAGGAAACCGGTGCGCATGCGTGTGTGTGTGTGCGTGCGTGTGTGTGTGTGTGTGTTTTGGGCCGACGTTGCTGTCGCCTGTGCAAAGTTGTGTTTTGTTGTAACAAACCTTTGCTTTGCAGGAAAATTGTTTCGACTCAAAAATTTGTTTTCGTGCTCCGGATTTCAGTTGGACATCGAAAGCTGTGGTGAGTAAAACTGCTCTGGTACTGTTGCAGATTCTGCAGCTGCTGTTGGACTTGCGAGCGAATGAAATGGGCTTCCTGGGTCTGGTTGAGAAGGGCAAAGTCAAGTACAGTGCCTTCATCGTGTGTACACCCAGGTGAGTACGAAAGCCTCGTCTGCTGCCGTGTGCTGGAAATCTGCAAACGTGTGTTGCGTTTCGGTGCGTTGCGTCCGTGTGTCGCGCCACGTTCTGTGATTGTTCGCATTGGGCAACAATGTTCACAACAATGGCCCCTGCGTGCAAGAACAATGGACAGTTTTTCGATGTGTTTTGCTGTTGCTTCGTGAATGCGGTGAAAGGTTTCGTCATTTCCAGCGTTCTTGTCTTGGGGGGGGGGGGAGTGGACAGTGGGCGCGTTCCATTTACACGTGCGGCAGCGAAGTAGCGCCACTTCGCCCCTGGGTTGGAGATGGGGCGAAGCGGGCGAAGGAAGCCATTTTGGCTCACTCGGCTGGCCGGAATGCGTAAATGGAACACAGGGAATGAAATCATTGGGCTGATTTGATTGATTGGCGGGTCGATTGCAGGGCTGAGATCCCCGAGGACTGGGTCGGGACGAGTCCTCTGGGGAGTCCGCGGCGCATCGCGTCCCCGACGCCGCAGGGAGAGGGCGCCACCGCCGGGAGACTGACCGTCGTCACGTACAAACCGGCCCTGAGCGCCATCACTGCCTGTCTCCGCATGGTGCGTTTCGTATTGGATGTGCCACTCGTTGCGTCCAGTTGGGGCAGAGCGCACCAGCTCCGTGTGTGTGTGTGTGTGTGTGTGTGTAGGTGTATGTGTGTGTGTGTGTGCGTGTGGTGTGTGTGTGTGTGTGCGCGTGTGGTGTGTGCGTGTGTGTGCGCGTGTGTGTGCACGCAACGAGCTGATTCAACCTTCTTCGGAAAGACGCAACGCACAGTGTATGCGCAATGCATCTGGTGGTCAGCATCTGGACAAAGCGTCGTCACGGCTTGTAACAAATCGTGTGACGAATTGCGAAATTGACGGAAAAGTTTTCGCGTCTCTCTTCTCGCAGGAGAGGGACTGGCCGACCCTGCAGATGGTGCTGAGCGGACTTCCCGACCTGCTGCGCAACAAAACCATCGTCTTATCTGCGCAGACCGCCGAGATTGACCACCTCGCCCAGAGTCTGGTCAAAATGGTTCGTTGTCCCGCAACAATTTTCAAGTGCGCGACCTACGAAATCGCGCGTACATTTTCACACAGACGATCGCAGAGTCAAAAGGTGTTTGAGACGTGTTGTCTGACTCGCCAATATCATCACAGATTGTTCACTTCCTCTTTTCAGATTGGGACGGAGGTGAGCAACCGACCGGTCAAGCTGATCAAGTCGACGTTTCACAGTCATGTGCTGCCGACGCTCGGTTGCCTCGTGTCGTATTCGTCTTTCCTCAGCAAAGAGAGACTGGTACGTGTGAATTCCGTCTGCTTGATTCGGGAGCGTCGTGCAGGACTGGCTCCCACCGGAAGCCGTGTCCAAGTTGGCGAAAATTTTTGCCGTTGTCACAGGCCCATTTCATCCATCAGAAAGAACTTTTGTGAAGCTTTCGTTGCCTGTGGCTTTCCGACAATTCGGAGATTGGTTTCTTGAAAAGTCTTCACAGATCAAGAAGTTTGATTCCGCAGTTTTCTGTGATGTTGCAGGCGGAGGTGGTGCACTGCCTGTTTTTCGGGTTGGTTCTCGCCCAGTCTGCGCGGGAGTGTCTGCGCGTGCTCACCGTGTGCTGCCACGAAATCCCCGACGTCATCACTCACAAGCTGCCTGCCATCTTCCTGCGTCTCTCCCAGATCACCCAGACTGTTGCCTTGGCGATTCCTGTCCTGGAATTCCTCAAAAGTGAGTTGTTCGTTGTGATGCGTCAAATTTTTCCCCGTCTGTAAGCGCTGTGTCACGTCGCTGACAAGTCAGTGGACCCTGAGCCCACACATTGGCACAACATTCATTCAAAAGCATAGAAGCGCCTGACTCTTCCAAAGGGAAACATTCGCGTTCAACGAATTTGGGGGAGAGTGGCCAGTCAGGTTGTCCAAGGAACTTTATCACGCTTGTGCGACTTGCGTGCGTGCGTGCGCGCGTGTGTGTGTAGGTGTGGGTGTGAGTGTGGGTGTACTGTGTGCCAACCGGCTGAAGGCATTTCTCTGAAGAAGGGAGCGGACTGGGAGGAGAATTGCCGTGAAAGCCGTGCGTTTGTTGAAATCTGACCTCATGTCATCTCGTTTCAGCCGTTTGTCGTCTGCCGCACCTCTGTGCGAACTTTGTTCAGGACAACTACTTCTGCTTCTTCACCATCGCCATGCCGTACACCAACCCGCTCAAGTAAGCGACTTCCCCCTCTTGATTTGGAGAGCAACAATGTGCGCACTTTAGTTCACAGTCCACACAGCGTGTGACATCTCAACGTACGAAACGTAATGCAACGCGTGCTGCTGTATTTCTTGGGCGTGCAAACACAGACCTTGGTCGGTTGCATTCCAGAAACTTGCCGCTTTTAACTGTGAAACGGACACTCATATGTAAACACTCCCAAACATTTGCGCCCAAAATTTGTCGTGCCAAGGTGCCATTGAAACATCAGAGAACTCACACCCACGTACAAGATACACCCCTACTTCTGTTTCTGGGAGGGGGGAAGGTGTGTTGCACACAGGTCAATACAGTGGCGTTGTGTTGTAATAAAGTGTGTCTTGGACACTGTTGAATACGGTAGCGGTGTGTTGTGCGTGTCTCAGTGTTGTGTGCTTGTCGCGTCGCAGGTACAGCAACTACGTGGTGTCGCTCACGTACAACGCCGTCCTCATCTGGTTCCTGCGCTGCAAGCTGCAGGACCGCCGCAAGTTCGCCTCCTACATCATCAAGGTGAACAATCAATCAACAAGACAAAAATCGATTCGTCATCGATCCGCAGTTCAACAATCACAAATTTTTGCCGGTTCTGAGCTGTGTTTGGCTTTTGAGAATGAATTCCGGTTTGTTTGGTTTCTATATTTTGAGATGTTCAACAAAACAATGAAGTGTTTGTATCATCCCTGTTGTTTTTTGAGAAAGAATGTGGTCACCTGGTCATCGTGTTTTGGATGTTGATCAGTGTGTCCTTCCCTCAACTTTCAGACGCTGCATTCTAACGTGGATGCGCCACTAGACGAGCACACGAAGCGCACGCGCGACATCAGCGAATCAGAGCACTGGAGAGAGAACCAGGACTCGTCGGACCGGAACCGAGCCAAGAGTCTCAACGAGAACTCCTTCAGGAGGTGAGTAGCAGCGGAGTGGGGAAAGTGGTTCGGGCATCAATGTGGATAATGCACCTTTTGTCGTTTGCGCATGCGTGGCGAAAGTATCACAGCGCATCGCGCCCTGTGTGAACGTTGTTCATTGTTTGCCTCAAAGCGCTTGGCATCGCTTGACGTTGACGCGCTTGGTGTTGTTTCTGCTTTACACATGTCTGTAAAAGCCTGATTAGCTTGTCGAATATGAATGACTTTGCCTTGGCGATGATGGAAAAGAAGACGTGCGCGTGCAGTCGTGCGGTTGAGTACCTATCACTTCTCGTCAGATGGCGAGAACAGCGTCCATACATATTGGAGAGTACACTTGAACGTTGCGCCGTTTTGTGTAGATGGTCCACCTCTTGTGACGCCTGTGTGAATTCTGCTGTGCAGGCGGGTGGCGTCAGCGGCTGCGACGGCGCGCGCCGTGAAGCAGGAGAAGGTCGACGAGAAGATGGTGGAGTTCCACAAGGAGCTGAGCGAGACGTGCATGGACGTGCTCTCCCGCTTCACGTACGGCGCCAACACGCGCGGAGCCCCGAAGAGGTACGTACCACCGCAGAAACGTGGGTACCGGTACCATGGAGCTGTTGAGGTACAGCAGAGAACGTGGGCACAGCGATCGGGGAAGTAAATGCCGCGCAGAACGTGGTTGGACGAAGCCACCGTGATGGTGCGCATAATCTGAAGACCAAACTGCAGTTGTGGTGGTGCGCGTGACCCAGGGAGTTTGGTGTCGAGCAGAAACAGCCATTAGCCTCGTTTGGAAGTGTGGGTGCGTCCGTTTCGCCAGAGAAAATGCGTTGAGAAACTTCTGTCAGAGCGATGGGTTGGAAAGCAGAACAGGTGTGGATGAACACGGGATTCACTTTTGGGTATGAAGGTGTGATCTGCCTTTGGTAAGTGAATAATAACGTTCGCGGTCAATTTTCTCCTGTCTCTCGCAGACCCGAGTTGTGCAAGTTCCTGCTCGATGGCGGACAGGCGCAGAGCTGGGTCTTCGGGAACAAGATCATCACCATAACAACGAGCGGCGGCGCCAAGGTCGGGCCGACCGGCCTGTGTGACAAGTGCCTCGGTTACGTCACCCAGGCGACGGAGCGGGTCAAGGACGCGAAGGACGCGATGACGGCCGAGGTCGGTCAGTCCCCGAGGAAACGACACAGATCTGACGCCGTCAGAAGCAAGTGAGTCCAACAAGAACTCGGCGTGTTGTGGTCTAGGGCTTGTTCGTTTTGACCACTGAGCGCAGAGTCAGTCTTTCTCGGCACGCGTCGTGGGAAGGTGTGGCAGACTTGTGACCGCTGGATGGGTTGTGCGTTGTGTTCCCGCACAAGTCACGGGATGACGTTTGGACTCAGTCCGAAACACTCACAGGGCAACGCGTCGCACACCTGGCTTGTATGATGATTGCCACAAAACCAAACAAGCACATATGTCTCGCAGGTCAGAGACGGTGGCTCTGAAGCAGACGAGCAAAGACGACCTGTCGGTCGCGCGTCGGGCGCAAGGTGGTGAGTTGATAGTCTATCTGATTGAGTTGGTGTTTGGTTCCATCTGATTGGGCGTTCCGCCTGGTGACAAATTCCACAACGTCATCTGGTGACCAAGAACTTGAAACATTCTTGTTTGTTCCTGTTCTTTTCTTGCATGCCAAAGCACGCAACAGAGCAATGCGTCCATTGAGAAATAATGGCGTCTCATATCTGAACCACTGGCGTCTTCCCCAGACTCGCTGCTGTCCTCGTCGCCGGCGCTGCAGTTCAGCGGCTCGACGCCGACGCCGCCGCAGGGCGTCGCCTCCGCTGACCTGATGTCGCCCGGCGCCGGCGCCGTCGCCGTGCCGCAGACCCGGGAGCAGAAGATGCAGATGGTCGACAACGTCCTCATGGGTGCGTCTGTGTGTGTGTGTGTGTGTGTGTGTGTGTGTGTGTGTGTGTGTGTGTGTGTGTATTCATGTGCCCGGCAAGATTTGTGTTTGTGTGTGTGTGTGTGTGTGTGTGTGTGCCCAGCAAGATTTGTGTGTGTGTGTGTGTGTGTGTGTGTGTGTGTGCACATGCTTTTGACAAGAGCAACCTTGACCCAGTGGTGTTCATCTCATTCTTTGATTCAGTTCCACGGGGTTCATGACACAGTCACACAACCCTTGTTTGCTGAACAATGTCTTCTGCAGATAATCATAATTTTGTGCTTTTGCACCATCTTGTTGGGTTGTTCTTTCTCTGGAACAGAAACTTCATTTGACATGTTTGTGCTGTTGACCTCTGACTCGAGTCTTGACGCGTGTTGCAGGTTTGACGGCGAAGTCTTCGGACGCGTCACTGTTCAGCCCTCCGCAGGTTCACTGTAACTGTTGGCTCACGCAGTGGATCGAGATCTACTTCCGCAGACCCAGCGGGAACGTGGCGTTCGTCATGCGACTCCTCAACCAAAAGGTGCGGAACACCACGTGCGCTGTTGCGGTTTCTGTGTGTGGTGTGGTGTGGGGTGTGTGTGTGTGTGTGTGTGTGTGTGTGTGTGTGTGGACGTTGCACGTGTATCAAGTGGGTTGAAAACAAATCGTGAGTGAGGGAATCGGTGCTCGTTGAGCCTCCTCAATTGAATGTCTGGGACGCTAGCGGAGCCGAGTGCAGCTGGAGCTTCCTTGAGCCTTGTGCAATGAGAACCTTTGTTCTGCAGGACCTCTCTGAGGCCTTCTCGGAAGTGCTCGCTGACATGCCGGCGCTCTTCAGCAAGCCGCCCGAGGCGATCCCGTCGCTGCTGACCGGGGCGGACGGCGGGGCTCTCGGGGGCTGGGGCGCGGGGCTGCCCGGGGAGGAGGACGACGGGCCGTCGGCGGAGCAGCTCGCCTCGAGCCCCGGGGACGCACCGCAGATCGACATCGAGAAGGTGGGCGAGGCGCAGTACTCGGAGATGCTGGAGGCGCATTTCGGGCTCATGCCGGACTGGATCAAGAAGACGTACGGGAAAGGTAGGTGGTGTGTGTGTGTGTGTGTGTGTGTGTGTGTGTTCGTGTGGGTGTGTGTGCTTGTGTGTGACCAGCCTGCTTGCGTACGTGCACGTGTACGCATGTGCACACAAAGTGTATCCACTTGTTTAGAAAATCTTGTTTTGTTCGCAGAGAAAGACAAGAGAATGCCGAAGGCCATTCGGTCGGCCACAATGCCCGCACTCTTCAAGTCCTTTGATATCATGGAAACAGGTCTCGGAATGCATGCGAACGATGAATCTGACATTGACTCGTTCTAACTGCATTGACTCCTTCTAACCAAGCATCTGCAACATGACCCCGAAGTGCAATATGGGCATCAATTTTGTGCACATTGTTCTTTGAAAGTTGTCGGCCAAGGAAGTGGAGCTGGCAAAGCGTCTGGCGACTGAGTTCAACGCACGACTTTTCTGCACTGAAGTTGACCTGATATGTTCTGGTGTGTTTGGTGCTCAGGGTCTGGTGCTTCGGGAAAAGTGCGCAATTCGTCTGGTGAAGAGGGGCGAACGAAAAAACTGTCCACCCAAGGTGAAGTTTTGTTCACTCACTTTGGTGGAAAAGTCTTTGTTCATTTGACGGTTTACTTGGTGTGAGTTTGGGGTACTGCAAGACGTGACAAGTTGTCAGTAAAACCTGAAGGAAATCGCAATGAAATTTGAATTGAAACCGAGGCATTCACTGCGATTTGCGCACTCCACTTTTCACCGTTGTTTTGGCGCCTTCTAGTGGAAGAAGATGAGACGCCGGAAGACGGCGTCACGGCAGCGGCGTCCGCGACGGACGTGTCGGCGTCGGACGCCAAGGTCAGTTGTGAGCGGGCTTATGCCACGTGACTCACGTCTATGCGCAAGTTGTGTAGTTTGGGGTTCGCTGAGGAAATTTGATTGCTTGGTCTTGTCAACGTTCTCAAAAATTTGCAAACCAAATCAAAGCGATGCTTCGCATGGCGTCTGACTTGCGCAGTGTGATTGGTTGTGCTGAGACGTTCTCTGATTGGACGGTTTCAGAAGGAGGCTGAGCAGCAGCCGGACGTCTCGTCGCCGGACGAGGACCAGCTGCGACGGACCAGCTCGTTCCCGGACCTCACGGCCAACCAGCACGACCAGCTGATGCGCGGCCGCGCGCAGTCGGACCTGCAGCAGGTCTACACCAGGTCCCTGGACCTGCAGGTGAAGTCCAGTGCGCTTCAGAAACGTCGTGCTCTGCGTCACGGAAGAGCTCAGTGGGGATCTTGAGATGGAAGCCACGTCAGAATGAGTCTGTTTACGTGGGAATCAACGGTGTCTCGTCAAACCATTCTGCAGTACTGCATTTTGGGAACCGTGTCCATGTCACGTGCAACGCAGACACGTTCAGTTTGCAGTTCACCTCAGACTGGATTGCGCCTTTGAATCGTTTCTGTCCACTTCCCACATCAGAAGGAGTTTGCGCCTCGGTCTCCCCCGCGCGGACTGCAGCGGCAGATCAGCGCGCCGCCGAGCCCGGAGAAACGCCCGCCGCCACCACCAGAGAGCGCTGCTGCTGCCGACGCCGCTGGGCGGGACCGCGCCGTATCGGGAGACTCGGGGATGACGGCGGCAGCGGCCACAGTCAGCGCTGGAGCGGACCTCAGGTGTGTGTGTGTGTGTGTGTGTGTGTGTGTGTGTGTGTGTGTGTGTGCATGCGTGTGCGTGTGCGTGTGTTCTCGCATCCTGAAGAGGGGCTGCAAAATGTACAACACACTGAGAGCGACTACGACTTCCTTCGTCCAGTGGAAGTATCTTGGGCACGACGCAGCCTCTTGAGTCTCAAATGTTTCCAGATTGGGGAGTCAGCCGGTGGCGCGGCATCCGCGTCTGACCCGCAAGACGAGCGCTCCACAGACGTCGCGTCCGCTGCTCGACGCCACCAAACCTGACGTCGTCGTCGGTACGTCAAGTTTGCGTTGACATGTGACTGCACTCACCTGTTATTGAAAGTTTCCTTTCTGTTCCCTGATTGGTCCTTTCCCGGTTGGCGTTTTGCCAGTTGGCGCAGGACGCCTTCTGAAGGCCCGTCCTTGCAACTCGGGAAGTGGCATCTGCAATGTGCGGATTTTTTTCCAGGCCTGGCTTCGGATACAGTGGACGGTGCTGCGGCTGGGGCTGGGGCGGGAGCTGGGACCGGGGGCGGGGCGGAGAAAGCCGCGAAAACCGCCGGGGCGACCGCGGAGGAGTTCCCGCAGATGCACGGCGGCCTGAACCCGTCCTACGTCTTCCTGCAGTTCTTCCACACGCACATGATGGGGCTGCCCGAGGAGGACAGGCCCGTCAAGGTTGTTGACAACGAGGTGCGCATCAATTGATTGATTGATTGATTGATTGATTCATTCATTCATTCATTCATTCATTCATTCATTCATTTATTCAGCCATTCATTCGAGTGAAAAATGTCTTGCTTTCTGTGAGTGACAACTTCCAAGGAACAAAATTTTGCTTTGCCTTTTGGAGTTGACGTTCTGTGTACCATTGAAAAGCCCCGACATGTTTCTGACTTTCCGCAGGATTTGCAAAGAAGCCTCAGGAACCTGGACCGAATCTTCCCGTTCGAGACGCACAGAATCGCCGTGCTGTATGTTGGGCCCGGACAGGTGGGCGCACGCTTATTCCCGCCTGATTCTCAAATCCCCAAAGATGCAGTCAGATGATTGAACAACCAACTGTGAGGAAAGAAACTTTGAAGTGAAAGAGATGCCGGTTGCCGACAAGCGTGATGTCGGGAGACCCTGCCATGTGGCCTGTTCCCTCTTCTATCTCTGGGGTGGTGGTTGTCCATTTGACTCCTTCACCACAGATTAGGAAGGTAAATCCGAGCTATCGCAGTTCTTGTCGCGTGTCATTAGGTGCATGCGCGGGGCGGGTCCCTGCTGTTAAACGGTCTCGTTGACGTGTGACGCCCTCTGCAGGTGAACGACGAGGCGGCGATCCTGGGGAACGCGCACGGGTCTGTGCGCTACATGGAGACGCTGGTGACGCGACTCGGTCACGTGATTGACCTGCGCGAGGTGCGTCCCGAGGAGACGTTCATCGGCGGCCTCGACGAGAAGGGAGAGGACGGCAAGTTTGCTGTCGTCTGGCACGAGGACATCATGCAGGGTGAGTGGCGTGTTCTGAATGCGTCGCCTTCTGTCCACACAGGATGCGTCAGGGCGTGACGCACGCGAAGGTCACGTTGCACCAAGATGGGTTTCATGCACGTCAAAGAGATGAAGCAATGTGCCACACACTGTTGCACGTAGAGTGTGCCAGTGCACTCTCTTTTGACCATACGCAGCGTAAGTTCCTGGAACTGTGCGTCAAACACTGGCGCGTCTTGTGTGGATTGGAGGTCGTAACGTGTGCACGTGGCGTCTGTTTGGGGTTTGTGGGGTTCATTTGTGTGGTCCCGTGCTGTTCAGTCCTGGTGCTGGGTTCTGGGCAACGCCACACCCAAACTTTTGAAAAGCACAATGCGTGAGGGATCCATCACAGAATGGTGCAAAGAACCCGGAGAATTCGTCAGCTTTACGCGCGCACGTTTTCACACCGGATTCTCATGAAACTGCCGTTGTCTCGTCGTGCAAGTACATTTGCATTTATCCTTTTTGGGAATTTTTCCTCGTCTCTCATTGGTTTTTTCCTTGGTTCCGTCGGCATGCCCGAAGAGTTTATTGCCGAATTGTCAAGTTTGTCACCGAACAAGTCTCTGTGATGTCATATTAATGTTGCATTTTGGTGTCACTTTTTGTGATGTTGTTCACTTCAGAATGGAGGAAAAATTCCCTTCAAGGATAAAACAATTATCCTAGTATTTTCTTGGCAATAAACTGGATATTTGCCCTTGGATCCAAGGATCCGCGGGCAAAAATCCAGTTTATTGCCGAGAAAAAACCAGGATATTTGCCATTTGTTTGAAATTTCTGCTACAAACAGCTGATTTAATTGCCCTGTGTTCCGTTTTCCCGCGCGTGCGCAGCCGTGTTCCACGTGGCGACGATGATGCCGACGAAAGCGTCCGACCCGAAGTGCAACGAGAAGAAGCGGCACATCGGGAACGACTGCGTCACCATCGTGTACAACGACAGCGGAGAGGAGTACCGCATGGGAACCATCCGGGTGAGATATTATACAGGCGTAAACGAAGAAAAAGTCGTTTACGGTGCGTGCGTACGTTTTCTTGCTGTGTTCTCGTGACCTCCCCACACCCATGTGCTGCACAAGTTGCTGAGGAGAGGCAACGCTTGCGGACCGGGGGTGAGGTGGGTGTCGTAAGACAAGACGTGGTCTCTTGTTGTGGAGTCCTCTGTCCACACCCTCGCCTGTTGTATTGAGGTTTTCTTGCTGATTGACCCGCCGTGTGTCCTCATTGTAGGGTCAGTTCAACTTCGTCAACATCATCGTCACGCCGCTCGACCAGCGGAGCAACATGGTCACCGTCCAGACTCGACACGGTGCGTGGTGTGTGTGTGTGTGTGTGTGTGTGTGTGTGTCTGTGTCTGTGTCTGTGTCTGTGTCTGTGTCTGTGTATTGGGTCCCAGACCCGCCACGGTGTGCGCGGTGCTGGGCGGGGGCGGATCCGCCTCCTGTCGCAGTGGCTCAATTTGTGTGATTTCGCGTCACTGTTCTGTTGTTGCCTGGTAGAACTTGACACACCCGTGCTTACGTGAATGTCAACACTCAATGTGGTGGCGTCCGATCTTTGGTCTTGTGTAACGGCGTCTCTTGTTTTGCAGAAATCAAAGACACGATCGGACACACGGACACGAAGGTCATCTCGGACACCAACCTCGCAGCACTCGTCAGGAACATGGCTGTCAACGCCAACGTGAGTTGTGCGACGATTTGATGCAATCCCTGCTCACGTCAATGAGAACCTCACAACTGAGCTTGTTCTGGAATGCCTCGCCTGGTACACTGAGGGACAGACCTGTTCTCAGGACCCACGAGAGGGTCTGGGGCATCACGAGTGAAGACATTCTGTATCATTACAGCAACCACGAATTCTTTCCAAACGTCTCGATTTTCAATCTCAGTGCAAAACGCAGTGCAGCGTGAACAGGACAAAAATCCATCTGTTCATTGCAGTGCGCGTCTGAGATTCTGAAGCGGAAGCAGAATGACCCGAACGACCTGTTCGCGTCCAACTGGCTCGAGCGGTTGCGTCACATCCGGCGTCTGCGCGCGCGCATCGTGCAGCGGCGGCGTGAGGAGGCCAACAAGGAACCAGTCAGCACGGTCGCCAAGCCGCTCCCCGCAGAGTTCACCCAGTTCGCGTAGCCCACCAGGTGCCGTCCCTGCAGCCTTTTGTTGCCAGCACGCACGCGGAGATCCGGGCCCTGGAGTCTCCGAACGATTCAGCTCGCTGTGACGCGTTTCGTCCCGATGGGGTTGGACGATTCGGAACCGCTGCGAGGGGAAAAACGTGCAGCTCTATTTGTGTGTCTTTGGCATTCATTTGCAAAGTGGCAAATTCGTCTGCGATCCTGAGTCGTTCCCACTGCGAAGCAGAGCCATTTCATCCTCACTGCAAGAACAGCCTCCCACGTGTTTTGCGCGGCCGAATTCGTTCGGACGCGCTTTACGTTCTCGTCAGCGGATTGGTCGTTGTTGCAGAGGAAGATGGTTCTTCTTCGGTAGCTTTGTGCCTTGTGACTCTTTGGTTCTTCAGCTACAGTTGAACCCGGTTTTGTGACCCGTGCAGATTTTGTCGGGTGAACGAAAAGCCAGATTTGTGTCCTGCAGACTTTGCTGATTTGATTGACGTCACTTTGCGCCACATGAAGACGCCACTTGGTGGTGAAGCGCTTTGTATTGATTAATTTCGCTTGTGCCTCAGAGCCATACAACCAGGCACTTTGTGTTTGGTGCAACAGTGGAATAGAATTGATGTCTCGAACAAATGGGGATCACCTCCAATTTCAAACTTCGTTATTTTGGCGCCAATATAAACTTGAACATTGTGACGTTGAATGGACAATCATTCCGTAAACTGGATCAAATGTGAAAAAATGTGGCTGTGTGGGAGAATGATCAGTTGGTCGAGCTCACAGTGGATACGTCTCGTTGTTGCGTCCCTGAACAGTGGAAGTCTATGGACGCAACGCACGGCGCCTCCAGTGTGAGCACGACCGCAGGTATGTCCGATGTACCGGACTCCAGGTGCACACGTGTGTCTGTTTTGGGCATTGATTTTGTTTGTGATTGTTTTCTTGAAGTTCTGTGATGGAATGTTTTCTTTGTGTTTGGTGCTTTTCAAGAGGCCAAGTGCAAAGTTTGGGTGGTTCTCTATTTTGCTGCAATCCAGGTCCTGACGAGTACAAATCGTGGCCAGTTGTTTTTTGAAAAAGACATTTTGCAAATGTTTTCAATCAGAAGCCCCCAATTTGACGTTGAATTTTCGTTGGAAGCAATGTTTGCGTTTCAATTTTTTCAACCAAATCCACGTTCCAACGTGCAAATTGAAATGTCGACGAAAAACACCCACATTTGGTGCGTTGTCTGTTCCATTGCTGTGGATGAGAACATAACTCCAGTATCAAAAATTTAGTGACGCTGTCCGAAAACAATGTGGCTTGCGTGACACAGGCAAATATCCGAAATTGACTCAGTTCAACCAGTTGAATTTGAAGAAACGGACCAAAGACAATGATGTACATCCCAGTTTGTGTGTGTGTGTGTGTGTGTGTGTGTGTGTGTGCGCGTGCACGCTTGTGTGTATCTGTCTCTTGTCCGGTTTTGTCTGAACACTGAACGGTTGTGTGGCCAGCCCGCTACACTGCCGGCAGAGAGATAAAATCAAATCAGCCTCTCGGTGGAAACCAGTGCTCTGGTTGATGAAGTTTCAGTTTTCCTCATCCTGATTGGGAAATTTTCGCCTCACGTTATCTTCGCGTTGCAGTTCTTAGAGTCAGGTGCTGTGAGTGCTCGTTGAGTGTATCAAGCAAAATTAACTATCTGAACAAGACCAAAGATGAGATTGAAACTTGACACACAAGTAGCATTCATCGGTGCAGTCAGTATTGTTGTGTAAACTTGAATTCTTCGCACGGGTGGAATCAACTGTGTATCCCGAGAAAGTTACGGGTGATTGTGTATCGTTCGCAGGGTGCAGTGTGCAGTCGCATGTCAAACTGCAGATTTTGTTCTTTTGTTTTGGGCACTTTTCGACTCGTGTTTTCCTGTTGTCCAGATGGATCAATTTCTGACGCAGTGCAAAAACATGCCAACAAAATGTTGTTTCCTGGTGAGCAGTTAGTTGTCTTGTCAGATCGCAGTGTTGCAACTTTGCAGTGACAGGACTGTCTCTGTGTGTTTTCCTTTGTTGGAAAGACAAAACCAAGAAGGAAATAAATTTATTTTGCCAAACGACGTGTGGTGGAATTTCAAGACATTCAAACGCAGGACAAAATCTTCCCGTGTCTGGCTAAATTTGGAATCGAGGGGCGAGATTTTGTTGACTGTTTCAACCACTGCATTGACATCAGCTCCTGAAGCCATCAAAACTTTCTTCACTGCTACATTTCCCCAGTCCGTGTTTCCATCGCAGTTTGCGCGGTTTCTCCGCACCTGTCCGCGCGGTGGCGCTGCTCGTTCCCACGCTCCGTAACGAGCGCTGCGATTGGTGGACGCTCCTCACCCCCGTCAATGACAGCTGAAACATGAAAAAGCACGAGTTTTCCATGTTTTGAAGTTTTTGTGCGCTTTCCGACAAGCTACAACTCATCTGCTCGACCTATATCCTCCAGCAAGCAGAGTTTTAGCCAGATAACAGCAGATATTCGGATTATTGGCTTGTCACGTTGAGGTAAGCAAATTTTTAAACGATCGAAGCGTGTTTGTTGTGATGTTTGTGTCAACATGGACTGTGAATCCAAGGATGAAAGAAACCACTGTCCAATCGATTGTCGTATTGACACGCAAATGTTTTGTGTTGATTTTGCTCGACTCAGATTCTGGACGACAGGCAGCATGGATTGTGTTTCTTTTGGGAGAACTCTCAACCGATTCAAAAGAGTATACGGGGGGGGGGGGAGGGGAGAGAACAGTGTCAGCAATCTGGGGTCAAAATTCGCTCAACAAATCGATAGAACCCGTGAGAGGCTGAGAACTGGCCCAAGGACCAAGAGCGGTGGAGCTGGCCCACACAACCAGATGAAGTGCAACCAGGTCAATGGAGCCAGACCAGAGGTTCCAGACTGTTCCAGTTTGGTTCCATTGAATTTCGAGTTGCGCTGGTCCAGTTCCAGTTCGGTTCGTTTGACACGAAAAAAGTTCCCATTTGGTCCGCCAGCGGAGATCTACAACTTTTTGAGCCCACAAAAAAACATGACCAAGAACTTTTTGCCTCCATTCTTGTGTGTGTAGTCAGTCAGCTTTGGTGTCAATCTCTCAACCTTGATCTGGTCCAGTTTCGAATCAGGACACACAAGAACAGCAGTCTATGTTTTGGCCCTTTTGCTTTGCTGAAATTTATTGCCGTCCCAGGGGGCACTTAGTAGCGGCGTGGCCGGGATTCTGTTTGCTCTGACCCCAGGAGTGGTGCATTCAGTAGACACAGGCAAGAGGTCCGCGGAGAACTGCTCACGGGATGAACAGGCAAACAACTAGGGTTTTCGGATCGTCAGGGGATGGGGAGAAGAGGGGCTGTATTTGGACTTGTTGCTGGCAGGTGTTAACTCATGTGACAAGAAGCACCTGGGTGTTCAGTGCACAACTGAATGTTGCCGGTTTCAAATTCAAGTCTGCACTTGTGACACTGTGCGTTTGGGACTGAGCTCCGGTCCTCACTTCACTGAATCCACCCCCAGCGGCATCCCCAGTACACAGAGAAAAGTACATCACACGACCCGGTAATTTCCTAAATTCCCATGCCACGATTGCGGTGGCTTCATGCTGGGATGGCTGCGATAGAAACCACCTTTTTTCCCCGCAGTCCACAAAAGACCAAAACAGTTGCTTCTCTGAATGGCAATTAGTTCCAGGTGGACAAAATGCAGAGGAAAAAGTTTGGTTTATGCCCCGAGCAGGTCAGGACGAATCCGGACAGTTCATCACAACAAAAATCCCACTCACTGGTCCAGGTGGTACACTGTAGGAAGCAGGTTGGATTTGATCGACGAGATTCAAAACAACTCATACACAGCACATACTCAGCCACCTTTATGTCACCTTCAGACACAGTCTCATTTCTGCATAGGTCGGTGAGGCCGGTTGACAAGGTGAGCAGATGTGCTTGGATAGAGCTGTCTTGGCGACTTGTTTGTCGGACTGTCCAGAAGGAATGCGGAGAATTGGACTTTGGTTTTCTCTGATTCCTCCTCCCTGAGCTTGAAGTTCTAGTGAGCCCCGTTTTGTCTTTGGCAGAAAGCTTGGCAGTTTGACTCCAGCCATGCCATTGTCGACGGCGTTCATCCTGACAAACGTGGCACAACTTCCATGGGGCTGGACTGTCGTACAGTACGACGCACGTGTCTTCTCATCGCCCTTTCTTCCCCAGGAGCGGATTGGGGGGTTAAGGGGCCCGGTTTCCAAAGTGCCAACTGACTGGTGCAACGAACGGGCGAACAGTTTTTCTGGGATCAAGGGACCTCAGGCCCCCAGCCCCCTGGATCTGCTCCCGCACCTGGAGACGTGATAAGATTGCGTAACTATTTGATCAGATATGAATCTCACCCGATCCCGATGTGAAGCGACTGGCCTGGATCTGAGGCGACCGTCGATCAATTGGATTTGATATTGAAGCTCAACATCTGTCGCTGAGGGGAATTTTTGATCACAAACCTGCAGCAAATGTGTGTTTGTTCAAAGCGTTCAATTTCGTGCACAGACACGCATGATCAGACAGAGCGAACCTGTAATTCTGCAGGGACGGCTGAACGGAGGCCCAAAACAACAGGAAAATCCCCCCCCCCCTCAAATGGGAAAATTTCTCCAAGAAAGCAGGTCTGTTTCTTGGCCTTGAATTTGCCCGTGGATTTTTCTCAAACGGTCTATGTTGAGTTCATTGAATTCGTGAAGTTTATTGCACCGAGGTCAGAGCGCGCCACTGAATCTTGTGACTCACTTCCTGATCGTACGATCGCGTACCCTGATAAAAATGCGAAACCCCGTTTCTTGCGCACAATAAACTCCGTGCACATTATTTTGCAATGTGACCTCGTGTCTCCAGAATCGATGAGAATAATCTGCAGAGAACCGCGTTTTTGTGTGGAGTGTTAGTCATTGTGTAAGGTGTTGAATTATTTATGCGACCCCGTGCGATTTTGGCGGTCGTGCCCATTCACGCTTCATCGACCCTGATCAGAACAACAGAAACGTTGCGTAGCAACCTTTTTATTTTCTGGATTTTGTCAATTTGAAGCGGTAATGATGGTAACGCTGGAGTGGCGGTGTTTTTGTCGCACGTTTGCAGCATCCGTGACGCGAGCGCATTAGACGCGAGTGCACGCGTGCGAAGCCATGCACGTAAGCTGAATGAGAAGCCAAGGCTGCTGCGTTCTTTCACGCGTGCAGACTTTGTTTTCTCTCCAAAAACAACTGAGTTTTGTTCAGAAAAACGCCAATTCGATTTGAGGTTTAACACCCCTTCGCTAAAGCCAGAAGCACGTTTGTCTGCGAGTTCCAGGATTGAGTCAAAGCAATGGGGTCCTGATCTGGCCAGACCCTTTGGCAAAATGACATGAACTCAAATGCAACGTAGAGAACGTGGAAGCCAAAGGAGACTGTTCTGATATCCGCCTTGGATGCCCAAATAAGGGGCAAACCATTTCTGTGGATCAGGAGAATGTGCAAGACGTTCCTGACTGGCGTGCTCTGTTGCTGAACAAAAGTATCCCATTTGCGCTGCTGCTCTCACAAACGACCAAAACCGGTGGGTCGTAAAACGTATCATGTGTGAAACAAAAGGTGACTTGAAAAGGGAACTTTCTGTTCACTTTTCACCAAATAGCGTTGTGTGTCAAGTTCTGTTGGGCAGTTTGCTTTCAAAGCGCTTTTGTTTGGCGTTGTGTTCCTGAGGAGAAAAATGCATGTGAGACGAATGATTAATCGCACAGCTTCATGTGATTGAGACCGACCGGTCCGACCGGTTTGTTACTTGCTTGTTGTGCTCGTTTGATGATTTGTTTTCGGCGTCGGGTGTTGAAGCTGCTCTGAGAGATGAGGTTTCTCTGCGTCGTCCAAGTCAATCAACCGATCCGCGCCCCCGTTTCTCCAACGTGTCAATTGTCGAGTCTTGAAAGAGAATCTCCAGCTGAGAGAAACCGTCTGGGGTGAAACTGACTGGAGAACGTCTTGGGTTTCTACCTGCTGAGATGAACGGAGAACTTTTTTTCAGTTTCTCACTTGTTCTTCCGAGCACTTGTTTACGGCGAAAGTTCGTGACTTTACGTGCCTGCGATGGCAGTTTCATGTCAAATGTCACTCACAATAACGACTCTCGCACTGCACGTTGTCAAATATTGTCACTTGATCAATGGGTGAAGCCTCCCGGCTTTTTACAGCGCAAAGGTGCGTGGTATGAGTAGATACAAATGGCCGTCCCACAGTCAACCTCGGAAACCTTGCAATTTCGAACTCGAAACGACTATCAGATCTGTTTCAGCAAACGAAACGCAGGGTTGAGACTTTCAGTTGTTTGAAATGACAAATTTCATATCTTGTTTGGTGTCCAACTGTTTTTAGCAACCAAAATGACCAAAAGGGACGACGAGCATCGAGCTTGAAGTGGAGCTGTATCACAGGGAATGAATGACAAGCTGCAGTGTTGGGAACCAGGGAGAAGGTGCGAAATCACGCAACCAGCTTCCTGTGCGCTGTGGCAGGTTTTCAGATTTGCCTGCCTTGATTTGTGAAACTCTGTGTATTTCATGGTATTGGCCCTGAAGCCATGCTTGGAGCGATGTGCCAGCTCGACTGTTGGTGCGAAATGCAAAGATCTCAACTTGACTTCAGTCCTGTGTGTAGTTGAACGGAAAGACAATTCTTTTTGTCCGAAGTGCAGTCACAAAAAGGTCAAGTGAAACCATTGAGGGTTTTCCGAAAGAACGAGACACTCGTATCACGTGAACGTTCTTGACTGATCTGCAGGCCTGGCGGACGGTGTTTTTGGTCCAAGATGGAGTTGTGTTGTTGCAGAATTCAGTTTCTCCCTAATGCCGTGTTTTGACCTGACCTGAAAACAGCTTTGGAACCCTCCCTTTGTGTGGCACACGAGTACCAGCAGAAAACACTGCCAAGGTCGCAGCGTTTACCAACTTGCACCAGGACACACGCACACACACGACTCCTCCAGTGCGGTACAGTCCTCAACCTGCGTCAATCGAACCACCTCCCTCCTCGCACTCAGTGCCTCTTGGGCCCAGCAGCTGATTGCGGTATCGCTGTGGGATTTCCTTCATTGAGATGGAGTCGTGAAGGGAGAGAAATGAATATACCACTGAAGCCAACTGTTCTCTCAGTCCCACACCGCGGTGTCACAACGAAACAATGCCCTGTGTACTCGGGCACACCTGCAGACGCGTGAACCTCGGCGGAAGTGCGGGGTTCGTTTTGACTGAAAGTGCGTTGGCGACAAGAAAGTTGGTTGAAAAAAGTTCTGAGACTTCTCGAGTTTTGTTTTTGTCAAGTGCCAGCAGGTGACAAAATATTTTGTTCGGTGTTGATTGGTGCACGAAAACAACAGACAGCTTCAGCCAGAGCCGTGAACTTCATGCAATTTCTTTCAAGTCTGTCCTGCAGAAGCGGAATTGCACGTTCACTTGGGATTCATTGTCAAAGGACTGGAGGACCCCTTCTCTCTGCTTGGTTCATGCCAGCTCCCCATTTCGGAGATTGACCAGATCATCCTGTTCGAGTCTCATGCATGATTCAAGCAGAAGTGTCTGGTACCAGAATTGGAATGTTGGAACCACAATGAAGTCGGTTTTGTTGAGTGCTACAGGTCACGCAAAATTCGGATTCCAATCCTTGAGACGCTGGGACGTCCTTGGCCACGTGAAATTGTCTTGGAAGATTTGCTTGGCTCTTTGTTGGCCGTTGAGTGCAGCCATGAAATGCTTGTGAGTCTCAAGAGACAATTGTTCACCAAAGAGTGTTGTGTGACAAAAGTGAGACCTGCTTTCGACGGTCCAATCCTGCATGGATCTGCGTCATTTGTACCGGAGTGCATGCGTGTTCATTTCGCTTGATCTGACCAAACTGTCGCTCTTCTTGTGCAAAAATTGTGCATCGATGTCGTGAAATCTTTTTGTGAAGATTGCAGTTCCATTTGAACCTTTTGAGTTTTCTCCCCATTTTGTACTTGTTTTCAAGCTGGACTTGTTTTCATTGCAGACTTGTCCTTTCTGCACGAGAAAACTGTCTTCAGACTGTGACAGCTTCAGAGGTGAGAGATCTTGTCCTTTGTTCAGTTTCCTGTATTTTAGTGTCACAGTGTCAGTTTGCGTTTTGAAATCATACCAGCGCACCGTCGAGTCATGAAACCTTGAATCCCCTTCCCGTGTTTCCATTGCAACCAAGGGACCTGTGCGTTTCCCGTGCAAATCGCACTGAACACTGCAACTTTTCTCATGCGTCGTCCTCGAATGCAGATGACACGTTGCGATACGTATGCAGGGAATTTTCCTCGATTGATTATCAGCCGCGCTGATATTGGTTTGCCCGTGTATCCGCGTCCGTCCGTCTTGGGGGGAAAAACATCAGTTTTACTCCTGTTCCAGTAATCACAGACTGGAATCACAGTGGGTGCAGACACCCTAAGGGGTACTCTACAAGTTGCACATGGTGTCATTTCCTTCTGCTCTGATGAGGTGTTTTCCACTGAAAAAATTCCTCACTATACAATGTCCTGGATACCCTAACTCGGACATTGTCCAGGATACCCCCCCCACTTAGCAAATTTTTGCAACTCAGACATTGTCTGGGGCAGGGTATCTCGGACATTGTCCGGGTTAGGGTATCTCAGACAGTGTCTAGGATCCACCGCAGCCCTCCCCCGGGGTAGGCAAGTTTTCCAGCTGGGGCAAAGGCGCGGTGGTGGTGGGT
>JAAUXT010136728.1_pt1 | contig 38170 bp, 31 predicted proteins | sample 7278171 | NCBI WGS metagenome assembly JAAUXT01 (sample SAMN14350112, study PRJNA611818) | marine sediment metagenome | isolation source: surface marine sediment (1.8m) | place: French Polynesia: Moorea | collected 2018-08 | reverse complement strand
CGGACATACAGACTGATGGTGATTACACTAAGCGTGTGGTAACACCCTTCGGGACCACACGCTTAAAAATTCAAATTTCGGCGACACTTGCTCTGACAACCATTGCAACAAAGAGCACCTATGATCCAACAAGCACCAAGGGACAGCACAGCGTCAAACCCACCCACACATCACTGTTGATCGAACACGTTCACAGCTGCACAAACAACACAAGTCTGTCATGCTGCTGAGTCGTCGTGTCACAATACACCTGCAAACTACTTCCGACAGTCCCACTGAGAACAAAAATGTTTACCTCCTGTCATCGTCCGCGACAGCATGAGGAAACAAATACATCGCTCGTAAAAAAAAACGAACTTCGCGCTCGTAAAAATAACGAACTTCGTGGATTTGCTTTTCTGAATGCAGAAAGTGCGCTAAAACACGGGGATACCCCATAACTTACGTCAGCCAACGTCACGCCGAGTCTGCTCTTCTTGACGTTTTCGGATTTGAGGACGGAGTGCTCCACTCTTTTCCTAAGGCTGTTGAACGTCTGGTCCGGACTGACTAGCAACTGGCACGGGTGGGGGGTCGCACTTTGGAAGAAGGACAAATCTGGGTAGAGTCGCCTGAAACACAGGAGCAGACCTCACTGTTACGTATACCACGCTCGTAGTTTTCTGAAACGCCCGGGCCTTTGATCTGCCGCACAAATTCGTCCAGGAATCTGTTACAAATGGTTTGCAAAACAAGATTTGAAAACACGAGCGGCAAAAACAAGAGGCGTAATCAAATTCGTATGAACACCTGCAAACAACTTTGTTGTTTTCTGTGTCATTCACCAAAAAAATTCGCGTGGGTTTTTCCTTCACGTCAACACGCACATTTGATCTGGAATGAGCAGCAGCGAACAGTCTCTGCTGATATTTTCCACTTGCCAAACACACATTTGCTTCAGAAAGCCTCCACCCCAATTGCAGACACGCTGCATCAGGATCTTGTGAAGACAACGAACATTGCCGCCGCGTCATTCAAGTGTTTCAAGAGCTGCCGTGCATAAATTTGATCGAGACTGTCCACAAACATGGATTCATTTCAATCAAGCCACAAATCAAAACATTGCTCCGCCACGATCTTCAAAACACTCTGACGACTGCTCAAATTGGTCGGAATCAATGTACAAGAACTACCGGTACGCACCTGCAATCTTTGTCGATTTGCACCAACACCTCATTGTCTTTGAAATACTGACTCCATTGACTGTCTGGATTCAGACTGAGAGGCTGAAAGGAATAAATTGTCATTTGAGAACTGCTGCAGGACTGACACAACCTTGCACTTCCCTCACACCCTTTCTTGTTCCGTGCACTTTCACTTTGCGCCAATGTCTTTCAGCAACAACTTTTGGCAACAACAACTGAGTACGACAATCTGCCAGGCTTTCGTTGAGTCAACGCTACTCCACACGATCGTGTGTAACACGGGATATCATCGTCCGACGGTGGTGAACCCACAGAATTACACTGACATGCCGAGGGTCCACTTTGATTCTTTTCTCCAAAGATGACATGAGCTGTGACTTTGCAAATGCAAAAGGCTCTCGCCCAAGAAATATGGGGACTATCTGCTGTCGGTGAAGCCGACTTTCAATTCCATAACTGCAAAGCTCACGTGATCTGCCTGGGTGACGTCGGTTCTCTCTCCGTTCGTGGAGTCCCTCCCTGGCTGTATGATGAAGTCGTTGACGTATTGCTCGTACAACTTCCTGCGAGCAACAACAGGTTTCCTCACAGTGTGAAACGTTGTTTTTCAACTTGTCACTTCGCACGACTGAGGTGTCGAACACGAAATTTCTTACCGATGATGCTGCAGCTCTTTTTCCCAGTCTCTGACATTTTCTGGCAGGTAGCCCAAAAGAAGCTGAAAATAACAGCGCACAATTGATTGTTGGACGTTTGCTTGGACCCAATCATTTGTTCTCTCGTTTTTTGTTTTCTTTTTCTCTGGCATGACGGTCTTCGCCATCCTGTCAACTGATGTTTACCTTCCAACTTTTTGACCTGATGCTTTTCTCGTGCGAGCACCCTGTAAAAAATAAACAAGAGATGTTGTGCACAACAGAGGAACCAGAGTTTTCGTTGGGTGCGCAAGAATCAGCAGATTATTCATCGGCGTTTCCGTCTTCAGTGGTGGTGTAAAGCCACTGCAATCAACTAAAAGGCTCCTGATCCTACCACATTCTGGCACCCCACTTCCCCAACACACTTTTTGCACAGGGGGGGGGGCAGAACAAGTTTTCACCGAAGTTGGAAGGTCCTCACACAAAGTCTCGTACATCCAAACTGGATTTTCAACACATTTGCCATGTTTCTATTTTCGTGCTCTCAAAACCAAGAAATCAGAGTGTACGCAAAAGGTTTTCTCAAATTTGCACCAGAAGATGCACAAGGACGTTGGTCGCACACCTTCTGGCCCCAGCATAACATCACGAAAAACATTTCAGTCGGATCTTGTTGATGGAGAGCGATTGCAACTTGACTTGCATTTGGGTTCTGGCTGGACAGAAACTGTGTGAGTGAGTGAACTTCAAACGCAAATTCAAACTTCGCTCACTTTTGGATGCATTTCCGTTCCCAAACACTCACTGTACGAGGGTACGAGTAATACTCAAAGTCTTTTCCGTCATGTTCTTGCTGCGATCAGGCTTTGTGCTTGTCCGCCAAAGCATTGTTCTTTGTGGTCAAGAGCGGTTCGAGCGCTGAACATGACGGCAAAGACTTTTAGTATTTCCCTCGTATTCGCTTGTTTGTCATTGTCAAAAACTTTTGTTGCGCAAGCAGATGATCTGTGAAGTCTCAAGACAATCAAAACAAAACATTTCCCGAAAGGAAGGTCACCAAGCCAAAAGACTGGTCAGACTGAGTTCAAGGTTCCCTACTCTTGCTCTGACCCCTGATATTATATTAGATCGTACTGGCGATGTTAATCATACTGGCATGTCACATGCTCTGGCCATGATTGTAAATCTCGAGCTATCTGCCACCACTTGTGAGCCTCACCATGAAAACAGACTTTCCGCATCCTTTTCATGTCGATCTTGTCAGAACTCAAAAGTTCTTCAAACTCAGCCAACCTACAGTGTGAAATAAGATGAACAACTATTAGCCGTCAAATAAATCCGCTTCAAATTATCTGTGGTATTTTCTCGTGAAAATGGAAAAGTCTCCGCCTACCTGCGCCTGTAGGCAGCCATGTTGTCCTGAAATGTAGAATTACAAACTGCTTTGTTCGTTACGATTCGTGTGTGAAAATTCTTACAAGCTGATTTGCCCAGATCTGGATCTATGACACGTCGAGGTTTGTTGCGTGAGACAGAGAGGGAGACAAACAGACAGAGCGACAGAGAGAGATGCCAGAACGGGGTAGAACAGGTACCGCGGCCATCAAACAGTTCGCGAGCTGTTGTTCCGAGCGCTACCGATGCAGAGACAAAGCAGTTGGATCAATATTCAGTCCGCACAAATTTTTGTAGCCTTTCAGATAAGAAACATTTCAGGTAATCTGTGCGTTCTGTACTGCTTTCAGCATGACCTCTTTGCACGTGTAGATCTAAGATCTAAGAATCTTGGCAAACTACTGTTGGTCAGATCATTGAATTTTCCACCCGAGATTTGGGTTGTCCCGGTTCATTTGAGGTTGTTGATTTTGATCCGCATTTGCACACCACACAGGTCGAATCTCCAGATCTCAAATTAGTCTTGATCTACATCCAAGACGTCTGCCTACGTGTCACTTACTTGTGTGTGATGTGATCAGATGGTTTGGTGAGGGTTAAAGTGCGCGTGTGCATCACTGCTGAGAGTTCGTAGTCAACGAGAGAACCCTTCTTGTACAGATCTAAACTTCCTCAAGATAACTGGCAGGATGGAGCTAGAATCTCCAGTCGAATAACCTGGAAGCAGAACCTGCTGGACTTGGGTACCTTTCCATTTGTGCGATCTGGCAACTCGGTGTCACGGTACCTGGAGCCCTCACCACCCACACACCTGAGGCCTCTGGGTACCGGGTCTACTTCTTACACCTGAAGGCCTCAGGTCTGTGGGTAGCAGTTATCATAGTGTTACCCAGAGGTCCCACCAATTACCCACAAGACTCATTCTGACTGGTTGTAGAATGAAGACAAAGTCTTGGTTGATCTCTCGTGATGTTGCCTTTGCTCGTATTGCTGGCTGGTGATGAACTGACAGGCTTGTGACGAGGTTTGTGTGCCCAAGTTGACATGATACATGAAGATTACAGAATTGTTCTGGATTGATACGGATTATTTCGGTGGAATGTTGATAGTTTGATAGTGCACTAATGGACCCTGGGACAACCAGCCAACTTCGTATTCAAATTTCTGACTCATGCTGTCGTGGTCAGCTTTTGATACAAGTGTGTAGTTCAGTGTCCTATTTTGTTTTGGGTCCAAAATTATTCCAGAGGTGTCAAGAGAACAAAACAGAACATCTGTCGAGTTTTGGTACAACAAGTTCCTTGCATGTATTATGAATTCAAAATGTTCGGACATACATGGGCTTACTTTGTGCTGCATTTCGAAAGTGAACAATATCTGGTGAAGGGTGCCTGTTGATAACTTTCATTGTATTGTAGCGGTTTCAGGTGAAATGGGTGTTGTATTTCTTGAAAAAAGTTTTCAGTAGTTGTCGGGTGGTTGAAATGGAGAGTTTGATTTTGTGAAGATTTTTCTCTTTTTTTTTTTGTCAAGAAAGTGTGCCAGGCATGTTGTTCGAAAATATTTTGTGTCGAAGAGGAAAGTTATGTGGGTTTTTTTGATGGGATTGTCAGCAAATAATGCCCATAGTGTTGAGAAATTATTTGTATCACTCAATTGGGATGGGGTGGGGGTTACTTTTTGGATCAGGTGACAAAGTACGAGTATTTAATAAAGGGATTGTCATTCTGGTATTTAAAACTTGTAAATTGGTCGTTTGTGTGTGAGAGGATTGTTTTTTATGGCAAAAAGTACAATCTTATCAGTGGCCGAATTCAATGCAAAAACAAATTGAAATTTTTTTCAGATGCTGCAGTGACTCTTCCCGACAATGGACGCACCTGACGCCGAAGGGTCGCCACACACATTGAGCGAGCTGTGTCTGCAGTACTGTGTTTCCAACAAGAACACATTCTGCGAACATGCTCCATTGTCAGAAAAGTTGGTGTTGAAAAGCGGTGTCACTCTCCCATCCGAATTCTGTGAAAGCTTGATTCAGAGGTACACAGCCGACGGAAGACCACTGGACGACAACTTCATGCACATTTTCAAAGATCATCTCAACACGCATCTGCGTCGAATCAATGTGCAGGATTCGAACTTGACTGAGGAAGGCTTGCTGTGGCTGCTTCCCCACAAGCCGGTCGAGTTGAACATTTCCGGATTACGCGCCCTGTCCAACCGTACGTTGAAGGCCATCAACCAAAACGGAAAGAACTTGATCAAGCTCTTCATTGGAGACAGTATTGGAATATTTGACGGCGTGGAGATCAGGGAAGGCTCGGAGGGACGGGCGACTGGAGACGCCCGCGTTTTCGGAGGAGATTACCTCTTCGACTGTCCCGACCTGCGCGCCTTCAGTGTCCATGGCCTCGACAAGAAGGTCTGCGCGGCGCACGACATCATCGCCACTGCGCTCCATCCGTTCCCCAGACTCTCTTATCTCGACCTGTCTTCATGCCACATTGACGTCGAGTTCATGGACTGCCTCGAGGCGCTGCAGTCTCTGCAATCGCTCATCCTCTACAACGTCCCCATCAGCAACATCAGCGAGGCCTTCCAAGTGATTGCAAAGCTCAAGAACCTGAGGTGAAGAAGTCAGTCCGTCCTGACGATGAAATCATAATCTGACTTGTTGACGATTGCATGGGTGAGGTTTCTTGGCTGTCCAAGACGCAGAATTTCATTGTCAGTTCTCGCCTCTGTTTTACAGATCTCTTGATTTGAGCCAAGCGAGTGATGACTTCGACCGGGTGATGTACACGGATCCCGAGCAGAACCTGCAGGAGCTGGTCGCGAACCTCCCGGCGCTCGTCAACCTCGACTTGTCGGGCACCAACTTGGCCGGTCTCGAGCCTCTCGATGATCAGGGGGAAGTGAAGGAGAACTCGTGCCCGATTCCCGGTTTGGAAGGAAGACACTTCGATTTTCTCGGCCTCCTCAACTGTGCGGAGGACGCCAGTCGTCGAAGAGGCATTCCCGCCACCAAGGTTCGTGTCACGCAGAACTGCTTGTCAGAAAACACACCACCAACTGACCATAAATTTGTCGACAGGAAAATTCGAGGACAAACATTTTCCTTCGCGCAGCCTTTGACAATGGCTTCAACACACAGCAGCTGGTTGATTGACATTAGAATCAACTCGTTTGGCAGGAATAGTTTGTTTGGATTTTCAGGTGACTGGCGAAGACACAGGGCAGCAGATTGTACTGGCGTGTCAAACCTATCTGGAAAAGAGGATGATGCTTCAGCATTCGTTGGAGCACCTGACCAGCTTGTGCGAACACACCTCTTTCAGCAGTGCGGAAGGCATGATGGTATGCTTGAGTGTTCAGCTGCAAATTTTTGAAATGTGAAAAATTGGTCGACAACCTATGTTGTGAAATATTTTTCTCCCTGCAGGCCATCCTCACTGCCATGCAGCGTCACGCCAGGGACAGAAACATCCAACTGTGCGGAAGGTACCGTCATCTGAATACATTTCGAGATACACAGTCGGTTTCGTAAAACAACCAAAACTTTCAGAATGTCAAAATAAGTCACGTCTCTTTTGCCAGTGCTGGTATCTTTTACATGCTGAGGAACGAACTGAACACCCACCGTCGCTCGACAGGAGTCTACAAACTGATGAGGTCCGTTTGATGGGAGCTGTGTCAATTCTGGGGTCTGTCACGTGTAGATATCAGGGGTTCGGGTTGGGGGAGCACTGCAAAGATGGAAGAAATGGGTCCGTCCGTGCACTTTGCAGCGAGAGAGATTTGGTGGGGAAAATGTCTTTTCTCTTTTTCCTCTGCCGAGTGTATTGTTCTGATGTTTTCGCCTCAGACTTTGGCGTGACATTCGAAATTTGGCTGTCTTACCGGTACCTCCCCGGTACGTCCGTAACAAGGCAGTCAAAAGTGTTCCATGCTGTGAGCATGCTCGTTCCTTCCATTTGCAGAAAAATTTTGAAGGCGATCTTGGATGCAATGGAAAACCATAATCACCGTGGGGTAAGTCAGCTGTCGACAGCAATTCGTCATTTGGTGATTTTCTTTCTCTGGGTCTGGCTCTACACATTTTTTTCAAGCAAAGCGCAGTCACTATTGGTATGTGTGTCAAACAAAGACACCTGGGCCAAAAGTGCCACGTTACCCAGTCACCAAGTCACCCTCTGCAAGTTCCCTGTCGGCCAAGTTCACGTGATGGAACCGTGGGCTTTTTGGGCGCAAGCCTTCTTGTTTGCTGTTTACAGGTGCTGAGAAACGGCGTATATTGCATCAACAACCTGGACGTGCCGAAAGACATTGTGAGCGAACTTCACACTTGTTTCTGCGCATTTGCCAGAGTGAATCATTCCGTGCCATTTTGTTGTGTGCGGGTAGCCCCGGTTGGGCTCTACCATTCACTTGCCACTGCTTTTGGTACTGTGGTCAGTTGCAGCCTAGGGCTTTGGCCAGGCTGCATTGGAGTAAAGAACTCAAGCAAACTATGCTAAGTTTATTCTCACTCTAGCAAATAGTAAACTGCTCTGTAGGGTTGTTGTGTCCATAGCTTTAATAATTAGTACAAGGTGCTAGCCTGGTGTGCAGCTTTGGCTTCGTGCAGCTTTGCCGAAGTAGCTCCACCAGGTACTCAGTGCCTTGCCATAAGCTGGCTTGCACGCATGGGAAGAGCCCAACTCTTCCACACCACAATTTTGTGTCGGCTTGTGCTGTGCGAAAGAGGGTTGCCTTGATGTCAACAGATCCAGGATTACGACCGGTTGGTGAGTGTGCTGCTGACGGTGATAGGGCGGCTGGCGGACGAGCACAACATGGCGGACGCGCAGCGGCGCTGCATCGGGCTGCTCAACCACCTCGCGTGTCAGGTGGACGGTGACGAGAAGGACCGCGCCGGGGAGCTGGGCGCCATCGACGTGAGTGGCTCCTCCGCTTGGATTGAATTAAATTCCTGACGCGTTCTTGTTTGATGCAGAATGCGGCTGTCAGTTTGCGTTGTGAGTACGCCTTGATGAGGTGTGCACTGGTGTCGTGAGTGTGAGCGCGTGTGTGTCTCGCGGCAGGTGATGCTGCTCGTCATCACGAAGAAGCTGGCGGCAGGCGGACACCACGACCAGGAGATTCTGGACGACGCGTGGAGCACCATGTGGAACTACACAGGTCGGTCAGCCTCGAGGCGCCGAGTCATGCAGTGAAGACAAAAATCGGCAAAAGATGGAGGCGAACGGTGTTTGTTGTTGTTGGTTCCACAGAACGCTTGTGTTCGTTGCAGACGAAACTCCCAAGAACTGCGAGAAGTTCTTCGACGGAGATGGCATGGGACTCTTCGTGAAGTGCTTAGAGGTAAGTTCTGCAAGAAATTCCACACGTCTGACGCCCGAGACAACAGCTGGACGCAACGTAATGTAACTGTGGCGCTGTGTGTCTTTGTAGACGTATCCGAATCGCATCGACTTGCTGCGGAACATGATGGGACTCATGGTGAGTCCTTCTGTCTGTTTCCGGCGCAGTGACCAGCTGAATCAACGAAAAAGGAAAAACATTTCCAGCATCGTCACGATTGCCTGTGGTCACATTCGTTTTCGAACAAGGGGAAGGGGGTCCAGTATTTGTCACTTACCCCGATGGCCCGGCAAGAAATTATTGCCGGAACACTGCCTGTTGTGAGCACACCGCCTGGTGTAAGGAGCCGCGGGCTCGTTGATCTTTGATTGTTGATCTTGCCAGATGTTCGACACTGCGCTCGGTGTTCGCACCGGTTCTTCTTGAAAAAGTGCAGACAATTTAGGGTTTGCTTGACTGACAGATGAAACTGACTTTCCAGGGAAATGTTGCTGAAGTGAAGTATTTGAGGCCACGACTGATGAAGACGATCTATCTGGAAGTTTTTTGGTGCGTGTTTGTGAACTGTGTTGAATATGTCTCGAGCGCAAGTTGGATCTTCCGTTGCTCCGTTCGTGATATTTGGCCCTCACGTGCAAACGTGTCGACGTCTTCCATTGTCTTCCCCAACAACTTATCTTGAGTATTTTCTGCCGATTTGTTTCACTCTTTTCTGATTGACGTCAAACGCACCCGTTTCCCACGCAGTGATTTGCTGGACACGCCGCACGACGACGGTATCGAGGTGAGCTACAACGCGTGCGGCGTGCTGGCGCACGTCATGTCTGACGGCGCCGAGGCGTGGACGGTGGCGGCGCCGGCGCGCGAAGACGTCGAGGCGCGCATGAACCGCGCCATCAGCCGCTGGCAGCTCGACGTGTCTCGCAACATCAACTACAGGTGCGAGCTCCACACGTGGTGTCATATTTGGTGGTGTGCTCGAGTTCACGCTGCCAACAAACAATGTAATTCTCTTTGACAAAATGCTGGTGCCCAGTCCACCGCAGACCATTTGCCGCATTTTGTGAGATTGTGCATTCTCAGACAACCCAAGATTTTGAACTTTGTCAGGTTTTGTATTGAAGGCAATTCTTGAATCGGTCTAAAATTTACGGACAAACTCAAACCGTAAAGTTCGGAAGAGATTTCTCAGTGCCCGAATGTCACAGACCTGTGTTGTTCGCCCACCGTGAGAGTGCGTTCACACATCTCAACTTCCGTAGCGGTTGTCCACACCAAGGAGAACCCAACTTGATGGTTGGAATCGTTCAGCACTTTTGACGTGACCTTTGCGTCGTGTGCTTGTTGTGCGCTGCAGATCGTTCGGTCCGATCCTGCGGCTCCTCCCGGAGAAGGCGTCGCCCGAGTCGCAGCACTGGGCCGTGTGGGCGCTGAGCAACCTGACCCGCGTCTACCGTGAGTTCAGGCTCTGTTGGGGGGTTACCATGGAAACTGAGTTTTGTTCAGGAAGAAATTGAGAAAAAAACCATCTCGGTGAATCTGTCGATCCTTTCTGCGGAACAGACAGCAATATCGTGTGTCGAAACAAGCGGTTGCTCAGGAAATGGACGCGGACATTTCCCTTGTTTTCGTCGTCCGACGACGTCGTGACCCGTCGTCTGTGCTTCCGTTCGAGTTTCAACTCGCAGTCCACGCAGACATAACTTGGGATTGCTCTTGTTTTCTGCAGCGCATAAGTACTGCCAGATCCTGCAGGACGAGGGCGGACTGACGACGCTGCAGAGTCTGGTCAAGACCGACGGCTTCACGGAACCCGTGAAGAAGGTGCGGCATTTATGGTGTTTTACTCACGCCGAGTTAATGCATTCGGCCTGTGTGTATTGCAGTCACGCTTCAGAAATGACATGCAGACGCACAGACATCCCACCCTCAAAGTTTGGCAAAATTTTGTCAGATTTTGCCTGAATTTGTTTTGGCGCCCTCCACTCCCCTGGTTTTCAGAATTTGGCAAATCTGCAAGCGTTCTGTCAGGCCAAGTCCTGGTGCGTAAAATTTGAGTGTCCTTGTTGCTTCAAAACCATTTCTTTGCCTTCGTTATCACCGTCCACGTCACGTTCTTTTCTGTGTCACACCGACGTCTGAACGACCCGAATGAAGGAACCCAACCTTCTCTGTCGCTTTGAAACGCACCTCCTCAGTTCTGAGGTCGAGAACGAGGCTGACGTTAATCCGCCGGTTCTTTGCAGTTGGCGGAGCAGCTGGTGGCGCAGTGCCGCAGCTTCCTGAACGACGATTCGGAGTAGTCGCCGCGATGCGTCAAGATTCAGGATTGTGATGTCTCCATAAGTTACATGATTGTGGCGATTGTGATGAAAATTATTTCTTGTCTTCGAACCTGCACGTTTGTTTTTGAGAACTCGAGACAGTGGCGAATTCCATTCAAGAATATACAAAAATACAAGTCAACAAGTTGGTCACATTCAAAACTGTGAGTCAATGAAGAGGCCTCTTTGCGGCTTGAATCCGGTGCTCACGGAATTGTATTTCGCTCTGTTGCATGAAACGCCGATCATTGGATTTCACGGAGGCATGGCGTACGAGGGGACTTTCCTTTCTGCCGAGAATTGTCCGGGATGTACTTGCCAAGCAGTTAACACAGAAACCGGGTTGTACTTGCAGCACACAATAGAATGTTTATGTTTATGTGCTAAATGACCAAAACAAAAGTGCGAATGTAGTCACAAAGGTGCACACACTGTCAGAACAATTGTCAGTGTATTCCTTCAAAAAAGTTGCCTTGTTGAGCCTGGCAGCGCGCCCATTGTGATGGCCACTTCTGCAACATGCATTCCCTGTACTTCTGGTGGGTGATCTGTCCGACCTCTGTGTCCACTGCATCTTCAAGTTCTTGGAGTGTTCCAAAGTGCCTGCCCTTCAAACCCCTCTTCAGTCTCGGAAAAAACCAGAAATCGCTCGGAGCCAAATCAGGCGAGTAGGCAGGGTGGGGCAGGACAGTCCAGCCAAGGTTGTGAAGGTGTTGCAGTGTCAAGGCAGCGGTGTGCGTGGGAGCATTGTCCATGTGCAGAAACCTCCACCCCCTGACAGTACCCCTGGGCCTATGATTCTCACATGCGATGTCAAACCTTGTGATGATCTGTCTGAAGACCAACTGGGTGATTGTCCTTGGCTGACGCATGAATTCACAATAAATGAGCCCTTCACAGTCAAAGAATGAGACAAGCATCACTTTGCCTGTTGCCAATGTCCTGCATGCCTTCTGGGGCCTGTTTTCATTGGACTGGAGCCACTCCCATGATTGTTCCTTCGATTCTGGGTCATAGCAGTACACCCAGCTCTCATCCATGGTGACTGCCACTTTGAAAACTCGAGGTGTGTTGATTCGGAGGCGTGTCCAGAATCCACAAATCACATTCCTGCGTTGCACATGGTAATCAGTTAAGACATAAGGAGTGTACTTGGCACAACGTTTGGACAGGCCTAGGTCCTTGGTCAGAATCCTGTACAGGGAAGTGATGGAAATTCCAGTTTGAGCATGCAGTCTGGGGAGTGTGATCCTGCGGTCTTCAGTCACCAGATCCTCCACCCGCCGAATATTTGCACGGGAATGCCCACTTTTCCTCTTGGGAGCACGCTGAAGGTCGACTATCTGGGCGCAGCCTGACCGAAATTCATTCATCCAGTGGTAAATCCTTGGATCACTGAGCCGCTGTGCAGTGAAACACTGGTGGAGTGCTGTCTTCATTTCGGGGAACTCCCACCCCAACTTGGTTCCAAACCAAATGCAAACTTGCTGTGTGAGTTGCAGAGACAATCTAGTACACTGTTTCATGTTTGCTGCAGAAGGATGCCTTGTGAGTGTGTTTGGCTCAAAGTCCTGTGGCAGAGTGAAGGTCGCGGACAGTGCACACTGACCTCGGACAGGTCAGACCAGGCATCTCTACTCAGTCGCAGACAGCGCTCAACATGACCATTCTCGGCAGAAAGGAAAGTCCCCTCGTATGCATCGCTCACTTGGTCACAATTTTGTGAAGGTTTGAATGTAAAACAGGGAAGGAGGGCGCATTTTCTCAAGACAAGTGAAACACTGTTCGCGCAACTGTCACTGATCACTGGTGCACTAAATTTTTGACGTCGGGATGGACGTCACTTTTATCTCTCAGCTGACACCCGCGTATTTGACAGATTCTTCTCATCACTCAAGACTGACGTGTAAATCTAACGACGAATTGCGCCGGACACCTTGCGGTTTCTCACAGGTTTTCGTGTCCAGGCGGCATGAAGGCCTTGATGATTTCAACACAAACCACAACATTCTGAGTGATGTGTGTATCGTTGTTGAGAGAAATTTGGACGTCTCACTGAATGCGCGTGGCAACAGAAACGATTCGTCGATTTCATTTGTTTTGATTGGTCATGGGACGTAGCCTTTGGCTTGACGCAAACGAACGTGGGAATGTTGGCGTGGGGACAGTGTTGTGATATTTTGCACAACTGTGTGTGTTATTTGTGGAAGGTTGCGTGTGATGAAACGAACGCAGCTGGTTCCCTGTGTTCTGTCCTTGTGGTGAAACCAAACGGCACAATTTATCACGCGTTTGCTGATGTACCATATTCACAAATAAATTTAAACAATGTTTGCAGTTTTCAATCAGTTACGTGTTCATATCATTTCTTTGCTTGCTTGGTCTCAGAATGGGTTGGTCACCTCCAAGACACGAGACTTCTGCGGTGTATTGTGCGTCCGAAGGATTGTGGTGTTACGCACAAGGACAGCCAAAAAAGGGGTGATTATCTGAAGCGGATCAAGTACGCAAGCGGGCGTGACCGTGACCTCCAATTAGAAAATTCTGGGTGTCATGGTGGTCGTTGGGGTGATGCGCTTTGGGTTGCACCTGTGTTCCAAGTGCTCAACAGAAAAGGCCTTCATATTTCGTGAGGAGCAGGTTCACTGCAGAGAAGCAGCTAAGTTCAAGACAACATGCTTTCTTCACAAACACGTACACACACGCACACACACAGGCACCACTGAATCGGAACAACCTTTCAAGATGGACAACCCTCCGGAAGCCCAAAGACAAATAAAAAATGTTGATGAAACAAAGATTTGGGAAACAAGGCTGTGGAAATGCTCAGTGACGTTCAACAGACCCTGTGCTTTGCACTGAGTTGGAAGGAAACTCAATCAGTGATTGTGACACTTTTGTGTTGGAGATTGGCATGCAAGTTTTATCTTTTTATCCAGGGCGATGCTGCTCACCCAGAAGAGAATTGCCTGACCCTCGCTCGCTCGCACGAGCGCTCCGGGAGCGCGCGCCGCCCGGGGACGTCCGCGTTCGGGTGGAGACAATGGTGGACGTGCGCGATTGTTATTGCGGACCACCATTGATTAATGCTGGCGTCTCCTGCTGTTCACATTCAATCTTTTAACAGCTTCCGCGCGATGACTTCAATAACATTTCCCTGTCATGGTACGAGACGAAAAAAGTTGCAAAGGCCTCCTTGATACGTTGTGGCATGCACAAAGGAAAAATACAAGATTACAAAGGCTCTTGAGATTTTTTGTGAAGCCCCTGCGTTGTGAAGAGACTTTTTTGGTGTGTGATAAAGGCTGAAGATACAATGGCCTGGAAGGAGACATTTGAAAGGCAGTGTCAGAGACACGTGCACGAAGACGCAGTTCCCACACCCAAACTGAAACAAAAAGAAGCCAAAACACGACCAACAACTTGCTGTTTTTGTGTTTTCCTTTCTCTGCAGTTTACCGCGTACGCCCAAATTGTTGACCTGCTTTCTGTTGTGATTCTTCCAGACTTAATTACTGAATTTAGAATCTGAACAATGCAACAAGGAAAGAGGTTTTTCATGACAAGAGGAAATTCAATACAGGTGCAATGAAAGCATTATCAGGCCTGGTTTCTTCACGAGTCAAACAATGGATGGCATTTTCCATCACTTCACGCAGAGGTTCTTCCCTTGAATCGGGAGCTGCGACAAAAAATATCTGCTGCCTATTTCCCCTCTTCAGGTCTTTCATTCACAAGCCGAGCCTATTTGAACAAATTACAGCGTATCTTGTATCCATTGTAGAGGCACGAAGCGCAGTGAATTACCGAGTTGCTGGATGTGAAGCTGCATGTGGCGGTGAGCCCCACCGGGCCCTGTCGCAAAGCTGTTCCCTCTCCCATCCACTCGACAAGATCACAACTTCCGCCGACTTGGAACCAACGCAACCGACCAGTTCCAGCGTGCAAGTCCGCCAGTCACCTGAGGTGAGTTCTTTGCTTCACTTTGTATCTGTCGTTGTCTTAAAGAAATGGACATTTTCGGAACTAAGACAGACTTTTCGTGTTGTGCACAATTCACAACTTCAGTGTCGCAAACTGTCTTGCATGGAAGCGACAGGTGAATGTCAAAAACTTTCAAAATGAAGGTGTCGCGGAAACAAGAAAGACAAACCCAACGTGTCTTCGTGCCGAACACGAAGCAAAATACAGAGCGGATGTCTTCTCTTCGTTCCTTCTCCAGACCAAATCTGACACGAACAGGGAAATTTCCGTGTGACAAAATGTTTTGTTGGCTTATGTCTGTCCTGAAGACAATCTCTGAGTTTGACATTTTTGAAGAAATTTACTTGATTGAAACTTCGTGCGATGTCAGACTTGCACGCGTGGCAGAACCTGCAGAACTCGAGGTGTGCGTGGTATTTCTCCTTCATTGCATGGAAAACACATCTCTGCAGATCTGGGTTTTGTCTCTGGAACCATCACCCGCGCACTGAAAGGCAGAAAGACTTGCTCGAGTGAACCAAACCTGCAGAAGCTTCAGGCGTACAGAAAGGATGTTCAGAGTGCTTCACATGAGAACATATTACGCACAGACTCTGACACCTCCAGCCTCATTTAAAGTCTTACAGGATTTCAGATAGAACTGAGGCTCAAATCAATTCAGCAGAACAGGGTTTCTCAATAAGCCAAGGGACTTCAGCATCTGTTTCACTAATAGTATCTTCGATCCGAGGGCCATTCACCGCGGAGCGTTTCTCACTTCTGACCTTCCCCCGTGGTGCAGGCGTAACGGCGCTCAGGGAACTTGGCTCCAGATAAAGATTCAATGCCTTTCACCAGGTTCAGATCTTCGATGCAATTAGGCCTTGATTTCGCGAGGAAAGGAAAGTCTTGCCACGTTTGGCTGCAATTCTCCCTGCCAATGAAACTGATACGAGTATCACGCAAAATACACCCAAAAATAAAAAGAAGAAAAACACACAAGAGCAAGGCAATGAACACCGTGCAATATGGCTTTGATATTTGCATTCCAGACAAGGGGATCTGCAAACAGCCATCAAACACGAGGCGAAGGAGACTGATCTACCGGACCAAAGCGCCCACAATTGGATTACTCCATTTGAAGTCACAAAATATTCACAAGGGGAGCGGACGCTTCTGCCTAATTGTCCGGGCACATCACTTGGATACACAACGGGCCGTCCCCGTCCTGCATGGTCTCCACGACTTTGAACGGCGCTATCCTCAGGAAACAATGTACGCGCGGAGAGACAGCGCGGCGCTCTCGATGACCGTCGCTCTCGTCTCTGCGGTCGTAGCGGCACAAATAGCCCTCGCGTCTGGCCAGAACCTGATACCCGAGTTCAAGGCGCCGCTGCAAGACGGCGACAAAGGTAATGTATCAATGGCTTCAATCAGAATGCAGTCAGTGGTAAATAAAGCATCTGATACACTTGATGCTCGAGTGTTGAATCGGACTTCAGACTACGAGGTTGGAAATGCACTGATTTGGGGGGCCTGGATTTCTGCCAACAACCAACTTGTCAAGAATCTGTCAAAGCACAGCACAAGCAGATGTCAAACATCCATTTTGCGTTCCGCGTGGCGCGGGCACCGAAGCCAATCGTCCTCTCGACAGATGAGGGGCCGATAATGTGAAACTGCTAATTGGTGTGAATTCATCAAACTGCGAAAAAAAAAGAATACAAGTGGTTTCCAGCAACTGGGATTGTGTTTCAGAACAAATTGATCAATAATTTATATTGCGTGTGTGCAATAAATCACAACTAATGCATTCTTGCTGTGAAGGTTTTTTCACAACTTGATAAAGCCACCGTCAAACTCTGCAGCCAGAGATTCTAATGGACTGCCAATTTGATAATACGGATCCCTGCAGAAAATTGATAGCTCGTTGAGGTCGTTTATGGCTTCAAAGTGGAACTTAATGCTCTCTAGCAAGTCTCTATAGAGTAGTGTCTTCTTTGCTCAGAAAGCTGTGAAAAAAATGAAGTGTCACAGGGGAATTCGTTAAAGCTTTAATGACTGCTTGAGCAGACGTACACTTTGTTTTTGGAAAACCATTACAAGGTTCGATGGGTCGTTACAACCTTTCAGGTCTTGTACGCGTACTCTCGAACACGAACACTTCAAAGCAACAGCTTGCAGGAGAAAGAGGAGGAAGAGTACCAAGTCCACCCAAACGCCTCGAACATGACTCTTTTGTCCACTTTCAGGCGTTGGTAGGCCGAGAACAAAAGCATCAACGCAACATGGCAAGATTAAATCGGTACTCATTGCATTGGGGAACGAACGAAAAGAGACCTGTTTCTGTACAAGCAGGACTTTGCCCTGGAAATGCGATTGCGTGATAAGCCACAGCAAACATGCGAATAACGAGACCATCTCCTTGAATGACAAGCCTGAAAGGTGATGTCGTGCCAAACAAGCGATCTCGTGATATACTGCCGGCGACAAAGCAACTCAAAAACTTGTGTGGCCTTAAAAAGCTGCTCCTGCGCAATTAATTAGGCATCGGTGGATGTAGCCAGGGTAGCTTCACCACTGTCATGCAGCAGAACCTCCTGAAGGACGCGGGACGGGGCTTTGCTTCCCAGAGGAGGACGTTTGTGGTCCAAGAGCCGAAGGCGCCTCACGACTGCAAAAAGAACCGCATGCGCCTTCGTATTGACCTGCACGTCGAACAACCGAAGCAGCGATGTCTCTTGTGTAACGGAGTTCTTGGCTTTGTTATTTCATGCGTGCATTTTTCAAGTAAAAAAACTTGTGCGAAAGAGCAGTGGGGATGCGCAGCTGCCTACGTCATCGTGCGGAAGTTCTCTGTCACGCGGTTTACGTCGAAAAACGGTGTTTGGGACATTCAATCCGTCCTGACGTACACAAGCGCCGCGTCTTCCGTCGCCTTTCATTTCCCTCTTTGACGTCTCAATGGCTAAATTTGGCCATCAAGGCAGAATGGCTTTTGGAAGAGAACACCCTCTGTAATGTCTTTCAGTGACATGTCAGCCACGCCACAGCAAGCAGGATGAAAGGCGGTATGAAATTAATTGCAGCCGATTAGGCACAGTGTGCGAAGCCACCGATACCAACCATGGCACCATCGCTCTCAAACTCAAACTGGCTTCTCCGTACGTTCGTACTCCAGAAATTTGACATGCGACGGAAAACGATCTCTTCAAGTCAAGTTTACGAAGCCAATTTATGAGTACTTGCGCTCCAAATGTGCACTGAAAAGGAGAAATCTTGCAAAAAGCATTTGCTTGTGGGTTTCTGTCCCTACAAACGAGACCCAGTCATCAGTGAGAGATGAAAAGCTTCGCCAGGCTCAGAGATTTGAAAGGGTTCTGGCTCTGTCTCGCATGATTTTTACCCATTAGTGTTTTTCCTCCTGCACAAAATACATGTCTGCCTTCTGTGATTATGGCCCAACCCTCTCTGGTGAAGTGTGCAGGTGAACGGTCGTGTGGCATTTCACCGGATTATGAGGAGCAAATTCACACAGCGTCTTCGCCGGCAGCCTGTTGATTGTAGCCTTGCAATGTTCTGTGGATACAACTGATGCTGCTTTCACATTCCTCGTTCAGATGCCAAAATGCACATTTCTCACGAAATCTCCACCCCTGTCGATGGCTTTGTTGCCTTCTGCGTCACAGAAGGCGTGTTCGGGGGAAGGCAGAGTTGCAGGTCGGGTCAAAGACAAGAAGGTCCACTTTACCACAAAGTCTGATTCCAACGTTTTGCTTTCCACGAAGCAAATTATTTCAAGGCATGTCGCACAAGGTGAACGACTGTCTCTGACTCTTGCAGTATTCAAAGCGAAAAAGTGCTCGAAGTGCCAACATGTCCACAGCAAACAAAACAGCTCGGCCCGTAGAAGCTGTCAAGGGGATGAATTTTTCAGCTCAACTCGAAGACTGCAGACAACGTATTTGTGAGTTGAAACACGGGGGAAACAAACTCTTGTGATGAACTGAGCAAGGCTTGCCTGTTTCCACTGCCATTCTTGTGGCATGCAGGCAGGCTGTTATCGATGTCAACTTTGTGCAGCTGATATACTTTTTGGTTTTGCAAACAATGGCTCAGCGCGATTCATCACGTAACGCACGCGAGACTTGTCTCCCCCAATACTTCACCGCATCGACGCGCAGAGAAAATATTTTTGGATCTCCGATGCAAAATGGCAGAACAACAATACGACGCGGTGGCAAATGCCACCTTTCAATGGTCGATGCGTGTAACTGGGCCGAACCGCTTCTCGTGCGAAGAATTGCTTGACCCAAGACAAAGATGAAAATGTAAAGGTTGAAGACAAAGCTGAAAGATTCTTTTCTCAAGACTTAATGTGGCATAATTTCGCTCATGAAACAGATCTGATGATCTGCGTAATGAACTAACTGAGTGGAAATAAAAATGGAAATGGAGGAATTAAAATATTCAAGCAAGTGCCTCGACACTTTAATATTTGATGATGTACGTTGCGAAAAAGTGTTGAAATCAGTGCTAATGGAGCCTCACTTCGCCGAGTGTGCCGCCGCATTCAAGACTTTCTGATTGAGGGGAAGTTTTATTGAATTTGTGCATTCAGCAAATGTGGCGTGATACCTTCCTGACTGACATCAACTGAGCTGCGTCGATTGTAATTTCAGAGAAAGTTGAGAAACGCAAATGATGCCTTGATTGCCCTCGCCTTTGTGGAAAATATATCAGTAAAAGAAAAAGTTACGCCTTCTCGTTCTCCGCAAACTCCGATACCTGTGACCTGATGAGACTATTTGTTCAGAGAAGTGAATCGCATTTGAATTGCCAGTTTCAATTCGATGCCACCCCGACATCAATTGCGGAATGCGGTCTCAGTATTGAACCACACCGCCCGCCAAATTACATACACGCCTCAAACGCACGGAAAAACTTTCTTCTGCTCCTGGCGAACTGACAAAGAGTGGTACGTAACTGAAGCTGTCGCGGTTTCTCGTGGAGAGCGACACCCCGGATCGTATTGAATGGCGCCTCGCCTCAGCGCGTCGCAGTTTTCTGCAGGATGCGTCTCAACAATGGCACCGAATCAAACCACCTGGAGCAAAACTTCTTCATGTTTCCTGGATGAGCTTCTGTGTGTTTTACAGGCAGGCGCGCGCTGTGTTCGCTTGTCCGGTTTTGTCCACGCAGGCAGAAACAAACCGCTGAAATTCTGCTGTGTTTCAAGATCGTTTGTGCACATTCGTGTAGCTTGCTTGCATGTGTCTTGTTGCTTTCGTGATCGTCGAGGAAACAATGGGTTTGAGCGAGCGTCATCTCATGCACGGTGTGGGTGATTTCGAGCACAACACCCGAGCCTCAGATTGACGCAGTGACGTCCGAATGTAACGTCTGCCCCACGCGTTACACGTTACTGTGTACGAGTGTAGATGCATTTTGCGAGTCAACATGCAAAATTGATAGACGCGCCAGTTGGCACTGGGTGCTAAAGCACAATTACTTTCTCTCAGAAATATGAAGTTCCTCATGCAGTGCGTGCGCGTTTTGGAGATTAGTGGTGCGGCGATGGACGAGGCGTTGCCCGACGCAGTGATACAGCGCTCCTGGGAAATGTGATGAAAGCGGCGCCCTGACGGCCCAAATTAAAAATACATGTACTTGTAATGGAACCACGCGCAATGGTCCTCCAGACACTGCTTGAAAAGCTGGACAATTCGAGCAGGCTCTGCAAGAAGAGGAGACACCAATTGTGTGGGTGAAGTGTTTGATTACACTTTGTTTGAGAGTCACGAAGCTGCGGAGCTAATGATGCAGTCGTGTTCAGATGAAAAGTTTTATTTCCATTGTTTGACTCCGAAGTTTTTTGGCTGCAGGTGTTTGGGTTGAGCATGGTGATTCAGTTCAGCTGCGCAGCCGCTTCGTGGAGGCTTTATTTTTCAAAAGAAAAACTTGGCTGCAAACGTGTGTGGGAGAGTTTTTTGCAGCAGCTGTGCATGCAGTCATAGTTGGGAAAAGAACCTCCCTGTCACTTTTCATTATGCATGGGCAAAAAAACTCGTCTGAAGAAATCTGGGGAAAATGTCCGAGTCAAATTTTGTGCGAAACTGCCGTGATTTGTGCAACGTACGTATCACCTGCAGCCACAGTTTCCAAAGCAAAGAACATCACTTCACACTCGTGTTTTCAACAGTTTTTCTTGCACGCTCTGTCGACCAGTTCATTGGAGGTTCCGTTGTCACTTTGTTCCCGAACACATCGAAGTTGGACGCCTGGATCCGAACACAGCCATGTCCATGCCGGCTTCGTGGTACCTAATTCTTCTCTTGTACAGATGAGACACAGATATAAACTTTGATGAATTGTGAGTATTGGATAGAAAACGATTTCTCTGCGCAGCGTACGACAGCACAGTTTCGATGCCGCTTCCGTACGAGACAACGCCTTGTCATTAGAAAAAGATAGAGGCATCAATTCTTATCATTGAGTGCAAGTCTGGGAAGGACATCCGCTGTTATCACGCGCGCAAAAAGCTGTTCTGGGCTTTCAGATTTCCTACCTCAGATTAAAGACCACGGTTGACATCGTGTCGCTTGCCACACGCTTCCTGAATCACCCGAGATTGAAAAGTGAGGGACGGGTCGCCAGAGCTGCACAATGCCGGCCAAATGAAGATCAAGAGGTGCAAAGGCTTCGCGCGCCGCTCAACCTTAATACCTTTCATTTGGCGATACGAACAGCTTCGGATGAAGAGTGACATTACGGAACCCAGCCAAGCGTCTTAGCAGGAAATTGTCACTGATTTTTGCGCTTATCTGTCAAATGCAATGAAGGCGGCTTGAAAAGGTCGACATTATTGCCGATAGGAGAGGAAACGTGCGAGGCATGGCAGTGTCAGGAAAGCCCATCACGGGAGCTGCTGTGTCAATTGAAAAAGTCTGATGTCAAAGCACCGAAATTAGGCAACATGTGAAGGGCCCGAGAAGCTTCACACGTCTCTGTCGTGTGTTGGCAAGGCAAACGTGGTGTCTCTGTTGGCGCAGACATCGCCTCAGATCAAACGCGCAATCTTGTGAACAGTCTGTGACGCACAAGATTCATGAAAACAAACTCGGTTCAGCAAATGGAATGCTCTGTGTGGAGGTGATTGCTTGGAAATGTTGGCGTTTGAAAAGGGAAAACGTGTATATTGGAGCAGGAACCTCAAGTCTCAACAGAGAGAAGCCTCAAGGTTTCCTTCCTTTACCGCGCGGCGAAACTCAATTCTTCTGTCGGAACAGAAATCAAATTTCATTCGATTTCATCTCACTAATGATCATTGTTTCCAGAGGTAGGAAGCGGGCTTCGATATCAACAAACATGCAGCTGATTCCTGCAGACTCTGCCATGCAATGCGAGGCATTTTTATGAAGGCAAAAAAATCAGGGAATCTGCCGCGTTATCTCCCCATCGAATTTTTGTGTGTGTGCAACGTGATATCATGGGAAAGGAAATTTTGAAACCAAATGTGACATCTCATTCACTGCCAGTCTCATTTTGACAAATCGACTTCATTTACAAAATTAATGTTGGCACCATCAATTGATTCAACTGCGAGAGCTTTTCCCATCAAACAGTTGACAGAAGATTTCTCAGCGGACCATTCGCTCGTAATCATATTCTGCGCTCTGCTGCAGTCTGCAGGGAATTTCTCTCGTGAGTTTTCGTTTTTCTTTTGAAATGCTCCTCTCTTTTTTTTTTCCTTTTGGAACACGAATACCATTGAAAATTTGCAGAGAGCAGCTTTGGTGAATTCCACGGAGGGAATCTACACCTGTGCGCACTGCCTGCTCGAGGGCTTTTGGTGTTATCCTTTTGTTACTTTGCTTTGCTCCTGTCCTGACGAGTTCTTTGCGAGTGGAAGCGTGTCGCTCTTCATCCGGAGTTTGAAGGTCTCTGAAAAGGTGCTGGAAACATGGGAGAATTCTCAGTGTATTTTTGTGATCTATCTGCGCAGAACTGACACTTTCCTCTCAACACACCCACGAGCATCACACCCTGAATCTCCCAACATCCATGAAACCCAGAACAACACCATTGAAGCTGACCTTTCCAATTAAAATTTCCTCTCCCACTCACTTCCAGCCATTGTGGTCGTTTTTGAAGGAGAGTCACAGCAGGCTGCATGTGTTCTGGTGCAACACGGAGAAATCGAGCTGGCAGGACTCTCTTTCCTGTGTGGAAAAGTACGTAATCTTTGTGGGCGATGTCTCTGTTCCACGTCCACTTACAATCGGACAACGAGATGACTGGTCCCCAGACACTCACCAAATATGATTAAAACTCCGGAGAGAAAGCGGGTATCTGATCAATCATGTGCCACATTTCCTCTCTTATGTTGTGTGATTGCCTTTTTTGAAGTCTTTTCAGGACTAATTATGAATGATTACTTTAATCAACCCGGGAGTGGTGCGTGCAAGCCAGCAGGCTCAATCGGAAAAGAAAAAGCTACGAGCCAAGGAGTGTCTTCATCAGCTTTGCCTGTTTCTGTAATTCAGTGGAAAGGGTTTAAAATCGGGTTCCTCTGTGCTGCGGAAAGTCTTTGCGCGCACGTCTTCTCCGTGGTGGGCTCGATAATTTCCGGCTCTGAGCTCATCCTGTAGTGAGATCCATTCCGAGGGAAACACACCGGGCCTCCCATTGTTGTCCCTTCTTTTCATTTTACGAGCTGAAGAACCGCTTCAAAGGCAAAAGCTTAAAATTTACAGCCCATATCTCCGAATAAGGTTCTTCCTCTTGAGAAAGTTATTGATTTCCCTCGACTCTGGAAAGTTATTGTATGATCTCGCGGGGTGAGGCTTCGCATCCCACGACAAGACCCGCGCAAATGGATTCAATTAGGGGAGATTTTTGATGCGAGCCTCGCAATCTTTGATGACTTTACAAAATGACTTTTTTTCATAGAGCTGAAAGCCGGGGTGCTAAAGGTTGCTTACCGCAGGAAACATTTGCATTTAAGCAGAATCCCTCCCGCAGACGCGTCTGTGTTGCCGCATCGCACCTCGGCCCTGTATTTTAATGGAAGGCCTCGCTCGCCTGAATTTGCAATGGACTGCTCCGGGGTGACATGCTGAGGTGCAGCTCCATTGGATAATGGAGCCTGCTCCTCGAACCCTGAGAATTTTCCAAAATTACTTCGCGTCGAATCTTTTTGTTCTGACAAATACAGTAATTTTGAGATAATAGGGCCTCCGGGGAAAGTGTTTTGTCAATAGAGATGTGTGACTTTGTGTCATTGGGGGAGATGTCTTCTGCCACAAGAAAAACATCAATACTTAGGTTTTGCGCCTGACTCAAAGAACATTTTCATCATTTGTCATTTCTGTTGAATCACTGGGCACTGTGTAGGAAGAACAAAATTTTTTTTGGGATGTTGTGAATGAATAACCCAAATCAACAGAAGGCCATGAGAGAATCTTCATCCACCGAATTTTAATGGCAACGGCACTTTTTCCAATCTCGACAAAGACGTCACAAAAAACAACACGCCACATTCACTCCACCTCAAAATTCAAAAAATTGAAAATGTCAACCTTGCAAAGAAAACCTAGCAAATTGGAGACGTGGGTGTATTCCCGTGCACAGAGTCTCGCATTCAGTGCGAAGCAATTACTCGGAAATACGTTTCAATTCCACACGAACAAAAGCAAGAATTCCAATTCTCAGATTTGTATTTTCTATTTTCAGAACCACAGGAATACTGCCAGTTCGAGCATTTCAACGTCAGCTGTCCCGAGGGGTCCCTGCTGCTCATGACGAAGGCTCGATATGGAAGAATGAAAGTGGGAAAGTGCGTCAGAGGCGACTACGGCTACATAGGATGCGCTGCTGATGTATTAGGTTTGTTTACCCCCCATATGCGGCCGTTTATATTCCACTCCAACCAAATATTCAGCGCATCTGCGGAGGGAACATTGCTCTCTTGATGCAGATTTTCTGATGAATGGTGCCATTAACTCAAGCACCAAGCTGTTAAACGGAACGGAATTAATTTTGAAAACAACACATTTTATTCATTAGAGCCTGGATTTCTCATTCATTCTCCATCGTTGTTTTTGGTCTTGCCTGCAGCGTACATGGACAGGCTGTGCTCGGGGCAGCAGGCGTGTGTGCTGAACGTACCGGACCTGGAGGAGGTGGCCCAGCCCTGCCCGCAGGACTTCAAGTCGCACCTTGAAGCGAGCTACCAATGCGTCGCCGGTGAGAGAATCTCGACGCCCCCGCCAACAAGCTCTCATTGCAGCTCCGAATAATGAACCTCCAAGTTTCGTGAAACTTGAGAGCTTTTTGATTTCACTTTAATTATTCTCATCCTTCATCAAGTGAAATGGAACAAGTCGATGTGAATTAACTGCAACGTTAAATTATGCAAACTTCAATTTCACAATTTTAAGCTGAAAACAAGCCCCTGGGCATTGTTGAGAAAACCCCATTCTTGTCTCAACATTTTAATGAAAGCACTCAAATTTCGCTTTTCGCTGCAGCTTTCACGGGCTCGTCGCAGGAGTGCAGGGAGAACCACTTCGTGCAGCTGGGGGGCCCGGCGGGGCACCTCGCGTCGTCCGTGACGGAGACAACCGGCTTCGGATCCGCTTCCTGTCCCTGGCGCATCCGATTACCCAAGGGACAGAAGATCGAGTTCACCTTCTACAACTTCCAAGTGAGCGCTCGCCAGGGATGCATTAATGTGCAGATCAGGGCTGAAATTTAATCGTGCTGCACCTGCAGTCTGATTACTGAAGAGTTCGTTGTGTCTCAACGCAAACGCTAAGTCCAGAGGAAAGGAGAACACAACGCAGACCTCACACCCAGCTTGAAGAACTGCAGACCACAATTTCACACATTTGTGCCGATCGTCATTTTGCAGACGGCAGTGGCGGACCCGGACCCGGACAGCGAGTCGGGCTGCCCGCTCTACGTCGTGGCTCGGGAGAGGGACAACAACCTCGACTTCGACCTGTGTCAGCGGTTCGAGAGGCAGGGGCACCTCTTCACCTCCAACACGAACGAGGTGGAGATCTACTTCGCGAGTCCCGTCACCAGGTCCATCACACAGAAGTACATGCTGGAGTATACAGGTACGCGCCACGGTCTGGACGCACGCGAGAAACTGGGGACGTGCTGTGTTTGCCAAGTTGAGTGCATTCATATCCTGAAAGCTGTAAATGAGGAACAAAATTGGCTGCAACGTTGTCCAGAAAGGCTTCAATGGACTGGAAGCTGTGGCCTGGATCTCGTCATCAGCTTCTGCTTTACATCAACAGCTCCATCACACACAGGGATACAGCTTCAACATATGTGTATTTGGCCGGAGACACACCGTGGATTTCAATGCCAAGCCGTGGTTTTGAGCGTGCGTGTCGCAGAGCCCTTGTTGGTTCCTCTCGCTTCTTGGTTCCTCCTGTTGTAGCCTCTGGAACGTGTCCACAAACAAGAGCCAAAGTCCACAAACATTAATCCATGTTGTTCAGCAAGAGGCAGGTGTGTGTGTGTGGGGGGGGGGGCGGGACCACGAACCTTGATCCTGAAGTCTTGTTGACCTGACGCGAGTCCTGCACGTCCTCCTCCTGCTCTCACTGCAGGCACGGGGTGTCCGGACCTGGCTGCGCCGCGCAACACGCAGATGCGACGACACGGAGACACGGCCGCCATACGCTGCAACCGCACCCAGGAGACGTGGTACGTCACCTGCAAGGGCAACACCTGGATTGGGGACATCGGAAACTGCACCCAAGGTGAGTTCAGGTTGCAAACGTTTCCATGTGAGGCAGAATTTCCTCTGTGTGGTACAGTCCGCACTCTTTCTGTGACACAAGCTGCACCGCACCAAAAGCTCAAATTTCGGCAAATGTTCAGAAGGAAAAACATAACGTGTGTCAATGTCAAAGGCGGTTAAACAATGAAAAATTGTTCATTTCAGCTCAAAAGTTTCAAGCGACGACGTACACGCGGTCCATCATTCCACAAGGTACGTATCCCACCTCGTACGAGTTCTTACCACCGTCTTTCGCTGGACTTGACATGACTGACCAGAAGCTCAGCAAGTTTCGCAATCCTTTTGCAGGAATAATCATGGCTGTGATCATCGGGATTCTTCTGGGAGTTCTGATCGGGACCGTGCTGCTCGTGATCGTGTTTGCCGTGCGAAGGTAAAGTTCTTCGTTTTTCTCATCGCAAAAATATTACACGAGTGTGACCGGGACAGGCCCACTGCACAATGTGTTCAGGTCGACCCGAACAGAAACCATCAAGAAGGTTGAAGTACCGTGACCCCTTACTTTCTCTCACCAGAAAGCAAAAGATGAAGGCGCAACACAAGGGAGACCCCCTGCTGCACGTCGCCACGGTGGACCTCTCCCAGGGAACGCTCAAGAATGACGCCGGGCCCTGCCCAGGGGCCAACCACTATCTGCACAAGATCCCGCGGGGGGACTGCGCCTTCCGGCAGCAGTCGACTCCGCTGATGGGAAACTGCGACGGGGACCAGGACCTGGTGCCACGCAACCCGGACGGGTCCTTCCCGCCTCCGTACGACTCGGACTGGTCGGCGCGGGTCCACGGCATGACGGGGCTCGGGGACCAGGTGCACCCGCAGGAGAGTCCTCGGCACGGGGTGCTGGTGAAGAGAGAGGCCCCCCTCCCCGACCTGCCCGTGTACTTCGAGCTTGACCCGCACAACACGAACACGAAGGACATGATGGCGAACTCGGCCCACGCCATGGCCCTGATGTGCACGAGACAGACGGATCCGGAGCTCGAGAACAGATACAGCGCGTGAATGGCCACAGAAACGCGTCAACAAAACGCTTGGAAAGCTTTGTGTTGCTTCGATCTGGAGCAGCCCCCCTCAGGGGCTCCCGAATCTCATTGAAAATCATTGCAACAAGGAGAACCAAACGAAAAACGTTTTGCCTCTGTGGCGCAAATTATGTTCTCGCAAAAGTCATGTTCAGGGGTTCGGGGCCGGCCTCTGCCCCTTCTGTGTTGTGCTCTGTAAATCGTGTAAATACGTGTAGATCGCTGTGCAAGTTGTTTCGCCGTAAAGCGTGACGAGCAAAATGAAATTTTGTACAAGGTGTGTGTGAATAAAGATTTTACACAACTGAACAGTCCGTATTGTTGACTGTGCCAAGTAATAAAACACAACAATCTCGATCTTCCTGCCTCATCTTTGAAAACGGATTCGTGCGTGCAACACAGACAGAAATTTCACTTGGTTTCTTGCGTCTTTTCTCGTCTGCAATTCTCAGGTGGATATATCCTGGAACCAGGAAGCGCTCGGAACTGTTGTCATCAGCCGCTTCTGGTTCGGACGCAACTCTTGGGAGAACAGCTTCACGTTGCGTCGGCGGCAGCACGGGCTGCAGTTTGTCCATCTAACAATTGCACCAAAGGCATGCAAATTGCATGTCACAGGTGATTGTATGTCAGGAAAACAAGGAAGGCAATGCATGTTGGTTCCTCCATCCTGATTCAACTGCCCAAACCGGAACACCTTGGGAAGTCGAAGACTCTTCGTCCCTGAGACCAAAAATTCATCAGTAGGGAATAGTTTCAAGGTACTTCCACAAGTGGATTTGAGGGGCCTCTCGAATCAAAGATCTTCTTGCAAGTTCCTCATCGAATCAGTCAATGTCAAACATGAACAGCAGATTTTAGTGCTGCAGATGTATCTTTATTGTTCAGTTTGTGTATCTTTATTGTTCAGTTGTTGGGGTTTTTCTTCTGTTTGGAGGGAAGAAGAAAACTATCGTCAATGCGACATTCATTGCTTTGCTGATGTGAATGAGAATGAAACATGTGTCTGATCCCGCGGAGATCGTTCAAACATGCCTCAGCGCAGGTGTGCAAGAACTGATCCACAGATGCATGAAAAACAATCTTCGTTTGAAGCCCTTAAGCCCGTATGTTTGCTGACAATACAATTGTGATCTAGGAGCTGGGTGAACTTCAGAGTCAATTTAGCGCCAGAGGGAGGTCAGAAAGAGCGAAAATGTTTTTGCGATGAGCTTACAAACTACAGATTACCCAGCAGATGGGCCCAACAAGATTGCTTCTGTATCTCTGAACTCTGTATTTAGCGGAATGATGAATTGTTTTCACTGAACAGCTTCACGGTATAAAACTCCGCCGACACTGCATCACTGCATATTCCCCGATTCTCTTTGATTGCGTGCAACATATCAGTTGAGCAAAGAGTGCCGCACAAGTTTTCACGCTGGGCAAAATAAATGAGGAATTTTTTGTCCGGTACGAATCATGGATAAAAACAACGCAGAAGGTAAGGTTTCGATTCACTGCATCACAGCTCCAAAACGAGTTCTTTTGTTGAACTGAATTTGATCTTTATGGTTCGACCTTGAAACGCAAATGTTGTGACAATAATCTGGTTGGTGCTGAACAAGGCTGCACGCACAGCACAGTGACGAGGTTCACCCAACGCTTGTTGCAGAGTGAAAAATGAAGATATTGAAGAATCATGTGACAGGACAAAGGAACAAATCGCTTCGCGCTCAGTGATGTGCATGATTCCGCAATTGCATGTTTCCTGTTGGAGCTTTCAATCATTCTGCTGCATGGCTGAAGCGGCCACAAATTCGGTTGTGTTGTGATCTGAACACGCCATGCTTCAGTTGAGGAGTCCAGCGCACTGCCAGTGGAGAAACCAAACTGTCAGTCAGTGTTTCAACACGCAGAAGTCAAAACAGACAGAAAAGTACGAAACGGAGCACAATTGACGCAACTGGAATTCATTTCCAGATTGGGAAGGTCCAACATTCAAAAGTCGACAGCGTTGTTGACTGCCCCTTGACAACACTCATGAAGCTTGGAGATCGTCCCGAACATGGACGTGGACCTTGGAATTCCAAATCAGAGACCACCAGCGTTCATGACACAGCACAACAACTCATCTGTTTGGTGCCCGCGAGAAGAACCTTTCCATGAAGGCAGCCACTGAGTTCTGTGAACGTTCAGAGCCACCGTGAATGTTTCTGTTCAACGCATCAGTTGCAGATGTCGAGAAAGTGACAGTCAGTCAGATCCACCAAGCATCTTATTTATTCACCGGTAAAACTCTGGACGGAATGTTTACAGGAACAACATCTCGGCCAGGGAAAACACCCTGAACGCACTGTCTACAATCTCGATGTTAACCAGCAGCTAATAGCTGGAGGTGAGTATTCCGCAGGTTTTCACGGACCAGTGATAAGGTGAAGTTTGAGGTCGTCTTTTTGCCCGACTGGAGGCAAGTTTGCGCAAAACTCTGCAAAACCGTCAGCATTGCATGAGGATCATTGGCATCATCAACCAACGCAGCTCAATTGGTTGCGGAAGAACGCGTCCCGTCTCGTCTGCTCACCCGCTCTGCCCGTCATACCGCGGAATCCAGCGCTCGCGATTATCTCGAGAGATGCATCTTCGTTGCTGGCTCCTCAGGACTGAACATTTGATGTGGTTCATTCGCAATGAAAGATTCATGGACAATGTTCAATCAAGATGTTGTTTATGGTTCAAAATGTCTATAAACCTCATAAATAAGCGAGAACCAGGCGAACATTGATAATGCAAGATCGAGACGACAGTCGGTGGTGAAACAAGCGCAACCACAACCCTGAAGTTGCAAACTGCAGAAATTGTAGCAAGTTGGAAAGATTTGGATTCCAAAAATTTACTGACTTGCTTCCAATGCTCCTGGGACTCGGTTGCATGTAGAGAGGACTCTGCGAGTATCAATGGTCCATTCCGCTCATGAATATAAATAGGGACTTATTGTGTGGGGACCTTCGTATTGCTCCCTGGACGACCGTTCCTTTTGAGACTAAATGTTCTGATCATTGTGGTGTCGAACAAATGCTTTGGCACCATGCGTCTCCGTGAAGGCTTCGGTGACAATGCAAAGCAGGCGGATACAGACGGTCAATGGAGAATATCGGAGGAAATGCAATTACAGCAGCTGCAAAGCTGAAAAGTTTGGGTGGAACCAGGCAAAGCGCACCAAACGACACTGGTCAATTGGATTCTCGTGGCAATGTTTGTGCACCTTTGTGCAAGTGATGTTCTGGCCTTGTGTGTGTCTTGAGAGTCCGATTGCACAAATCATTCGTCACAAATTGTGTTTTCTGGTCATTCGGTGCTTGACACAACTTGATCACGGACAGATCACTTGAAGTCTGAAACTTTGCCCCAATGTCGTACATTTAACTCCACAAGCAACCCTTCAATGAGTATAAAGCTGGAAGGGTGCAAGAAGAGAACAAATTGTATCAGAAGCAGGTCGCTTTTGTGTGAGCTCTGCGTGTGCGCATTGACGTTTTAATTCCGGGGCAGTTCGGGGAGTCGGATCCCACGCGAGAGGCAATGAATTGATCACATAATGCCCCGACGCCGGAGTCCTGCAGACCCCGCAATCAATACACACAAGCCTGTTTACAAAGGATAGCTCCCCGTAAGCAGCTTCTCCACTCCATTGAAACACTTGCAAATGTACTTTCGTCGGAGCTGCACCTCTCGAAAAGCCGAGGTTGAATTTCAATGGCACACACGGAGCGTTTAAAACAATAGATGCAGGATCATTGTTTTACATCCCTTATCCACGCAGTCTCTGGCAAGTGCATCAACTGTGTAATTATCGGTGATGGATCGGCTTGGATGTGGAAATCACTCACTGCTGGAGCTGCAGATTCCTTTTGGATGCAGTGCTATTTGACAGGACCAAGGATACTTCGCTGTCAAGGAATTTGCAGCTTTGTTTGACTTCATTAGGACTTTTGTATGTTTTGTATGTTGCTGCTCTGGCTGATCTGAAATGGATTGCAAGAAGCAGATGTTTCAACACCCAGGAACCTCATGCATTCATGCATTGAAAACTGAGCTCTGCCTGCAGCTGGTTTCATTCTCAAAGAGAACAACAACTTGAGTCTTGAGGTTTTGTGCAAATGCGAAAGCGTTGTACAGCAGATAAGCAAGCGAAACCGTGACGGATGAAAACTCAGGAAAAATTTGCCCCACAAGACGAGTGATTTCATGGACTGTTGGTTCGAATCGTACATCCGCTCGTGCGCAAACTACCCAACATTGTGAAGACTATCACGGAGACAACTCATCACCATTATCTGCTATTGAAACGACACTTGCCTGAGGCAACGACAACGTTGCGTAGATGCGATAAATTTGTTTTAACTCCAGGCAAGGGCGGCTGGCGCATGAAGGCACATGTGAGATCTCTCATTGCAGGCTCCGCGGATGAATGAAAGAATCTGCGCGAGTGGTTTGCCAGAGGGCTGCATTTTTTGGGGAACGGCATAGTCTGCAGCGCAGGCAGCGCAAGGGGCGGGTCTCGTCTCGGAGCGAGGTATCTGCCGATCTGCCGCAGTGAACAACAAGAGTCAAGCGTTGGATTCGGCGGAATCTGTCAGATGAGCAATGGAGTGGAGTCTCCTCTTCGCCCTCCTGGCAGGTAAGTTTTGTCTGCGATCCACAGTTGCCACCGGGGAAATTGAGTTCTGAGGAACAAAATGTCAGAGCTTTGTTGCCCGGTTCACACTGCACGCCATGGACGCTTCAAACGTTGCGGAACTGAACTGTGCACCAGCTTTCGACTACGTCGCACAAGGACACAACACAAAACGCTTCTTGTGCAAACCCTGCTTAAAAATTGAAAACGCCAAAGCAAACGAATTGAATTGTATCGAGCCTCCCTGCGATCGTGACTGCGGCTGATTATTCACTTGCTTGACTCGCATATGCTGTGGTAAATCATATTCAATTTACAACGCGCCTTTTCTCCCATTCCATCGATGAGTCAATATTGTGTGTCCCCGTGAGCCGTTCTGAAACACTAGAGCCACGATTGCCTTGTGACACGTCCCAATCAATAGCTTCAGTTTGCCTTGTGGAAATAAAACGAGTTCGTTGGGGATCTCGCTTGCTCTTGCTGAATGGGCAACTTTGGAAGCGCAAACACAATGAAAAGCAATTATGTTCAGAATTGGCCGTGGCGGCCGGTGTGAGCATCAACGCGACGTCGAACGGGACGCGCGTGTCTCCGGGCAGGACCGTCCGCTTCACGTGCCTCGTATCCGGCCTCGACCCCAAACAGGGGCTCATGACCCAGGTATCTGTCGTCACAGTTGCGTGCTCGCTCGCGTGCGTGTGAGTGCGTGTGAGTGCGTGCGTGTGTGTTCGTGCGTGTGCTCGTTTGTCCGTGTGTGTTGCACAACAGCGCGAACAGAAGCTTGAGTGATTCCAGGAGTGGGCGTTGTTCATCAACGTTGCTGTCTCCGAAACGATTCTCTCTCTTTGTGCTGCATGTCCAAACCGGCTGTTGGTTCCCAAAGAAATGAGCGATCACAATTTTATCGCTGCTGAGCGTGACCACACCCCCCGGAGTGGACACTTTGTCAGCCTGTTTCATGTTGTCAGCGTGAAAAAGCCTTTGTGCATGCAACTTGCTCCATGCGTGAACTATAAATTCTGGTGCGGTCATTTCTGTTTCTGAAACGCATTTGCTGCGGCGAATATTTACATGTTTAATCTGGGCGCACATGTTTTCCACGCTTTCATTGTGATTGAGCCCATTGTTTCTACACCGGGGCAAGTTTCATTGCACAAGTGGGCATTGTCAGGAGAACGCAAACAACGTACGAAATGTGGGCTTCGTTTGCTTCTTCTGTCAGAATCTCCCATGCAGTGTTGATGGTGCCGCTCGCCTGGAATGCAGAACTCCTGTATCGTCAACACATTGTTGTTTTTGTTACATTTTGAGCATTTTCCCTTGCACATTGAACCTCAACGGCCATTTCCGCCTCCATGCAGGTGTACAAAACGAGGCAGATTTTTGAGACGCCCGGCGGGGGAGCGAGGCGCGAGTTTCCCATCGGGTCCGATCGCTGGCTCATCGCGAACGGTTCTGTCATCAACTACCCTCTGTCGGAGGCGACGGACAGATACAGCGTCGAGGAAGACGAGCTGCTCCTCGGAACCATCCACGTCACCATACGAGGTGAGACGATTTTGTTCGCGCGCGGAAGGGATTTCAGTTCAGCTCCCAGGGTTCGTCGTCCTGAGTCCAGCCTTGTACGAGTATGTACGAGAACAAGGCCCCCGAGTCAGGGAGAGGGGAACATGCTGCTTCTCCCTCAACTCAATCAAAAGTGTGTCGTGACCATATTCCATCCCCAAATCTGGCCCCAAAACAAAATCGCTCACAGATTCTCCTTTGCCATGGAGCAAATGTCCCAGAGCACAACGCACAAATCATCCGCCGTCAAGCCTGACCTCTGTTCTTTGATATCAGAGGTGGAAGAAACCACAATAAAGCCTCGTTTTTCTGCTCGCTAAGATCTATGGCCATAAATGCGGTGTCTGCAACAATAGAAGGCCAAGGCTGCATCCTTCCCTCATCCGTCATGGCGAGGGGCACGCTGATAAGGCGAGATTTTCCCTCTGGAATAATGAATGCGAGAGTGTGTGTCCAGACGCTTGCTCCATCATCCTGTATCCTGAGGCCCCAGACTCCGCACACAACCATCAATACAAGATAAAACGTGTTCTTGCTGAAGGTGACTTCATGTGGCTGACAGTCAAATATTTGCTCCAATAGCTGGTGGGAGAGCGCAGCAAATATCAAGTGGATAGGCCACACACACGCGTCTTCTTGAAGTAATTCATTCAATTCTGGAATGATAAAAACTGCAGATCTGAGCTTTCCTTCTTCAGCTCTGGAGAGCAATTCTTCAGATGTGGAACAAATTCTCAGATTTGGTCGAAGTGCTATTTTTGCTGCAGATGAATTTTGCATTGAGCCCGTCAGGTTTCACAATGATTTGTCATTTCCTATGACAGATTGTTCAACTGTGTTTTCTTTCGTCTCTTTCAGACGCCAGGCCAGAAGACAGCGGCTTCTATGGCTGTCGACTCATCGAGAAAGGCTCCAACTACATTTATCTCGATTCTCAGGAACACAGCATTGGCGTCATCGGTACGGCTTTCTCAAGCACACACAAAAATGCACTGGGGAGATTTAGCAACGCTTGTCTGAAATACGCCCGGTAGACTGCTGCCTACGACACTGCTCACCACCAGGCATAATTTCCATGGATCACTCACAACACACATGAAAAACATCCGGTATGTTCTGCCTGATCTGCCAAATATGGTCATGGCATAGCTGACCTCGGTCTCTACATTGACAGGCCGAAGGAGGTTATGTCATCAGCCACGTATTGAGGGCACGTCGGAATTCCACCGCACGTATTTGCTAAATCTCCCCACTGTCTCCACCTGCCAAATTTTCCTCACATCTTCGAAAACGAAGTGCAGATGTCTGTTCATGTCTCAGAAGACAAAGCTAATCTGACAGACACGACATGTTGCGTGCGTCTGGTCAGGAAGTTTGATGAATGCAAAGCCAGCTTCAACAATACTTTCGTTGATGATTACTCCTGCCAGGTGTCAGTTGGAAAAGATCCACCAAACAGACGGTGGTGGCTCTTGACTGCAACGCCCACAAACCCCCGATAAAGACGAATTGAAAAAAATCGATGCATGCACTCATTCACTACGAACAGATGGGTTCTCAACAATTAACGCGGAGCTGATGTCTTTCTTCTGTTGAAGGTGACGTCGTCAATCAAACCTTGTTCCTCAGATCGCAACACGACAACAGCAGGGAGACCGTCACCCCAGCAACGGACCTGGTGTTGCATGAAAACGTGAAGAAGAACATCGAGTGTGAGTTCGCAGTGACGAACGTGATGGTCTCGATGGACATGTACCTGGGCAGCGTTTCCAGTCCGTACGCACTGAACGTCAGCGACGACTTCTACTACCTGATGAACAGCACGCAGAAGTCCTCCTCCGTCGGTCTTGCCACACAATCGTACTCATATCACTTCAAAAACAGGCACAGATACCCCAAAGTGAAGTACCACAGACAACGCTTCACTTGCCACACCAGAATCAAACAGTGGAAAACCTACGACTTGTTCGTCAACATTCTCGTCAAAGGTACGCAACTGTACGAATGATGACTTTGTGGGACAATGGACAATCAGCAGACTTGACAGTGGACGGAATCAAACTAGCTCAGCTTGACAAAGCCTCGTCCTCGTTATCAGCGCAAACAGATGGCCTGTGTTGTCCAGAGGTCCGTGAAATCTTGAGTTTAGACAACGGCTTCAAATGACAATGCAAAGGTCGTTACCCTCGTTCTCAGGCAGCCAATGCTGATTTCATGGCAATTTTTTTGGGGCGAAGGATCTCAATTTTTCGGGATCAGCAGGAGCAGAGTCCCCGCCGCCCTTGTCAGACCTGGCGATGTCTGTGCTGCTCTTTACTCGAAATGCCTCGTCTCTTCAGCCTCGCCCCGGAACACGTCGTGCGAACCCTCGACCGTCGAGACGTCTCCGGGCGACGAGGTGACCGTCACCTGCAAAACGTGGGCCTTCCCCGAGGCCACGTCCTTCTGGAAACTTCCCAACGGCACCGCCATCTACAGCGAGCGCATGCCTCTCTTCAGCACCATCAATCAGGTACGACAACAGCGGCAGCGCCCCCTGGCGTGGTGACGGGGAGCCTCCACAGGACCAGAGTGCCCGTACCTTGCCGCTCCTGAAAGAACAATGTCACCCCGAGTTTTGGGTTTGAATCTCCAACCCAAATGGGCAGATTAGTCCCTTGTATCCTCTCCTGGATACAACAGAATCATGCACGTGGCAGTGCAATGTTGTTGTTCTTTGTCTGTGGCGGAATGATGCACCGGCCGTGGGTCCCTTATCAACCTCAGACGAGAGAGATTGTAGAAACAAAGCGATTTGTGTTCTTCTGGAGTTGATGACCACTGCCGTTGGCGTACCATTGATAATGCCTTTCTCTTCGTTGTTGCAGCACAACGGGGACTGGATCACCTCCATTTTGTCATTTGACGTCAGCAACGTGTCTGCATTCGGGAGATACTCTCTGCTCGTCCAGAACGAAATTGGAAGAGAAATAAAACATATCACGATCGATCAAAGTAAGCGCGGAGCAGGTGCTTTCTTCTGCTGTCCACAAACAATTGCCAAAACCCAAAGGAGGCCGGTTGCAAGTGATGTTCAGACGATGCCGGACTGGGTCAGAAAAAGTCCCATCAGGGTGTGACGACCGTTCAGGGCCAAAAGCTAAAAAGCATCTTGGAAATGGGAATTTTATGCAGATGTGACGTTTCGTGGGCGAACTACGTATTGTGACAGGGTCGAGGCCACTGAGTCCATTCAAGGGACAGCGATTCTCCTTTCGATGTGCATTTGTGCGGTTCCGCTGGGTAGACGATCTCCGAGAGACTCATTTGTGCTTCAACGAGGTAGCATCAAAGAGTTCTGAGACTGAGCGTGGTTCCTGGCGTGAGTTTGCGCGCGGTCGACACCAAGTTGAGTCCCAGAAATCTTTGATTCGAATACTCGCACTGCCTCGTACCAGGATGACGCTGTCGGAGTGACGCGTCCTGGGGTTCCGTGTCCAGAGGGAAAGAATCTGTGAATCACGCGTGATTCTCCGACTGAACTGGGAACATCAACCATCGAGCGTTTTGTGTTTCAGAGGGAGCCGTGGTCAGTGGTCAGGCTCGGCTGGGACCGGCCGTCTGCGCGCAGCTCCTGGGTCTGGTGTTGGCGGCGCCACGTCTCCTCTCTCTGTGATACTCCCTCCGCTTCGCTGAAGCTCCAATCATTCCGTTCTCACCATTTGCGTTCGCCACGTTTTGTCAAACATGTTGAGAAAGAAATAAACAAAGCACCAGCGTGTGTTGAATCAACACGAGAGCAAATGATTCGGAGTCTCGTATCATGAACGTACAGTTGTACCGGTACGCTTTGCGTGCCCACGAGCAGAAATCCTCCAATTCCTTTGCACGTTTGGCAAAATCTGCAACCTTTGCTGTCAGACAAATGTGTGCGAGGAGTTGCTTGCCAGAAATCATGCCCTCGCTATAAGGAGAATCGTGTTGCTCTCAGAAGTAATTCGTTAAAACCAAATGTAAGTGTAGTTGACGGACCGGAAGGTGTGTCTGGGGCTCTCTATCACACCGCCTCGTGTCTCGGAACCACCAATTCCGTAAATGCAGTAGGGGAGGACAACTTTCTGTCTGCAATGCATCAAGCGACTGTACGAGGTCCGTCCACGAACTTCCCGCTTGTGTCCAGTTTTCTGCGTACTGTTCAGAGTGATTCCTGTTTTTAGTGATCCAATATGAATTCTATCATGTCTACAGTGGTCT
>JAAUXT010061987.1_pt1 | contig 38177 bp, 44 predicted proteins | sample 7278171 | NCBI WGS metagenome assembly JAAUXT01 (sample SAMN14350112, study PRJNA611818) | marine sediment metagenome | isolation source: surface marine sediment (1.8m) | place: French Polynesia: Moorea | collected 2018-08 | reverse complement strand
TGTTTGCAGGACTTGTGGAAGACAAGGAGGACAAGGAAGAATCGATGACATTACCGGCAAGGGACTTCGCACTGCAGTTGCCCTGCTTCTTATTGAGCTTCTCGAAGCAGGGCAACTGCAGTGCGAAGTCCCTTGCCGGTAATGTCATCGATTCTTCCTTGTCCTCCTTGTCTTCCACAAGTCCTGCAAACACAAATCTGGGGGGGGGGGGTTCCAGGCAGGGGGGTCCAGGCAGGGGGGGAGGGGGGTCTGGGGGGGGCAGGAGACATTTCATCCACCTTGCCATATACTGCACTACCACATGGTGCTTGCCCAAAAGGGACTTCGCACAATTAAGTTGTGTGCACTTATGACCCAAGTCAAATTCTTTGGATCTACGCTGACGTAAGTCGCTTCACGCCCGAACCCTGGTTCATCAAATTGATGTCGAACACAAGCGTGTTCTCACCGACCCGTGTTTTGCAGGACTACATCCAAACGGACCCGTCTGGCTACCGGGACCCCGACACGCCCATCACCCTCATCAAGCAGGGCTACGAACCACCCAACTTCACCGGCTTCTTCGGCGTCTGGGACCGCGACATGTGGAGCGTGAGTGAAGTTTTGGACCGCGTAGTTTCAGAGGCGTGAAGCATGAGTCCTGTGTTTTCCTGTCGAACTGTGTGGCTGTCGGAGTGGAGGGAGCTAGCTCTGTGATTGACGTCTGCCGTGTCTGTTGCAGGGTGGCAAGTCGTACGATCAGCTGAAGCAGGAGCTCGGGTCGAAGAACGTCAGCATGACGCAGATCAAACAGGTGCGCGCTGCTTCCGCTGTGTTTGAAGCGTTGTGGTGCGCGCGAACTCCTCGTTCAGACGGTGGAAATTTCTTCGGTCAATTCGTTGTCGATGCACGGTTTTTCATTTTGAGGCAGGCCAAAGCGAGACGGACCAGTGTTTTGTGCCGAAAGAAAGCGAGATGGCATGGAAAAATTCAGTGTTGGTCCCTTGAAAAGTGCAGAAGACATTTCAGGCACCAGTATGTCGATCAGGTGTTTTTATTTGTGCTCGTGGTGCCACCGGTGAACACTGGTTTTCGGAAGAGGCCAGTAGACTCTGTTGCAGAGCGCGTGAACCCAAAGTCTTTGTCTCTTGTTGAGAGACGTCGATGCGAAACACGCTTCGCCATTTCAAAAAAGTGCGTCGATTTGTTGACTGAAAATAGAACAGTCGAAACTCATTTGTGTCGCATTTTCCACTTACACAGTGGCTTAAAGACTTCAAGGCAAGTTTCTTGTGTTTCGTAGTTGTTGTGAAACGCAATTTGTTCCATCTTCGAAGGGATAACTTGTTTGAAACCCCGACCCAGAAATTCCCGCGTGTGGTACATTCAGTGTCGACCATCAGTTGCTAAGTGTAGTTGCATGGGTGTCAACTTACGTTGTTACGTAGAGAAAGGAAAGTAGTGACCATTTTTATGTGGAGCGGTAAAAAATGTTTATCGACAGTGGATTTTGTAGTCCATGTAATTTTGATCCATTTTAATTTTTCCTTGCATCATGCTCCAAGGTTTTGGTCAAGAATTTGTTTTCCACATCACTAAGTTTACCCCATTCCGAATGCACGAGACGAGTTTGGTTTTTGCTCAACTTTGTTGTCGAAGGGGGTCCGCGCGGTGGATCGTGAGGGTTGCTTCGTGGTGGTCGTTTTGAGGTTGAAACCTTGTTTCCAAGTGTTGGGTTGTGCCTGTTCTTGGCAGGTGGCAGAACTGTGGAAATAAACCACGTTGTGTGTCAGCAGCTTGGGTGTGCATTGGCCGTTGTGAATCGCTGTCGTGGCATCATCCGAAAGCACCAGTAACACCCGGTTCTTTCCTTGGAAAAAAGTTCCCGTTACCGTTGGGTTACACCTGCTTTGTTACGGTCCTCTCAAGCGGTGCCCGTCGTACTGCATGGAACACAGTTGACAATCAGTTGTTTCGGTTGCAGAAGCAGGGCGGCAGTGCATCGTTCAGCGACGTCGCCAAATTCCCTCTGGAGCAGCTGCAGGAAAACAAGGGGCTGCCGGACAGCATCGACGCGCTGCATAAAGAGGTGCGTGTCTGGGAGCGAGGGGCGGGCGAGGGTTGGGGGGGGGGGCGCACGCGTCTGCAGTTCTCTGTTCGGGGTTTGGGTGCAGGTGGTCCTGTCTCAGGTGGGTGGTGAACTGTTGGTTCTCTTCCTCCTGGTGGATTCACGGTGAGTTGCTTCGTTGATCGGGGAGAAGCAGGAACCAACTCAAGTGAAGTGGTACGACACAACCACAAGGGCCAGCTGCGGACTGCAAATAGTGCTGAGCGAAACTGACTCCCTGTTGGATTGGACCACTTTGCAGAAGTACCTGTCGGACGCCGACTTCAAGAAGGCGTTCGGCATGAGCTACGCCGATTTCGTGGCGCGACCGCTGTGGAAGCAGCAGCGCATGAAGAAGGATCTGCGCCTCTTCTAGCTGCTCCAAGCCACAGAGGTCAGTTGCTGGTGAAGAGGAGAAGCGACGACATCGACGAAAGGGATGTTGGGTCTTTGTTGAGCGACGAACAAAAATCTGAAAGCTAAACACGACTTGAAAATCAAAGATGAAATTGACAAAAGTATTGGTGGGGAAGTTTCTCACATATCACGTTCACACGCACGCGTCTTTGCTGGAATGACACGGAGATTGTGGATGTCTGCGAAAATGTAGCCGCCCCTAAGAATGTGCGGTGCAGTATCGATGAGTTTTATCTGGATTTGTACATAAACTGCAGATTGTTGCGAGCCTTGTGTACAAAATCATGTACATTTCAAGAATTCACCGTTGAGTGAACGTGTTCAGTGTGCATTGATCAAGGAAAAAATGTTACTGCCGATCAATAGATGCGGTTTTTAGTTTGAAGATGGATGTCAAGTTTCCTTCAGTGTCTTGTATGTCACGAACTGTTTTTGCACAGACCGGACAAGCCGTTTGCGAGTTGTGAGTCGGGAGGTTGTCACAGTAGGTTTGGGGCAGATGCATGTGCACTGCGACGCACTCCTCTGTGGCCGAATTTCCTCCCCTACGCCACCCTCATTTTGCGTCTTTGTTGAGGAGCCAGACGACTTGAATCAGTTGGACTCAGTTTCGGCAGCAGTGGCAGTGGCGCAACACGCGGCGTTGAACTGGACACGTTCCGTGTGGGATTTACCGCACACAGCCCCATTCGTGCGTGACTTGAGCACAACAGTTTTGTCCACAGTTGTCACACCTCGTGTGATTCACACAGGAATGAAACACATTCGCACTCTTCTTGATCGTTCCCTCCCTGCAGTGTCTGAGCGTGCACGTGCCGCGCCACTGCTGCAGACACTGCTCATTTTAGCGCAATTTTTACTTGACATTTGCTCTGTCATCTCGTAACAGCTGCAATTATGTGTTCAGTGAAGGTTTTCCAAAAATTGGCTGAATCCGCTTTGTTCAGCAAAAGCGATCGGTGCAAAATGTCGACGGTGCGAAGCAACATGGACTTTAGATGTGGCCTGCGCCGTTCATTTACCATGTAAATGCCATTGCTAGTTTCGGCAGAAGTAGAGTTTGAATGTTGTGTTTGCGATTTTGCTGCGGATGGCATTGAAGAGGTCGTGGGTGTACGTCCCTGGCTGTGAAGCTTTAAGTTTGAACGCATTTCAGGAAATAACCTCAAACGTAACTTGTAGATTCGTAGAATCACAACACCCCACGATGTTCACTTGAATCGTGTTGCAGAGTCTGAAAGGACACAACCGCTGCTATGTGCGTTTCCAGTTCCAAGCATTCCAGTTCTTCCAATTGCATGTGAGGATCACAATTGTAACGGTTTTTAACTTCTCTTCGGTCTCGAATCACGTGTTGGATGCAACACGCGGATGTACTACGCGGTTTCATACCAAGTGTGCGTGTGCCGTCGTGTTGCCTGCGTCGAAATGCTGCGAAGGTCCCCATCACCAGTCCTGAGGGAGTCGCATCCCGTGCGCGGCTTCACCAGTGACCCCAGAACTGACAGGAATCTCGATTGTGTCCGGTGTGGGTGTGTTCGCAGAGATCTGATGGTTTCAGTGTCGCAAGAAAATTTGTGTTTGTTTTGCGAACTCAAGCTCTCCTGTGGTGTTCGCAGACTCAACTTGATCGACGCGAAATTGACATTTTTTGTGTGAATCTATATCTCGATAAAATTTATTCCACAAAATATCTTTGGGAAGGGAATTTAAGCAAAGGCGACAGTTGGCGTCAATTTTGATACTCCCGTGGAGCGTCGTCAGACGTGGATGTGCCTTTGCTGAAACTCCCTTTCGCCTCGAATTCTCTCGCATCGCTATCATTGGACCACCGAACGATGTACTGCCGAAACATTGTACACTGAAATCTGTTCACGTTCACTGGGTTTTACTGAAAGCGAAATCATGCAGTTGGAGTGGACGTGCAGGTCCAGGGGCGGATTGCGGGTCAAGGTCACCAACTGAAAGGGAGGAGCACAGAGGAGTCTGATCGCCAGACCACTTGTCAACACTGTGGTAGCTTGATGCAAACAACGTTCCGCTTCCACCGAAGAGGCCCGAAGAAACAAACCGCTCCAACAAATTTGTGTCCACGACCCAAAAGACTCGATGTCTTGTTTTGATCTTGATTTGTACCTTCATTCCAGATGTGGTTTTTACAAGTTTTCCCATTTTGACCTTTACATGATATTCCTGTGTATATTTTATCACTGTACACGACTGAATGAAAGTGAACAGAAAGCACGTGTTGTTGTCCTTAGCTGCGCGAGACGTTGGGTGGACTGCAGTTTGTGGAACGTTTTCGTCTCACGATGATGGGACCTGAGCCACAGGTTCCTCGGTTCTGCACATGTAGACATCGTGACCCACACAGTTCAACAATGAGTGCCTTCGATAGACGGGTCGTGATGTGCAGACAGAGTCGGCGCACGTTGGCAGGAGTAATTGCCTACAGCGGGTTGTCCTCTGCAGTGTCTTTACTCCAAACATACGAAGTGTCCGCTCGATTCGCACAAGTGCCTGGAATGTTCGCACACAGTTCACCACTCAAAACTCACGTGCAGATCCTTCGTTGTCTCAGCCGAACTGGAATCACTGCGCCAATGGACGTTTTTGTGACTGTTCATGTCTCCAGCACAAGAGGTCTCTGCGGCTGCAGTCAGAGAGGGAGTCCTGTTGGCGAGGGTCTCCGTCGGAATCCTGGATGCGCACTTGGGGCCTCACAGCTGGACGGACAGGATGATGACGGAGAGAGCGGCGAACACGAGCGGGACCCAGTGGAGGCCGCGGTGCAGCCCCTCCGCCACGTCGTAGTTGCACGCGTCCTCATGGCAGCAGTTGGTACACACCCAGGTGCCCAGCGACGCGTCGCACGGCATCGTCTCCATGGTGACGTTCACCTGCAGCTCGCACGACACGTTCTTCGTGCAGGATTTTGTGATGGCGAGTTTTTCGCTCACCTCTGTTGGCAAAGAGATGCGTGAACAGTTGAGGTCACTGGAAGATTAACATCTTGAGACACACAATCCAGGTTTTTGGTTTTTTTACGGGTTCAGGACTGATTGGGTCCCAGGACCAAAATCTGGGGACAAACGTGCGTTAACTTGCGTTGAGTTAATATTTTTGACACATTCTTGTCCTCGACACTTCACAGACACCTGCGCAACCGTTTCCTGTCGGGCCACGCCACTAGATACTCCGGCACTGGGCCCTCTCCCAACACGACACGTACCTGAGTAGGAGACGATGGTTTGACACGTGTCCATTCCGTCCTCGCACGTCTGCAGGTTCAGCTCGGAATGGCACAAGTCGTTGGACAGCTCGTTCTCGCAGATATAGCAGTCGATGCCTCGACACACTGCAGAAAACAAACAGCGACCGCGTCAAGTCCAACTGCAAGGCCGGGATCCTTCAGCTTCCAAATTTGTCGCTTTCGCGTCATTCCGCACACATCACCCCATCTCGAGCTCTTCCGTCTGACGCCCATTATGTGTTCCCTCAACGCTATTCACAGCCCGTCCTTCCGGCCTGGCCTTGGCTCGACTCCGTGACTCCTGGCTTGCAGACAGGTTCATTTTCCCTCCGAATGAGCACGACGGGGCGGATCTTCCGAGCTCAAGGAGCAAATATCGAGTGAGTCTTATTGCTGAGATATTTGTCGCCTGTTTCCGACATCAAACATCAAACAGAAGCTTTCCTCATGTGTTTTGCAGAAGTGTCAATTTGAAACATCCAAAAAAGCAAGGTTTTCCCTGGCTGTCCTGAGTGCAGCCCCCGTCAGGTTGTTGTACGTGTTGACCGGCCGCCTCCCGCGCGGCTCATCTGGATGCAGCGCGGCGCCGGGTGAGCGCCGCCCGGCAGCGCCGGAGCCGAGGCCGCGGCGATGATGGGCTCCGCGCCACGAGGCGGGTTCACTCAGGTGAATGCATCAGCAGAGGATCCAGGAGGACCACAGTCCAGGAACCGGATTTCCCAAGTTCAAAACTTGAAACTGTTCCAATACGAGGCACATCAATCATATTTCAATTTTTCTCGGGAAAAAAATATTGTGTCGCGCTGGAGCTAAAACTTGATTTGACATACCTCGTATGCGAGCTCAGCGTTCAAACAAATCTGCCTTGGGCAATTACGGGAAAAGGTTGTTCTTTCTCGAGACTCGCTTGTGTGGCGTCCTCACTATTGCAAGAACCCAGCTGTGAAACACGGATGTCCGTCGCAAAGACGACGTCGGAATGATGCGCGGTGTTTTGCAGTGTAATTAAAAGCTGAGTCCATTTCGCTGACACACCACCTCACTGAGATCACGTCTGTTCAAATTAACTCCTGCAGGGGGGAAAATGCGACTTCCATTGCCTCTGCAGGTCGCGGCGGTACCTGCATCAACAGCCTTTTCAATGGACTGTCTGACTGGGGCTCTTGCAGCGCGACAAAAATATCTTCTCCGGGACCTTGAGTTTCCAGATGCAGAAATGTCACTGAAAATGACCGCACAGAACGACACTTCATCTGAGCAGGAAATGCGGACTGGGGCACGTGCTCCGAATACAAAAGGCAGGACCCTCAGGTTTGGTGGTTGAAGGCCTGAGATGGTGGGACAACCGAACAATTGAGACACAGGCTCCACTCAAAAACAAACCATTGGTGTTCCGAGGGCAATTAACTTGGTTCAGGGTGTGATCAGATGGTGTACATGGTGCCCTTTTTGATTCTCAGAATGCCAAAACTTTGGTATGTGATTCATTTTTGTCGATGTCAAGTTGGTGCCGGTCCACAAGAACCCCGGATCCTCCCCTGAGCTTCTTCAAGTGAAAATTGGCTTCTGCCTCGTCTGGGGATGTCACTGAGGTCGGTCGTTGAATGGGTCCAATTAGGGTCTGAAGGCCCAAAATCGTACTTCTGTGCTCCACGCACTCAGACTGATTCTGTTAACCTTCTCCAATGGACAAACAGTATTCCCTCTTGCTGCAGCGCCGCCCTTGCAGTGATGTCCCACCGAAGTGCTTCTTGCAAAAGGAGTAAATGCAGCCTCCAGACTGTGCTGGTCCGACAAAGACCAAGTTGACGTACAAAAGAACAAAAACTTGAGTTGACAGGGCTGAGGTGGGCTGGTCCAAGAAACTTCTTGACTTTTTTGCGTTGATTTGTTCCCCTCTTTTCTTGTGGACATGATGAGATCAACGGACTGCCTCTGCATGCATGTTGTTCCCTCTGTCCAGGTTACGTCCTTGAAGCATAAACACGCCATGAACTTTGGATTTCCTTCCGAGGAGCTCCAGACACGACGGCGATGAGCAGACAGGGAGCCTGGTGCTCTGCGCTGTTGCCTGGAGTTCATCTGCATGCGATGACGATCGGGAGAGACGAGGACAGGATCACCTTCTCTTGTTTCTCCAGCAGTCAGGATTTCCTGATGCGCAGCCGGCATCTCTTGTTCTTTGGGTTCCAGTTCCTTATGTGTGGTATAATGCGTTTTTTGTTTGGCTAAAAGCCATCGAGACAAGTTGCTTGGTTTCCACACACATGTAGGTTTACACCGCCTGTACCGAAAGACGGTACACCGAGCAGAGTGAAGGAACAAGACGCTGGAAAAAAAGCCAGGCGTGTGTGTGTGTGTGTGTGTGTGTGTGTGTGTGTGTGTGTGTGTGTTTCCAAGGGTAAGAAATTCCCAGCCCACAGTGACTTCTCCGGGATCTGTTGTTGCATCTCCAAATTTGATCACAAGCAGTCTTTTGCCGATGTTCTGTTTCCAGCTGGTAACTGGTTTCAGCACACTTCTCTCAATTTGTGGACAACCTTGGCATCAGGGAATTGGTGGCCGTGAAAACAGCGTTGGTCCATCTTTTTCGTCTCTCACCCCAACGCACCGTTTCAGGGGCTTGATCAGCTCAAGCTCGTACTTACGAAAACCCCGTCTGTGGTTGTCAATGAAATTGACAGTTGAATTTCTCACGGATTTGGCGGTTGGCAGGGACGCTCAGTTAGGAATGCAGATTTTATGCATTGTGTCAGAGAGGGATGAATGGAAGGGTTTCATCGCGGCTTTCCCAGTGCCTCGAGTGACTTCTCAGGAAATGTGAGTCTCCTCGACCGTCTGTGATATTGTGTCTCAGGTGATGGCCAAGCCATTGGTCGTCAGACAAGCCAATTCGATTGTGTGAGGGTTTGGGCTCTTTGGATCAGGTCTGGATCCTTCAAAATTTTCCACGTGCATGAGGCCTGCAGTCTCGTCGCGTTTCTGGAACCCTCGGGCCTCCAGATGCCCAAAGCAGCCTCTGCAGCCTCCTGGGGCCGTGGCTGCTGAGCACTGCCGGATCCGGTGGATCCCCGGTGGATTGTAACGACACGTCTTGGTGTGAGGACGGCGGAAGCTGTCTGGATGACGGATGTACCGCCTCTGCACAATGATTCCATCAGGAAGCAAAACGAGCGCCGCGACACCACGGATGGGGCGTCCAAAGATGTCTGCGGGGTGGATTCTGGGTTTCCTGGTCCAAAGGACCACACCTTACCTGAGACTCTCAGTCATGTTGGTTGGTTTGATCGCAATGCATGTCTCAATTTTCAGATGCAAAATCTGATCCGTGCTCTTGTTTTCTGCGCGTGCTAAGCTGCAGCTGAGGGAGTTAGACCGTCCCCACGTCTCATTGTCACCAAGATGGGAACTCCATCAGGCTCTTCACCTGAGAAACAAGAAAGGAGCAATGAGCACGCACTGCGCGCGCAGGATTCAGCCAAAAGCACTCTTAAAAGAGGAACCAGCCTCTTTTCAAAAAAGGTGACAACACCAGATCTTTGAGCTTGACAACACCACTGGAAAGACGAAATATTCTACACCCAAAGCCAAAAGTCAGCCTTCATCTTTTTCTGCGCTGGAAAGGCTCCTCAGGTGGGCCAACAAGGACACGCGAAACTGAGAGCTTACTCTGCCATTGAAACTGAATCTTTGGAGCAGAAATTGGCGACAAGAACAATGTGAAAAGCTCTTCGAGTCCTCAGCCACACAATCACAATGCAGAAATGCAATGCAGAAACAAAGCAGCACATAATCCCTTGAGCTGGACCACCGTGCAGTGCTCTGTGTTCCAGGCGCACGTTCCCAAGGAGAATGCGTTGATGCATTGCAACTGGTGCGAGTACCGTTGGGCTTTGTGGACCCTTTTCAAGCCACCTTTGTAAAGCCCAGTCTGGTAATGCTGCTGTTTTTGAGGCAGAGGGGTTGGCTGACGGGGACACATGTGTAGAAAAAACTTGAGCGGGTGCCTTTGTGAGATATTCGACAGATGATCCAACCTGACGACACACAGAGTGTAACAACCCAGTTCAACAGTAGCGGACTGAACAGGAGATCTGTAGCATTCTTCTGAATTTAGATACATTGATTGACCCGCCTGGCATCAGTGACTTGGACATGTCCAGTGAGGGATCCGACCTGATCCTTGCACCTGGAATTGTTTTTATGGATCCGCAGCTGAATTTTGCCTTTATCTCGACCACCCTGCCAGCGTGCTGTATTACAGTCAGTGGCAATCAAGACTAATGCATCGGGAGAGACGTGCCGCCTCCGGCCGCAGCAGATCCGGAACGGGTTTGTCCTTCCAACTCGTCTCGCCGCAACCTGAATGATGTTTCTACCAACAATGGACTGACTGATAGAGTCCACTCAGTTAGAAACGAACTCTGTGTCCACTTGTGAGGAGCAAGAAGCCCGGATCGCAGCTTGATGGACAACGTCAGATGCGGCAGCGAAAAACTGTACCATTTTATTTTTGACCGAACATTCTGAGTCTGAGACAACACCTCGACAAGAGAGAAGTGGAAGAACTTCCGATCTGAGAGACCTTTTTCCTATTTGCAGTTTCTTTCCCACGTGAATCAGCTGGACATTGATTGAAGGAGTAGGACCTTCCACTGGATCAATCCTCTGCTCACGGCCCCATCCTGGACCCACACTCAGTCCAGTGGCGGACCAAGGGTTTGGTACAAATGGCGCTCTGCTTTGTTTCGTCAAGAGATCACGGGTTATTTTCAAGACCGAGAAGAGATGAACGTGAGGGTTGGTTCCATAAAGCAATTAGTTTTTGTCAACTGTGAACTGGTGAAGCAAAACACACTGTCCATTGGTTAAAAAGATCTCATCCAAGCTATCTGCTTTCTTCTGGGCAGCCTCGAAACAGATGTTATATTGGTGCAACGCAGTTGTTTCCCATGTTCAAATGAACTCGTGTTGTCGCTGTATGGAGCTCAAGTGGCCCGCTCTCTCATGGTCTTCGAGCACAACCTTGCCCTTGTCTTTCCTTTGCGTGCAGCACGTGCACCAAATTTAACCAAATGAGTGGTGCAAGGTGTCGACGATTTTTTACTCGACACACTCAAAGCCTGCATCAAGCTCTCCGCTGTGATTCCGCCTGGCACTCAACCTTGGTCAGCTCTCCAACCGATCCAGTGGAGCCTGTGGGATCCAGACTCCCCGTATCTCCGAAAAAGTGTTTTCTTTCTTGCAGCGTTTTTTTTTTTTTCGATTTCGAACCAGGCGCACTGCCCAGGCTTGGGCCCCTCTGACTCCGGTTCTGGATGTGCAAGAGTTTGCAACTCCCTTTCCACCTGTCATCAGGTCCAAAATGTGCAATGAAAAGGCTTGATCAACGTGATCTTGACACTCGTAGAAACTCTCCCGAACCCAAAGACTGGGAGAATGCATTATTACAGCACCTTGGAACAAATGGACTGTTAGTGCGTAAAATTTTCAAAATCCCAGATTCCCGAAGTTCGTTGAGGCTTTTCCCAGAGGCTTCCTCACCTTGTATGGAAACAGAACAATACAAATACCATTTGTTTTGCTTAACAGCAAAAATTCAAATCGTATGGGGCCAACAATCCTTTTGTTCAGACTGGATCCGCCGAGAAAAATGCAATGAAAGCTGGATTTGGGGGACTTGGCGGAAATAATTGAAAAATACGGGAACCCCATCAAAGGAGTAGCCACGGAACAATTTGATCCGCATGAAAAATTGCTTCGGAAAAAAGCACTCAATTTGTCTTCAAAGCACAAATCTTTCATGTCGGACGGGAAAGCCTGAGATTTATGTTCAGCTGGAACCAAAGGAAGGGAAAATGTGCGGTGCTAAGGAACTTCTGCACATCGCTTCTTTTGCCACTTCACGTACTGGCTGTAGGTGACAACATTGGTGCACCAGACGCAGTTGTCCATGCCTGTGATCGTGTCTAATCTGACACAAAACAATGCTGTGGTTTGCTGGTGTCACAAGTGAACAATGCGCCAGTTTTGTCTGCAATTGACCTTGTTCGCTTCAAATGTCTCACTGCACCAACGATGCAAGGACAGCACAGCAGGGACGCTGCGTTTTTGCACCAACGCCCCCAAGGCGCATCTTGAAAAGGATTACTTCAAAAGACCCGAGAAGGCTCAGCCTGTTTGGGGTCAAATGAAGGAAAATGTCCTCAGACTCAAGCCTAACTGGCTTAGCGAGTGAATAGAAGGGCTTTGTGGGATGGAGAAAGGGGGAGACTCCAGAAGAGCCTCCTGGACTTTTGCTTCCAGCCACATCCCTGAATGCGACGAAACTCAGGTTGTTCTGCAAGAAAGAGAGGCACAGAGAGTGAGAGCGAAAGCTAGACAGAGCAGAGAGAAAAACTAGAGGGGGCAGCCAGTGAGAGAGAAGAGAGACAGACCCTGGGGTCAGTCCTGTCGAGGAAGCCAGCAAAACTACTCAAGCTCAGCTGCCAACTTGTCATGATTCAATGTTTCCCTCATGAAAGGCAGAGCTCTGAGCACCAAGGAAACTGGTTCTTGTCTCTCTCACTCCCGCCCCCGCGTGGCCATTATCGGATGGTTTCCTTCAGAGAACCTGACACGAGGCTCAGACGGGCTTCTCCACAGCACACTGCGCCACTTCCGCACTGCAGTTCTGCAGAATTCAACAGTCTGCTTTCTTGTCTGAGTGATGTAACCCTGAAGAAATTGCTACGATGCTGCAACCCCCTTCCAACGACAGGACCAATTCAGCTGTAACAGCAGAATTATACAACAGAGCGACAGTGCGCTGAGAAGACCTGTGCATGTGACCTCAGAAAATGCGAGGATGCAACGATTCCCTGCTTGTCATGCTGGGCCAAACTGGATACGGATTGAAAACTTGAAGTTCCTCAAGGTTGTGTCCAGGAGATATTTTTGAAGCAAGAACAATTTTGGCCTGTGTCGAAACCCTTTTTCATGTGGAGTAGAAAACCTACAAATGAAACGCAGCTGGCGCTGATGATGAAGACACTTTTTGCGAGAATGGAACTGCATGAATATGGGAACGTGACACCTGCCTCACAAAATCCGACAGATACACGCACTCTGCACATTAGCGTTACTCAGACACTTTGAGCTGGAATTACACACAATGTTTCCAGGGAAAGCAGTGACAAGCTCAATTTGCTCTGAATCTCCGGGTGAGAGCGGGCCGAGGCGGGGCGGCTGAGTTCAGGGCGCCGCAGCTGCTCCAGGTCCCGACGCGCGAGGCAGAGTCAGGATGCGCCGCACCAAACCTCGGCTTTTTACTCACATGTGCTGCGTTCACCCGAGAAACACCACGTTGGAATCAAGGGTTGGCTCCACGGCACAGTTTGGCAGAAGAGTCGACGGAAAAACAGGCGACTGTGCCAGGCAAAAGTCTAATGCGCGAGATGGATTTTTGTATCAGTTGTTCCAGATTTTCACTTCACTTTCAGTTGCTTTTGGCAACGACCTCAGAACTTCATTCAAGACCCCGCCCCACCCCCTAAATGTACACGAATGTACTGTCTCACTTGAGAGCACTTGTAAGTGTGCTCGAGTGTAAGAATCGCCACTCGTCGGGAACATCTGAGGTGGACTGTGCCGTGAATAGCAGTTACAGCGGACCAGTCCCGCTGGTCAGAGATAAGGGAAGCCGGGCTAATAGCAAATCGATGCTGGTCAACAAGATACACGCAAAGCATACAAACTCCAAGGGACTTGCCTTTCTGATGTTCCTTTACCTGGCAATGTTCGTAATGACGTCAAAAACACACAGAACACAGAGCAAGGGATTTAGGATTTGGTCAAACCAGTGGGTCAGAGCCTCATCCGAAAATTTCGCGCGCTTGCAGGTCCAAAATGACTTGTAAGCACAGCAGGAAGTCCCCTTGACTCGATAAACAGGGAGGTCTGCCCCAGATGCAGAAAGTACGTAAGGCCTGATGCAGAGGAATTCGCAGGATCGTGGGCTGGCTTTCCTGGTTGTACCCCTGGTTGCGCGGCATCGTGGTCCCTGCCCCTGATGTCCTTGTTCATGGATTCATGCTTGGCCAAACGAGGCCATTACTTGCGTGAGCACGCCGAACCTTGAAGCCTCAATGGACTCCGCTTCGTCATCTGGACGCTCCATCTCAACTTGATCCACACTGGATTGAAGAAGCTTCGAGCGGGACGGACGCGTGTTGAGAGTGCCCGATAGACGGGACATTAGCCCCGCGCCAATCACTGTAATGGATGGAGGTCGGGGCGCCGGGGCAGCCGCCGCGCGGGACAAGGAGACGGCGCGTCGCTCAAACAAACGTCACGCGCTCCTGGAGTCGTCGCACAACGTGCGACGCAGAATGCCATGACGCCGAGCTCAAGGTGTAGATCACTATAGCGGTTTGGCACATGACACAAAGTGTGTGATTGATGTGTGCCGTGACGCTTCAGGACTCTCGACAACGGTGTTATGGACAAGCACACCCAATTATCTCCAAAACGAAGTTTCGTTTGTTTGATCTTCCTTTCCGCTCAGCACTGAACGAAGAACATAATTTGTGCACAGAACAGCCACAGAAACCACAAGAAGATGTTGATGTTTGAACACAGAAATGTGCCTCCTCGCAACACCGTTATTCGCATTGGTGTCACAGGGTGTGTAACCAGAACTCGTGCCTCCCCACAATCTGCCTCCGACTTGGTGCCCCAGCAAAGTCTGTCCACAACATCACACCAGACTCAGCAGAAGTTTACTTGCCGTTGTTTTCATTTCTTTGTGTTGATATTCATGCACGAGCTTTCAGGCGAGTTGTGGTGTTGGTGTTCTGAGGATGCTTGTGGCACTCGGTCGCTTGGTGGCAGATATCCTGTTATGGAGACCTTCGTGGGTGGTTGGAAGAGTGCGTGGCGATTTCGTCACTTGAGTATCAGCACAACTCCTTGACGTGGGTGGTGGTGCCGTGGTGGAACTGGAGTGATTTTGGTGGTTGTTTGCACACACTGTGATTGGCCGAGGCAATATATGTGTTTGATTGCTCTGGGGATTTGTGTTTGCCCAGATTCCTACTGCACTGCTCAATGCATCAGTCGTCAAGACGATGCAAATTTTGTGATATGCCCAACTTACAGTAAAAACGAGCGTTTTGCGTGTGAAACTTTCCTGATTGATGGTCCCTGGAGAGGTACATGCGTCGGAAACCTTGTCAAGCTCACGTGATTTGCCCCTTTCTTCAAAATGTTGCATGGCTGGTGTCAGAATTGTGCGAGTAGATTCTACTCAATGTCCCAAAAGGGTGACAATGGCCTCCAGCTCGATGTGTGCTTCACTCAGTTCTTTTTATCCAGGGAGACAAAGATTTCTGTGCAGAAAACATGTTCGTGCTTTGCTTTGAACACGACACTGAACCAGCGACATTTGGAGCAGATCCGGCCTCTCCTCCCATCGTGACACAGAGCGGAGGAGGTGTCAGGAAATGAAACTCGTCCCTGCAGAACTCGACCTTTCCACGTGATACAGAGACATCAGTGGGCCGGCTCCAGGGTCGCGAGGGGAGGGCGACCTGGGACAAGGTTCACGTGCCCCATGTCTGCTGCAGCACGGGAATGTGTCAGATGTTCAGACCTTGACGAACCTGGCCTTTCTGTTTCAGGTATTTTCTTTTTTTCATCCTGGGAGCAGCTTCAGGACTTCCGAGTCTTTCAGATTGTGGTTACATGCAACAGGTTCGTGGAAACAATAGCATCCTCGCACAAAGGTCAAACCCTCCTCAGCAAATCACAGACATGCCACTGATTTTGACCTGCAAGAAATCGTCGCGTCTCTCAACTGCTCGCCTTCTAAAAGTCAGGATGCAACACGATTATTCTCCCAACACAATGTTCCTGTCTCTGCCTGAAGTACGTGGGCTGCGCACGAATTTTCCGCCGCATGATTTGTATCGAGGTGGGAAAAAATAGACGTAGACCAGCGGACAGCCTTCATACCTCACACGCTTTTGTTCGCTGCTGTTCTTTGTCGTGAGCTTTTCTGTTTCACTCACATGCTCCAGGAAAACGCAGACAAAATTGCTTTTGCTGTGCGATATTTTTCACCTGCTGCACACACAACCGACAAACATGCAGACCACTTTCGTTGCTTCAACACACAGAGTGGGATTCACCTCGCCATGCAGAAATATATGCTGGATATTGCTTGGCATGTCGAGATAATCCACAACTGTGAGGATGAGGTTCGGGCGCACGTAATTAGAGCACGTCTTTCCATCCTGCACAGGGACGGCTTCAGGAACCTGTCGCCATGCACCCTCTCCCTCCGCTGCAACTCTTACCGCAGTGAGACATCACTCTCGACCAGGGGCAAGGTGTTCAGGGGGAATCCAGGACATGCAGGGTCTTTCTTTCAAGGTGGCCAGGAACTATCACCACCAGTCCCGTGGCCACCAGTCTCCTTTCAATTTGGATGAAACTTCACGACTACATGAAGTGTCTGACCTCTGTTGCAGAAATGTAATGGCGAGCTTGGTCTTGGATCCGCTCACCAGAGCTTTGGAACAACACTCCTCCATCAAGCTTTGTCACAAACCGAAAGGACACGATTCGAGAGAAACAGGCTTCATTTGCAGTGTCTGTTCCGTGCCGATGTTCGAGCACGCAACACAGGATGGTTTGTGAGGGAAACGTGGGGCGCTGACAGGAGCTTCAGCCCGACATGCGATGGCCTGTCATCCCTCAAGGACCACGGAACCTGACACTGTGACACCTTCCATCCCACCGACGTTTCGCTGAAACCCACGCGCAGTCACCAACTTGAGGAAACTGAACATTCAAAGCAACAGCAGAAAATGAACAACGCTGCGTCAGGTGGAATTTGACGCGATTGAGGGGCAATTGGGAGGTTCAGCACGGTCTTCATTTTCGTACGCGCGGTGTCCCAATTGCCAGAGGGTGGCACAGATAGTGAGTTAGCTGCAGGAGCCAATGCCAAGTTACCAAATGGTTTCTGTGTCTGGCAATTGGGGTACGTCGAAAAAGGAGCAGGCGTGTTTGCTAAACCTCCGTAATGTTCCCTATGTCTGAGGAACAGAGTGTCATTTTCTGCCCTGCACTGACCCCTGGAGCAGCTCGTTACTGGCGAAACTACCTGGGATCTGCAGCAGCATCGTGACGACCAGCAGAACGCCGCTCACCACCGGGCTGTAGCGCCGCGCGTACGTCACCGCTCCGCTCACGCCGACGTGCCACGTGCGCGATGCAGCCAGCGTGCACCGTCCTACACCTTGCTGGATCTGCGGCAGAGTCATGGCGCCTCGAACTCCACTCAGAAACTCCAACATCTTGTGCAACCTGGAATGCTCGGTTTGCGGCGCAAGGATTTCAGAGGCAATCCACCAAATTCCTGTGTCAAATTCCTCGTGTGAATTCACTTCCAGTCTGAAATCGCAAGCCCAATACGAGTACTGGATTCACGTTTTAGTGGCTGTCCAGAACCTGAGTGTACGAGCAAAGAAGGCCACCATTCCGTGTTGATGACCGCAGTCACTGTATCAAAGAGCGCATCCAGTGGAAACAACCGCTCATCATTTCATACATCCTGGGTCATCTCGTTCTGACGACATTTGACATCAGTTGTGCGAAACGGTTTTTTGAGCATTTGTAATTTGTCCAGTGCGACTTGGACACCAAACACTCGCCAAAAAAGGCCTGGTTCCTGGCTCCATCTGATCCTTTGTTGTCCTGGTGCTTGTCTGCTTGTTATTCCTGCTTTCTGGTGTGCTGCTTTGATGGCAACACCACGGCTATGGATGTGTACTCAATCGATTAGTGAGGGCAGGAACTTCCCCAGGTTCTGTTCCCTTCTCTCTTGAACTGTTGTTTAGTCCAGTGAAGTACACGTGTTGGTGTGATGTCGCTCCTCTTCAGTCTGTGGTCCTGCCTCTCCGTGTGTCGCAGCTGCATCTGTCCCGCGCGTCGCGCTGTGGAGGAGGCCGAAGCTGCTTGAGCTGCAGCGTGACGAGCTCGAGACGTATACGAGGCGCGCAACTCTCGTACATCGTGTGTGTGCGCAAACCTCGGAGCCTGTGGGTCCTGCGTGCGCGGTCTCCAACACATTGACTCAAGATTGGAACTGTGCACAGTGCTCCCAAGAGTGTCGGCAGTCAATCGTAAAGTTGTTGTGCAAAACGGGCAGAAGAAGGAAATATTTCTTTCTTCAGGAAGCTGTTGAGTGGGAGCCACGAGGATGTGGCTTCTGTCAGTGCCCAACGTTGTCCAGGCAGCAGAGAAGCGATCTTCCACGTCAAAATCACGCAGGAACATTCAGTGGGTCCACGTCCAAATTCTGGGGCAAATGACTGAACTTTTGTTGGCCAGAGATGGTTGAGAGGCAGAAATGCAGGGACTCTGGGACAAGTTCACGTCCCTTGACCATCGAGCATGATAATTGGCATCATTCAGTGGATCTGTTGACAACTCGCAAAAACAAAACACTTTCAGTTGTGGAATTTATTTCGTAGCCCACAACGCTGGCTGGTGTCCGTCAATGACCAAGCGGGTCAGTTTCCTGTCGTGAGTGGTATTGGTCATCGTTGAACCGTGCACATTTGTAACCATACCGCCATGACGCATTGATCATCACCTGAGGCAGAACAATAATCGCATCTGTGGACGATAGACTGTACCATGAATGTACTGGTGGCATGTCAGTGTATGTTTTCTATCAGCAGCTGTATCTTCATAATGATGTTCCATCTGCTTTGTTCGTTGCGGTATGTCTCCTGTGCAGAATGTTGCCATGTCAGTTGTACACGCACCAACCTTCTCTCCACACAAGCCGCACACCAGAAAGTAAAGACTCACAAACGTCGACAAAATGGATCTTCTGAGCGTGCACGGAAAAATGGAAAAATGGCGCATACGAGTACATATTGTGGTGTGAACAATTTTGCAAGCTGGAGAGTCAGCCATTCTGAGGCCAATGAGGCTTGAGACATGGACGCGGGTTTTTTCCAGAGTCTGTCTTCCTAGAAGTTTTCAGGATCTGGTTTCGTTCAAAACATCCAGATGAGCCATTGCTGCGTCACCTTTGCTTTCGCACCAAAACATGTCCCTGGAGAATCCACATTCCGGAAAGCAGCCTTAAGTACGAGTAGTATTCCTAGTATTCGTAGTATTCCTTGTTGGTTCTTGTTGCCGGCGACTTTTTCAAACCTTTGGCGAATTCCACCAAACACACGAACTCGCCACATCACAGACAATTGTTGACCTCGATGGACACCTTGAATATGTGCCTGTTGCTCAGGGCCATCTGGATCGGACACGTCCTGTGGATGGCGGGGGCTGACTGCTGGAAACACAACATATCGTCTCCCAACAGTCTGTGCGGTTCTTTCTGCAGTGTGCACCGTCAGTCAACATAGAAAGAAAACTAAACGCCTCAAGCGCTCTGTCGCCCACAGGAAGGTATGGTCTTTTGAATGGTTATGTTGAGGTGCGCCCACAGGTCCCGGAATCAAAGGTCAGAATCCACCCAGCCTTGAGGTGCTTGAATCATTCGCAGCCTCTCAGCTTGTCAAATCACTCCGCAATGAATGAAAACGGAGTGCGACTCCCTGACGCCAAGCACGCGTGAATGTTCGCAGTTCCGCAGGAAGCCTGACTCTCGAGATATTGAGCAGATCCAGATTTATGAGAAACCTGCAGAAGCGGGTGTGGAGAAGGTCCGCCCCTGCAGCGCCGTCCCAGTGTGGCGCGGCACCGCACTGAGCTTGACACTTGGTGAATCGAGATCCAACCCCATTTTTGAAGCAACGCAACCTGGTTTTCCGTTTGAGACACCGACGGCAGAAGCTCATCACAGTCTGGAGGACCCCGCAGCGTTGGGACGGGGCTGCAAACACCGTGCAATCTCAGCGTGAATCTGAATCAGAGCCGAGTGTTATGAGGCGCAGTTGGTTGTCACTCCAATTATCGCTCTGCATCCACTTGAATTAGCGCGCGGAATCAATTAAATCTCCGATTGAGCTCGAGATATGAGCACTGCAGCACACAAGGCGCCCGGGAACAACGAATTCTGCAGGTCCTGCAGGTGGCGAGTTGAATATCGAATCGGAGGCTTGGTCAACAGAGTCTGGTCCCTCGGGCGCACCACATCCCACACACCATGTTTCTGTTGTACCAGACTCCCCCATCATTTCTCCCAAGAATTGAATCTATGATCCTCTCAATCAGCAAAGAGACGGTGAAGAATGCGCTGCGCATTCAGTTGTCCTGATTCCAATTGTGAAGAGGAATTTATGGGATTTATTGGTTCAGTTATTGAGTTTGAGCATTTCCATCATTGCTGAACGAACTGCACAAGGGTCCACCAATGTCTCCAGGAAGCGCACTTCCAGCTCCAGATTGGTCACAATTTTCTATACAAGCGCTCGGCACGAAATGAACTATCTACGGCCCGTAGTCGTTTGTGAGTTTTCAGACGGAGGCTCCAAAGGCACCTTGCAGCACTGACTCGTTCACGTTTCGGGTCCCTTTGACCAACCCTGACTCTTTCTTCCCCTCTGCTGAAAATCGAGAAATACGGACGGCTGGGTCACTCCATTTGCTGTTGCTACGATTGTTTTTGTGCTGCGTGCTGTGTGACTGTTTTCCCTCAACGCACCGCACTGTTTTGTGCCTGAAAGACACAATACATCAAAAGGCCCCGATTCAATGAAAGCTGTGGTGGTTCTCAGGCGGTATTTTCCAGCTCATGTTGTCTGTGAAGAACGAAGGGAAGAAACCGATATTGTTTCTGCAAACAATGTTTGCGCGGTGTTCCCGTCAAAGACTCTGAGCGGCTGAGTAAATTAGCTTCGTTTGATCGTGTCGCTTCTGATGCGCAGCGGGGCCTCTGTTCAAGACAATGGATCCAGACCCGATGGCCATCTTCAGTTCTTCTCGGCCATCACAGCAAATCGCCTTCCACCTGGACCAGCAAGTCAAGACGTATCGCTGACGCAGACTGCAGTTTTGAGTGGGTCAAAATTGAAACTTGTGTTGAAGCTGTCCAAAGAATGTGCAGGTTGTTGGCAAACGTGACGAGCGACGAAGGATCTGAAATGAAAACAATCGCTCAAGTTCACGGTTGATCCACAGGAGTTGCAACCCTCCTCCCATTTCTGGGCCTCTCGAGACGTTGGTCTCAGCTCCTTCGGTTTCACGGGAAGCTTCACCTGATCTTCCCTGTGCGGCGCCTGTTCCCACTGACGGGTCCATCGTTGAGACAGACACCGGCTGTAGAACCACAAACTGTGGTGCTCACAACGAGGACGGAAGTTCATTTACCAAGGAACCAAATGGGGGGAAGAGGCTCTTTTTCATTGAAGGACAAATTTAGGGCCGCTTCTCCGTTGTTATGCTCACTCCAGGGATACAGTCAGCCGAATTTCCTTTGTGGCATTATTTGTGAATCTGGTTCTGGACGTCACGAGGCGCTCAGTGTGTATGGGACCGGAGAGAAGCGAGGTGCGTCGTCTTTATGGAGATTTACAGGGGACGAGGCTGCGATCTGCGATACTGCCGCACTGTCCGAACTCGCGCCGCCACAAACCATTCAAACCGTAGTCACGTGTTTTGGTCTTGCAGGCCCTGTCTCGCTGATGTGGGGACCTTCTCGTCTTTGTTGTGGGCAGATTCTATTCAGTTGGGACGAGATCCTCTCGTCCGTGACAACGTAGTCACTCTGAAACTCTTCGTGACAACACAGCACGCGTTGGTCGCTCTTGGCCTTCAGGATCCTAGATCTCGTCTTGGTGCCGCTGCTGTAATCCACAATCCATTGCGCTTGGTTTTGGTTTGGGCCATTTGGTTTTCATTGACACGACCAACTTATATCTCGCCTGCACGCATACCTGTCTGTCTGTCTGTCTGTCTGTCTGTCTGTCTGTCTGTCTCTCTCTCTCTCTCTCTCTCTCTCTCTCTGTTTCTCACACATAATGTGCGTGTGTTCGTGCGTCTCAGGAACCTGGTTCAGTCCCACCTGAAAGAATTGTTCGGAACGGAGATTTTGGAAGTCCTTCCGGTTTTCATGGCCGTGGTGCAAAACGACGTGAGCGGCGGTGAGAGACTGAGTCGCGCCAGTGCGACAGCGCCGCGGGTCCCGTGACCCGTCATATTAGACGAGCCATTCATCCCGCTCCGGCCCATACAGAGGCGACAAAGCTGTCAGGCTCGTCAGGCCCAGGCCTTGATTCACTGCTTATGGATGAGCGGCTGAGCCGTGCTCGTGCACAGATTGCGAAGCGCAGGTCATTATGATCAGTCGGGCAGATCATGTCCTCTCCAGTGTCCAGAGGTGGTAAGTTCATCTTGAGCGAGGTCTTCCACGTCAGTGTGGTGCTGAAAGGCCTGCTCCTTGGGGAGATGTAGCACTGTTGCCTGGTCTTAACGTGACGATGAAATCTACTTCACCAATCTCTCACCACCGTGTGTCAGTGTCCTGCGCTGCATGCATGCTGTTGACCATCGCTCTGCCATTGTCAAGACGGGTTCACCATCAAACATCGGTTGGTGGTGAAAGTTCGTCTTACCAGCTGCGTAAAGGAACAAATGAGAGATCTGCTGAGATTTGATGGATTAAGATGCATTGGCGGGTACTCGTTGTGTTCAGCTGAGTCGCAGACAGAAAAAAAGACGGATTGTGGGAAAGCAGAGGCAGATCAAAGCAGTCTTTCTGACAGGCGATAGATGGGACTCGGGAAAATCCCCACGAGTCTGGTGTGCGGGAATCCGTGCGGTGGACCTGGCATAGTCCACGACAGTGAACAACGACTGAAGTCATTTTGTCACCGTGCAGGTCGAGGGCAGGTCTGATGCAGACGAAAGGAAAGATGTGCCGAGTTGTTTTTTTCAAAAAGTAAAAACACGAAGAGGGGTTTGCAGCAAGAGTTGCAGGATGCAGGGCCTACACGAAACCTTGTTTCCTGAGATTCGGAGGTGGGCTTGGTTCTTTGTTCCAAACGACGGTGTTCAAACTGAGGGTAGATCTATGTGTGATGGTTTGCGTGGTTGTGAAAGTCGGAGTGAAGCGTAGTTTGCTGAAAGACAGCTTCGGCATCGTCTCCTGCTCCATGCAAATGTGGCTTTCTCACAAACGTTGGTTCATCTCTGACCAAATTGTGCCTTCAGTTCAACTTGATTCTTCAGAAGAGGAGTTTGCTTCGACCGGGGATGTTCAAGCACCTGACCTTCCCGAGGTGGGGTGCTCAAGACACCGGAGGCTGAACAGAGAAACTTTCGAAGCTGAGCCGGGGCCTTGAACTCTCCAGTCCTCCCGACCGAATGTTGGAGCGACGTTTTGATGGCTTCGTTCACTGAGAAGCAGTCAAGCAAGCTTCACTGCAGTCGGACGTCGTACTGAAGTTCAGCAATCAATTCGAAGTGGCTGATTCCCCAGATCTGGTGTCTCACTCATCAGATCAATGCGCATCTTTTTCGGCAAACTGAATGGAAACATTGACACAAGAGCTGCCGACGAAACCTTCGCTATATCTCATCTCTGAGCAGAAACAGCTCAGATGCGGTGTCTGACGGAGCCAGACATCTCGTGGTTTTTGGTGATACCTCGTACACTGGTGATACTCTCTGTGTTCTGTTGGCTGGATGGAACAAGAAAATGAAGAGAACTGACCAGAAAGTTTCAGCTTTCAGTCGAGGATGTGCCACAGCACGGGGTAATGGCAGGATGAACACAGGAGGAAACAACCATCACACGAGTCGATTCAGTGGCAACCACATTTTGTGGTCCAGTGATCAAACAGGTTGGAGGCCATGACTACTCGCTACTGAACTGCTTCATTTGCATAAATTTACTGAGTTCAACTGCTCCACTGTACTGCAAGGCAAACAATAGCCAGGAGCTCCTGAGTTCTGCCTGGTACAGCGCCACCGTGTGAATGAATGAAGCGGACGTGGCGTTTCTTTCCACTCCTCAGGGGCTCAAACAAACGCACAGGTTGGAAATCCACACCTGCTCTTCTTTCAAGAGGTAGAGACTCGTGGGTTCACGTAGGGTTCTGGGTCTCTGAGAGGAGCAGACGAAGTTCTTGTTGGTGGCGATTCTGCGGTGTTGACGGAGACCTGTGGAACCGTGTTTGCAGTTGGCGCCGTACAGCCACTCCCTCGGTGCTGATTCTACGATCAGTGAAATGTTCAGGACGTCAGAGGAGAGGGTCACCGACGGCACCTGGTCTGTTCATTGCCTTCTTGGAGTTGTCTGTGTCTGAATTCAGACGGGCTCGGCAAGTTTGTGAGAAGTTTTTTTCACTTGGATTCCTTGTGGAAATCTTTTGGTGATGAGAACAGCCACGTGACTGACTGTCGTTGATCTGAGACAAATGAAAAAATGTTTTGTGCTGACGCCACTTTGGGAAAAATTGATGAGATGTGTGAAGCTTGCGTAAATTTTCATTTCTTTACTGGGCTAATTGAAGCTTTATCTCCCGGAAGCATGTGGCGATGTTTTGTAAAGCGCGATTAAATTTGCCTTGATTTTGTTTCAAACAGCCTCACAGTGAGCGAGCGAGTGTGCACGTGTGTGTTTGTGTGTGTGCGTGCGTGTGTGTTTGAGGGCTGTATGCCTGGGTCGCACGCGTCTGTGCACGGGCCGACTGTGCAAAAACTTTCCGCGGTTTTTCATCGGCGACGCGTGGAAACCTGCCTTGAGCATGTCGCACACAAAGAAGCAAAGTAACTGAGTTTTAATGGGAAAAGTGAACAAAAGGGAGAACGCTTCCATCAGCAATTATCTCCCGGCGTCACAAAGAGCTGCTCCTCCCAACAGGGTCTTCCAGACAACGCCCGCGTGACGCTCGTGGAACGGTGACTTTGCGGTCCGTCAATCCCAACGGTACTGTACGATTTTTTGGTGCAAACAGGGGTTGGTGACAAAATACAGCTGTGTCAAGGTGCATCCATAATCTATTGAAACACTGGAGTCACCAACACCAACGCACCAATGAGCCCAACGCACGCAGAATGCGTTTTTGAACGAGTTTGGACTGACGCGTCTCTGTGGCTCTATGAATGTCACTGAATGTCTCTCTCTCTCTCTCTCTCTCTCTCTCTCTCTCTCTCTAATCTAACCAATGGGTCCGCCTTCCTTTTCAAAAACATTCTCAAAATTTATTTTGTACACAAAGGGGCTGTCAATGCTACCCAAACCTTCTTCAAAAAACAACAAAAAACTCACTATTTTGGAGATTCCTGTATTTGATATTCTGCACAAAAAACATTGTTGTTGTTTTTTCTTTGGAAAGAATGAGATGTTTGTACATCAGCTGATTTGACACACCTGCATAGATTTGGTGTGTCTTCATCTTGAACGCCTCATTGCAGCGCAAAGTTCTCAATGCGCGTCAGGCAAAGCAAGTGAAGAAGTCCTTCGGTGTGTCTTTTGGCTTACGAACCACATGCTACAGGGAAAACATCCAAAAGGAGCTTATGTGCGAGTATCACTTTCCAAGATTGCCACAGCGTTTCACATTAATTGGAAAGCCTAGGACTTCTCAATGACTTAAAAAGCCTTTGTGGGTGGAGATATTGAAATGCAATCTTCTTTAATTCCCTATCTGTCTAATTTCATGCAAAATAATTTTTAACTTGCCAAGCCTCGCCCGGTGAGCATTTGTGTCCTCCGTGACGCAGTGAAACGCAGCGTGGGCCAGACGTGTTTCAATCCAAACTTGTGCTTGAGCACAAGCCTCGGCCTTCCAAGTTCCGAAACTATGGTTTCTAAAGGAAGTTGCTCCAGAGTACCTCAACTTGTGCAACCTGCAGTTCTTTTTGTGTGGTCTTGTTTACTCCACTGCACTCCCTGCAGCTCAAAACACTGTCAACAAATTTTGCCTTCAGGTCCGAGCCTGTTTCACTTTCCAGTGAGGGATATGAAAGTCAAGGCTCACAGCCACAAACTGGATCGAACATTCTGTTCGCAGAGGTTTCTCCAAGTGCATTCCAAAATGATGCTGGAGAGGCCTTTCACTTTCTGCACTCATGTTTTCACTCTCACAGAAACAAAGAATGGCATCCAGGGTTGGGTAGACCGGGGCTCAGAGGTGAAGATGGATGCTGTGTGGACCTATCACCTTACTGAGTGCACGGGGAGCTGTTTGTGAAACTTCTCTGAACGATGTACAGTTTACATTGTACGTCGACAACCCACCACTATTCTTTCGGCCATTTTGGTAAGTCTTGTTGCCTGTTCATGTACTCGTTAACTTTCTTCCCAAAGAAGAGCGAATAATTCTTTGAAAACAGTTTTGCGTTTCTTCTGACAGGTGGAATATTGGTCTTCACATGAGGGCGAAATGTTTGCTTCGTTTGTTTGTGATGAATTCGCAGCAAATGTGATAAACTCGGAGATATTGCTCGCAAACTCTGGATGAATCGCACATAAACCGGAAATGAAGCAGCTCTGTTCGGTGTTGATTGTTGGTGCGGACTTTAAGGGGGCGGTTCCTCCAGAGTTTTGGACTGGCCAGCGGTCTGTACGCTCCTGAATATTTGGTGCCGAAGTTACCAATTAATTATTTTCTTTCGCGAAAGAATTTTTCCCCAGGGTCGTCCTCGCCCAAGATTGGACCCATCCCTAATGTCATGAGTTTGATCGCTGTGTTTGCTACGTCTTTGATCCTCTTCCATCGGGCGACGTCCGCTCCGGCGACGTGTGACCGGAGTCACGTAGATCCCTCCCCACTCCGCGTCCACGTGTAGAGCGCGTGTGTCTCTGTCGTCAAAGCGTGATGTGTCCCAAAACTGTGTGCTTCGTGCGGTAATACTTGTATAAGTTGTTTCTGTTGGCAATCTCTCTCTGCGTGTCTCATATTTTCATAAAAGGTTGCAACAACGACAGGCACAAGGGACAATGCTTTGGTGAAGGACATTGAGAAATGAAACCATTGACGGTGAAAGGTCTTCAATCAGCTCTCTCGTTTTTCTGGTCAAGTTTTCGCGTTCTATTTGTGTTCAAGCAAAGGAGATGAGACATCTGAGCCTGAAGTTGCTGAGTTATTTTGAGACTCTTTTCAGAGAATTTTGATCAACGCAAGTCGCTTTGTTCAGACGAGATGAATGTAATTGCCTGTCATCTTTCATCTTGAAACAATTCAGCAAAGAGTGTCATCATTTGACTCACAAAGGACTGAGGTCGCGTAACCTGTTCACACCATTGCAGATTCACAGGTGTTCTTCAGAATCTGTTCACGGTTGATTTGTGTCAATCCACAACACTCCAAACAAACAAACAAACAAACAAACAACACTCCAGATGTCGTGCACGAATTTATGACAGGTGAGTAAACGGTTGAAATCTTGCCTGGGCAGGCAACTGAAAGGACATGCAAATTCTACCCTCGCTTTGAGATCCTTTTGGAACTCAACAAGATTGCAGAAACTGCAGGTACAATGGGGAGGGAAACGCTGGACCAGGCGGATCAAGTCTCCCTGTCCAATGCAGCAAAGAACCGAAATGTTCGTGGTCAGAGACAGAGACGGCCGCGGGCCTCAATCTGGATAATGACGCTGCCTTCAGATATTATTCTTCAATGTCTAAGATGTGGTCTTGAAATTGACGTGGTTTCAGTGCTCTGCCAAACTTGTCTGTTGGCTGGAGGTACTTGTTTGTGTTTGGACGTCCAAGCTGACAGACTTGTTGCCGCACTTTCCTTGTGTTCTTTGAACCGTTCTCCTCAAAGCCGATAAAAATTCGTTTGGAAGTATCCCGAACACATCGTCTGTGACAACGCCTTCACTTGTGATGGTTATGACTGCGTAAACAGACCATTTTGGCCATAAAAACGACCAGGTAGAGACCCTACATTTCCGAGGCCATATCGGGTTATGTGCGCAGGTGGTTGTTCAGTGGTCATTTCTTCCCTTTATGCCCCATCAAAGGTGTGCGAAGACAAAAGGTTTTAGCAAGTTTCAGCTTTTCATCCCAGGATCCACCTTCACAGCCACGGTGAGACAGTCGAGGACGACAAACAGCTCTCATTGACCCCAATGAGGTCTTTTCGTTGCAGCGCATTTACCTGCAGTTAGGGACCGGGTCTCAGGACGGACACGGGAAATTGAGGCTTTTATGCTGAGTGCATCACCAGCCAGCCATCAGACGTTATTGTCAGCCACCAGATAACAATTACGACCATTTGTGTGCTGCAGAGCAAGAGGCCAATGCCCGGGGCTTCTCTGGGATTCGTCCTTCATTGTGTACTGAGATACTTCCTGTGCAAGAAGAGACAAAAGACGGAGACAGAAACTTGGTGAAGCAAAGCTGGTTGTGTCTCCAAAGGACTTCAGGCCCTGGACATGATGCAAGTATTTACAATCAACAGAGAAAGCAGTGTGACACTTCTGTGATGTCGTGCCTTTCAGTGGTGCATCAGCTGCTGCCAGTGTTCTGTAGTGAGTCGAGCATTGCCCACTTTTTGCCAGATTATTGCCAGGGGATCTTTTCTTCAATTCGTGTATTGGTAAAAAAACAAGGGGTCTCGAGGTTGATTGGTTTCAACTCAGAAATGTGGCACTTCTTTTCCTCAAACTGCTGCACTTCTTCGTGTTCTGTTTCGCATCTCAAGCAAACGAATACATTGTAATCGTACTTGTACGTTCGTGTTGTGTCTGGGGTCTCAGAGGGTTTGTTTTGTGTGAATCTGAAATCGTAAGAAGAAAGGCTGATCACTCCAAGTTTACTTCGCCTGTCTTGTGTTTGTGGGAGGAACCAAGGGTCTAGTTCGCTCCAAGAATTACGAGAAAGAAAGAGAAGCTGGCGGATCGGGACTGAGACATGTGAGAAGTTGCTGTATGAATCCGTACAGTTTATTGCTGCAGATTAAGGGATGAGAGCACGAGACGCGGATTTATCTTACAGATTGAGTATCATTGCACAGGCATCGCTTCGATTCCAAGTGAATTAGTAAGAGTTTCAGCTCACCCAAACGTAGAACGCAGAACATGGGTTGTTGCAAATGGACACGAAAATCACAATTCACAAAAGTCCCCGGTCTATGTGTAGTGGTTTGCCCTTTGATTTTACGTTTCATGTGGGAGGTTCCAGTGTTCATGTTGCGTCCCATGTTTAGCTGCGCTAAAACTCGCTGTCAATAACTGTACAATCTTCTAGAGACAATCAGGAGGAAGCGGCGGAAACAGGAGAACAACAGGGCGACGACGCGAGGCGGGTTCGGCGAGTGCGATACGAGCGACGTGAATCTCACCGCGTCGGAACCGCGCATTCTTTCGTTTCTCATTCAACCATTGGTTTGGCTTGGTAACTTTGTCATTGGCCAGTGACCAAGGTTTGAAATGTGGCGGGATTTGGTGAAACTGCTCTGTTGGTTGGCACGTCCCACCTCGCACCCGCTGAACCGGCCCCAAGGTTTGTTCCGCGCGAAGCCTCCGAGCTGAGCGTCGCTCAGTGCAGGAACCTCACCCTCACAGAATCAAACACATCACAGTACAACAGCAGTCGTGTATGGTACGTGAACTTCAAACATTCAGTACGTGGTATTTAGGCTTCTGGAATGCAGCTTGTGGAAAATCTCATCTAGACTCTTATGTACAGACGTTTTTACATGTAGCAGCGCACAACAAAAACACATCAAACAGCACGGAACTTCTGAGGCTTCAGTGTCTGTGAGAAGAATTGGTCTTGTGGGTTGTTTTTCAGCAGGCTGTTGTGAGATCTGGAAAAACAACTCAAAGAACGTACACGTTGTGTTGTGGCTCACAGTCAAGCAGGAAACCAAAAAGTGGCTGCACGTGTTCAGCAAAAATGATTTGGCACCTTGACGAAGAATTGGTGGGCGTGCCTGTCGCGCGGATCCTGCCCTGTGAGCCGGAAGTTGTTGGTTCGTCTGTGCGTCTCACGCAAGCACAGGAAGGAACACCCCTGAGTTACAGACACAGGCACGAGCAAGGGGAAAGGCCACTGTGAACACCGCGTCAGATTGAAGAGTGTCACCTGGATCTGACACACAGGACATTCAGGGCACGCCCCAATCCCGCTTTTCCTGTGGAAACAAATGTGCATTTTCACGATTTCTGAAGGGCACGCGTTCAATGAATCGTGGATCCTCTGCTTGGTCGGTTTTGCAAAGATTCTTGCGCGACATAAATTTCATTTTTAACAGAACAACTGCTTTCCGTGCACTTTTCCTCATCCCCTTTGGATGCAGTGGGGAGGGAACTGTGCCGCAAAAGTTATCTTCTGCGTTTCTCGAAAAGAAAACGTGAGGTACTCTCCACACTAGTCCTTCTTATCCGTCTTACTTCTCACCTGTGAGGGTCAGACGAAGGCCTATACCGAGGTCACCCGCCAACCCCTGATCCTGGGTCCGCTACAGGCTCCCACAAATTTCTCATTCTATGAAAGCATTCGGCTGGAACAACTTTCTGTTGAGCTTGATGTCACTCTCAGGGGAACAAACGGACAGGACCCCTGGGCGTTGCGGACACCCAAACGAAACTTCATTGGAAATTGCTGCCAACAACAGTGGTACGCATGCGAGAACGTTCAAACGTATTCTACAAGAAAGGCCTGTATCATCGGCCAGTTTAAGCAAAGGCAGAACGGCGCAGGACGCTGACGTCAACACTGAGAGACAGCCAAGTGTCCTCGTGTTGGCCGAAATTCAACAACTCCACAAAAATTACGTCTTGTTGTTTTCCCATTGCTGCAACTTCACGCAAAGTCAGATTCAACGTCGTCGGAATTGCTTCCGTCACAACGGCCTTCGTGCCGCGTGTTTGATCGTCGTGGCTTCAGCAGTCGCCTCGTTTTCAGCCGCATGTCTCCACACCTGTGGTCGCGTTCTGATCCCCACGTGCTTCAGCTTGTCACCTGAGTTCAGCAGCGGTGCTGTCTGCGGTCTGGTCTGCGGTTTCTCTCAAGGCCCGTCTTCGTCTGTCACGCTTGTCTGTCACTCACATGTCCATACGCAATGCGCTAAAACATTCAACTTTCAAGTTTGCGTGCAGAACACCACATGTTGTTCCCAAGTCACCTGACAAGCCGCTGAACGACATCCCTCTCAGTCCACACAGTCGTGCTCCTCGATCATTTTGGACTTCTCTCCGATCTCTCCATTGTCCGCAACCAGAGTGATAGTTTTGTCAGCGTTCACGTTGTTGCTCGGCTTCAGCATGGTGACCGTCTCCTCGTGCTGGGGACTCGCGTTGCTGGGGACGCTGTTGGCGACCAGCGTCACTGTTTTGTCCCCGCGCAGGTTGGAGACGGTCATGTATCGCGTCGGGCTCGTGTTTCCGTTGCTGTCGGTGAGGGGGCGCTTGCCGCAACACATCACCTCTTTGAAGGCCTTCTTGAAATCCTGCAACAAGACGAGAAGAATATGTTTGAGTTGCCCTTTTGCCACGAGCTACGGTTGGAATTTCTGGCTGACGGGACTCCACCCAACGGAAGTAACCAACGCCGAAGGTTCCCCCATCGTGCATTTTTCAGACTTGGAGCACCAGAACACACGGGGATTTCTCACTATGCCACTGGCCATTTTCCAGGCTGTTTCATCAGATCCTGACTCACCTGTGACACGTAGTTGTAGATGAAGGGGTTGGCGCACGAGTTGCCGTAGGCGAGACAGTTCCACAGCACCCGGAACACCTCGTACCACTCACCTACGAGTGCAACAGGGACTTTCAGCTGTACGAAATTCTTTTGTGCGCTGTCTCTTTGAAACGTGACGCATTGGAACCAAGTGAACAAAACTCTGGACGAAACTGACGCTGTGGTTTTCACACAGAACAGACAGGAGTCTCAATGGGAAATTTTTTGCCCCCAAAATGTGTTGTCAAAGGAGGTTTGCCAGGAGCTGCACGACTCACCCTCAGGGAGCTTCCCGTAAAGTGCGACGAGGAACTGGACGTGCAGCGGCAGCCACGACAAGCCGAAGATGAGCACCACGATCAGGATCACCTGCGGAAGCAGCAGCACCAGCTTCAATGCAACATCGTTCAAAGGCTGTGTTCCAAACAAACGAGAAGCCTCGCGTTGCCCTCCAGAGAAACTGGGATGTTACGAAATTGCCGAACGTCGGCCTCCCAAGAGTTCCGGCAAGATTCCTGATCGAAAACATGGGAGTCAGATTTCAATGCAGACCGCACAAAGATTGCCACATGTCATCGGGAAAATGTGACTCTGAAAAGAACAACAGAGGTCGAGAACAGCTGGAAATATGATCTGTGGAACTGAAACTGTATCCTGAGTTTGACAAAGGCCAATTGTAGACAAAGGCGTTACGAAAGTGATTTTTGAAATTTTACTCGTAACCTCAGGTGTGTCATTGCTGGTGGGGGGAAGGCAGTGTTTGTGTCACTGTTTCATCTCCGTCCAAGATTGGGACAAAGAAAACCGTGGTTTTGGTCCTGAACTGGGTCTGAGCCAAGGGCCACAACTGTGAGAGATTTTGTGCGTTACGAGTGAAAAATTTGCGCCCATTAATGAAAAGTTTGAGTTGTGTGGATCAAGTTTGCGTGTGTGCGGTGAACCAGAGGTTTGCAGATGTGGTTTTGAGAAGAAAGCAACGAGCATTTCATCCCCCTTTGATCCAGACGGTCATTAGTCGCCGCCCCTCCCTCCCCCCTTGCGAGGCGTCAGCGCTCACCTTGAAGACGTGCGCGGTGCGGTCCTTGCCTCGGCCGCCGCCGTCGCGGCTCTTGTCTGGCTTGGTCTGCGGCATGCGGTGTTTGCGGAGGTGCACGACAATCATCACGTAGAGCAGGCAGATGACGCATAGCGGCAGCACGTAGCCCGTCACGAAGAACTGCACGAGGAAGGGCTTCCCGTACCGGTCCACCGTCCCGCAGTAGCTGTACCCGCCCGCTGAAACGATCGCAGGCAAGGTTCCAGAGACGTACATCGGAGGTTTGGGTCAAGAGGACAGGATGAATGAAGTTCAGTGGTCTGAATCTCCCAACTTGACCACAATGCAGGTTGTGCGTGATGTCCTGAAAGAAGTCTTCCAGTGTTCAAAGTGGCAACCACAAGTGAGATCAATTGGTTGTTGGCGTTTTTCTGGGGCCTTGGATCTTAGGTTCAGTAAAATTCTTCAGTGGCTGTTCCGAAGTTTCTCACAGTGCCTGGACAACCGGGAAGAACCCCACTTGACCATTTGCGGTGTCACCCAATATCACACGCAGCATTCATCGCAGATGCATATCACCTCGCATTTGTCTTGATTTCACACACCAGGAGGAGCAGGCAAACCCGTGGGAACTGCTGCGCGAATTCAGGCCACGTTTCACTTATTTTATTCCTCGGCAGCTGGAAAGCTATGTGTCCTTGTGTACTGTGTCTTGTGGGGCACTTCAAGGTCTTCACATTCATTTCCATTTGCAGTGCATTTCACCACAAATGAAAATGTTGCGGAAGTTTAGGTCTTTCTGAAGAAAGTTTCGTTGATTCCTGCAGACTTGTGTAACAGAATGCCCAATCAGAAAAACGCACGAGTCGAACCACAACGCTTCTGTCTGTGAGAAACGGACTGTTCGTCTGTCTTTATGAACTGTTGCGTCTTTGTTGACACAGCGAGGACAAAATTGAACAGACCCGCCCCGATGCGTGTGTTCGTGTTGTGAGGCAAAGGAATTGCCGAATATTGGCTCTGGTTGTTGCGCAGAATCACTGCACCTCAAGTAATCCACCGATATCCCGTCTCTGGCTGATCCAGGAAATCAGTCGGCAGTGGGGTCCGGAAGGAGTAAGAAAGCGCGTTGTTGCTGGACCTTTCTGGCTGATCATCATCTCCTGGTTCCCGGGGTAAAGGTTCTCAGATACCTCCGGCACCTGCTGCTAGCTCTGGGCCTGCCATGGAAGTGGTACAGAGTAGCATGTCCAGGTACGACCGGTGTTCAAAGCCCTCGCCCGGCTCCGCCTCGACCCGACATAATCTGGCAATTTGGCAGCTGAATTATGCACATATCTGTGTACTCACTCATCATTGGTTAGCGGGCCCCCATCTGTACCTATTTCTTGCTGGAATGGTCCCAGTTCTCTCAGCTTCTTCTCCGATTCTTTTCTGTGTTCGAATTTGTGGGGTGGCCGAGGGGGAGACAGATCACTTGCTTTGGACAATACGTCGCGTTTGAAGTTATTGGAATGTTGGCAACACCCCCGCTGACCACACCGAATTTGTTGCAGGCTCTGAGCATCGTTTCGGACCCATTTTTTGTGAGAAAGAAGAATTCCCCTCCCCCGCTATTTGACCAAGAACACCTTAGGTGACGATGAGGAGCCTCTCAGTGGTTCCGACCCACGCGACAGCTCCAGTGGACCCTGGATTCCCTGGAACCTGCACTCTCATCCCTGTCCAAATTAATTCAACGTGGAAAGCATTTCAAGTTGGTCCCCCTTGACAACAAAAACAAATTGTCTGCCTTTTTGAGCTTCCAAGGGTCAGATGCTGACTGAGAGCGATATTTGTCCCCTTTGTCCGGAAATGAAACTACTGTACAAAAAGAAAAAATGCGATGTTCCGGATCCTTGCTGGAATTGTCGGACTTCAGCTTGATCCTGGAAGCTCTGATTGGTGCCGCGTGTCCTGGTTGTGCGTCTATTGATCACCTGGGAAACTACCACTTGAACTCCAGGCGAGATTCGGAGAACGGACTTGTCCAGAGTCAGAAGCCCCAGGTTCAGCTCCCCACCAGACCGGGATACCCCCTGAGAGCTCGGCGGCGCATCCTCTGCCATTCAGAGAAACTAATGAGGCAAGTAAAGCGCAGGCTCTCCACACGTGGGCGCCTGAATGTGCACATGTGTGGGCATTCTGCGCATTCTCTCTTCCGCACATTCGCTTCATCCATGGAGAGGGAATTCTGGAATGACATTGGCAGTTTGAGTGCAAAAGCCACCGTCGCACTTTTGCGGACAGGACACGCTCAATTTGCCATTTGTGGTTGGGAATGCTTTGCACATTCATCAAGCTGATGATTCGCTTCGCCAAACTCGGGAAGATCACAAGGTTTCAGTTGGGTTGCTTGAAACTGCCTGGAAGGCACTACCGGTTGGTTGGCTACCAACCGAAGAAGCGGACCCCAAACGCATGGATGTACAGTCACGCTGCTTTGTTTGATGGAACTTGAACAGCTTTTTGATGTGAACTGCTGTTGAGCACGCCTCCAGTCCGATCCACTGTGAAACTTCCGCTGTTTGACTTTCGCAAAGGCATTTGTCAGCGCTGTGGACAGCGTCTGTCTGAACCAGTGCAGGACACTCAACCACGTGTTTGTCTCTTGGGAGCGAATGTGGCTGTTGGTCAGCAATGCGCACCCATCCTCGAGACTCCGCTCGTTGAAGCGTTCATGAACCGAAGAAAGTTTGGCTCAATCTGAAAACAAACAAGTCTGGAAAAACGCACTCCGGTGTCGAGTCGAACGATTTCTCGGAATACCCCATTATTTGTTGTGGCATTTCCATCTATATCTGCCTGATAGCTGAAGGGGACACTTGGAATGGGCCTTCCGCTTCCCCGCTTGAAGGATGTTCCTCGCTCTATCAACTGATGCGATCTCTGCAATGCCGGACCGTGGGGAGGATTGGCCCAATTATCTGCCGGACTAATGTCAGGTGCAGATCCAGGGTCCGTTCATAGGGACCACTGTTGTAGAGCTGGCACTGGCGAGGACGGCGAGACACTCAAGCACTGCTGAAACTTTCTGTCGGGAAGGTGGCTGAAAAGACCACTGAAAATCATAGAATCGCTGCGATAACCCCAACCAAAGCGCCTCGATCCCTCAAGATAAGTACGTTCCTTGAGAGCGAAATGTGGGAGCTGTGATGCTTTTGGATGCTTGCTCATACTTTTGACCTTTGCGCCAATTTGCTATCTGAAATGCTCACCTGATTGTGTTTGCTAGTGTTGGCCTTCCATCAGCAGAGTGCACAGGCTCTCACTGCGGAGGCCCCAACCCTGAGGATTCTTCATTAATTTGCTGCGCAGGGCGGTTCAATCAGCTCAGCGCTGTGAGATCCTCGCAGCCTTGAGAAGCGTTGATGACGCCTGGATCTCAGCGTCTGTGGAGCGACGCGTTTGTTTGTTGTTTCCTGTGCAGCGACTGTGCAGCAGCTGCACAAGTCGAACAAACTCGTGATCTCTTTGGTCTTGGTGGTCTTTTGCAAACGGGGTACAGTTGCCTAATCAGGCAGTGGTCACCGTGATAAATTTTCGCCCGATGAGACTCATCCTTGTTTGGTTCCCAGCTTCAAGAAATTGTCAGTACACAACTCAATGTCCCATGCTGGGAAACCTCGTCCAATCTGGACACAGAGCTGACTGGGTGGGATGCAGTTTCTGCCAAGGACCTCCTGACCCCAATCTGTTTGCGGTTCGAAACCAGAAACAGCTGATCCAGAAGACACGCTCCCTGTTGTGTCGTACGTAAACGAGATCGTGCATCGCAGATTGTGAAGGCAGAAAGTGAAAGCAGACTGAGCAACAGAATGTCACAAACCTGGCGTGCCCAACATCGACCACAGATTTTTTGCATTTGGCAAGAAATCCTTCAAAGGGAACAGGATCCAAGCTCCCAGCGGACCCAGGATCCACCTCTGCGTTCGCTTCCGGACCTGGCATGCTGTGTACATGGCTGCAGTCGGTTTGTATTGTGTTGCCGGCCGGGTTCTCTCGTGTCATGAAAACGACATTTGTGAAGAGTATTGACGATTCTGTCCAGGCGTACACAACACCATTTAGCGAGAGGAAGATTGCTGCGCAGGGGCTGCAGTTCAGTCATCGGAGCGCGTGCGCGGAGCCGCCGTCCTTGGGGGTCGCAAAGAGAAGCAACACTGACAGGGGTTTGGTCACGATCGAGTGACTGAGGCTTCGGCCCGCAAAGGAGAATCACAATTCCACACGGCTCCACTGGAGTCAAACTTGGCTGTCCAGTTCACATTCTTGGACACTTCAAAACCCAAAGGTTTTGTTTTGAATGTCGGCGTTGCCCTTTTCCAGAACGCGATGCTTCACTTAAATCGTAGCAAATTCCACAAATCAGGAAAAGTTTTGGAATGAAAAGCATGGCTTCATAGACCTGGTCTGTCTGACAGCAAAATTGGAAGAACGGGACCTTGAGACCGTACCGCAGTGACGACACTGAAAGGACGATGCGGAGCTACCGTCGTGCAAAATAACGGGTCCAGCGGAGAAATGCTATGCTTGTGTGGAAACCGCACCTGTTTCAGGCTGATATCGCTTATGAGGACCCTTTCCATCAAACTCCCTGCCCACTTCGAACTCGTCATGTTATCAAGCAGCTGGGGCCATTTTCTCTGGTAATCAAGCCAATTGTGCTTTTCTCTGCTGTGTGGAAGTGTCACAACAGTTGTGACAGGAACTAACTACCCGTGAAAGATCGAGTGCGTGTCATGCCGTTTATTGTCTCAGCTGATTGTGCCAAGACCCTTCCTCTTGCAACAGGTCTTGTCCGCACCATACTTGCCGACACCTCATGTCCACGGGAGGTAGTTTGGCTGCTCTAATCAAGCCAATTTGTGGCTTTTTTGCTGGCAGCACTGACGTCGTCAAACCACCCCTGCACGACAACACGCACACACTGCCGAGGTGTGAAGTTGCCGAAACCACGCTTGCCCAACAAGGAAGCAACGGCGCCCGGTCCTTGCACAAATTTTCCTTCCCCCAATGCACCCAGGCAGCCCCACGCTCCACGCCTCACGCCATACGCCCACGCCCCATGCCTCACCGCCCCGCCCCGCCCAGCCCGCCTAGCCCCGCCCAGTTGCCCTGCCCTGCCCCACCAGGAGCCTCCGCCCACAACTTACCGAACGTTTTCACCTCGTGCACGACGGCGGTGGCGATGTTGGCGGCTCCGGTCAGCGCCCAGATGACGACGTTCAGAATGATGACGTTGCGTCGCGTGCGCAGCGCGAGCGTCGAGTTGGAGCAGACCACCGTCAGGTACCTGCAACAAGAGAACCCTGGATAAGTTACTCAGTTCCGTGGCCATCGATGGAGAAGTGGGTATTGGACGCACTCCTGGATCGAATGAAATTGATTTCGGAAGACGTGCAACATGGGGTTTTCCGCTCTCAGGCAAGCGCGTCTTGTCTTGACCCTCGTTGTTCGGCGCGAATGAAATGAAGCAATCTTCGTCAGATAAAAAGTGACTGTTCTTTTGTTTTTGCAGTGGGAAATACTGAAAAGAAAACATTGTCGGTTGATGAATAACTTGAATCGATCGACACCACTTGTCAATACGCTTTGATGTCGCAACAAAACGACACAGCATCGGCCTGTGCAGAGAAGAGCCCCCCACTATGGGGCAGAGAAAATGAGGGCGGGAAGGCCTCTGATTGGTCTAGAATTCAAAATCCAGCCTTCTGATTGGTCTAGAGGCCAAGTGCCCCAT
>JAAUXT010051733.1_pt1 | contig 38228 bp, 41 predicted proteins | sample 7278171 | NCBI WGS metagenome assembly JAAUXT01 (sample SAMN14350112, study PRJNA611818) | marine sediment metagenome | isolation source: surface marine sediment (1.8m) | place: French Polynesia: Moorea | collected 2018-08 | reverse complement strand
ATTGAACTTTGTACAAAAGACTCATACTCACCATTTGAGTCTCAATTGCTGCGCAATCTCGACCCAAATAGTGAGTACTCGTCTTTCGTACAGCGTTCAATAACCTTGTCCAACATCTCTCACACACAGTCAATTGTGGCGTCTGCATGTCGCCGTCACAGCTGTAGAACCACGTGCGAGTATCACTCGTACACAATCATTGGTTCAGTAATGTTTCTATGAAACCGAGAAAAAATGTTCAAACACGACGCAGGTACGTTATGTACTCTGCAGGGTTCATAACATTGGACAAATCAGGAAAGCAACAAGCTACGAAAGCACGACGATCCCAGCCGACGATCCCACCCATTCCCCCGAGCTGATGATCTCTGAGCAGCCTGCACATTCTCGTGATCTACAGCCACGCCAAGCTTGAAATAACCTTTTATCAGAAGTCGGACTGGTGGCTTTCCCGAAGATCAATGAAGCCTGTTGACCGAGTTCCTTCTCTCACTCTGTCTCCGCCACAGACCATCGATCGGTTCCCTTCATCCCACCACAATGCACAGGCGGAATGTCCCCGACGCAATCGAGCGTGAGGCACCGTCCCGCGGTCACAAAACTACTCTCCATCTGACCTGGTTTGTGCCAAGCCGTGCGTCGAAGGGGTCAAGACTGAATGCTTGACGTAGACTTCTTCATACTTGAAATGCATTCAGCACAAATCTGCAGCACGAAACGCGGACTGTGGCACGACAGAGGAAGGATCGCGCTGTACCTGAAGCCACCACAACATCGTGTTCACTGGTACAATTTACAGAGTGCAAAACTGATTCCAGCCTCAGGGAGGAATTCCAGTTATCATATGCACTCGCAAAATTCATAAATGTGAATACTCTGTAGCAAACCAAAACCTACAACTACACATGTTCCAGTGCAGAATGGACAGATAGGCAAGTACACAGCGAATGGATTCAGTGCGGCCTTCATAATAGTACTCGCCTATTATATTACCAGGTAGCTGCTCTGGTAAAAAGCCAGCGATATTCTCGTAAATCTTGTGCCTATTCCGCCCGCGTCGGATTTAGGCCATCCATGCTTGAGATCCACTGGAAATGTGTGGGACTCTCAGCTGTTCAGGAATGTCGAACCAGTCTGTGTTGGAGAACGAAAACTTAGCGTTTTGTTTTCCAGGTCAACAGTTTATCTGTAAATTTGTTTGGCCAAGGAGTGCTTCTTGAGTGTTTCTTTATTCAACGACTGCGATGACTGGCAGATCTAAACGGATCAGAAGAGGCATCTTTCTTTACGAAACATCAAATCGTGTTTCTATGCACAGGAAATTACGAGCTTCAGGATGTCAAACACATTCGGAGAGCAGCAGAATTGAAAGGCGTCCGCTACTTTTACCCGAGACTCATTTCGATGTCAGAATAAAACGTGCACGGAATGCGCTGTGCACACAACTGGGTTTCATGCCACAAACAGCATCAAATTCACAAAATGTATTTCTTGTTGCACACATGGTGCTGAGGATGGCCACGGAGCGCTGCTCTACGAACGTTCGTATTCCCGTCCGTGCATGTTGTGCCTGATGTTCAGCCAACATGATCATGATAGCGCTCCGGATCCTCCGTATCCAATGACAACACGCGTGTGTTGATCTGACAACAGATCGCACTGATAACACTTCTCGACCTTTTCCAACTTTGACACAGATCGATCACTCGAAGACGTTTGTGTCTTGGTTGCCATTTCTAATTCAACGACTTTCCTGGTGAACCGCGTGAACAGAAACTGCAGCAGCGCACCGTGGCAACTCAGTGCCCAGCACACGCGATAAATTGGGCCCCCATTTCAGCCCTCATGCATTTATCAGCTCATTTTTCTTTCTCGCGTGTGATAAACAACAGGCAGTGAGCAGCAAGCCTCCAGACAGAACCTCAACCATCGTATTTGCAAAAGCCAAGTTGTTTCATTCAACAGTGGTGAGGGTGCAAGACTGATACAATATTCTTTCAGAAGAATACCTTGAAATTGGTTGATCTCTTTGAGCAGCAACAACCACAGTTTTGTTGGGACTGGAGAGTCTAATCCTCTCACAGAGCTCTATTGTATCGAAATTGTATGTCTTATGCGAGCTTGTGTCAAACACAAATATTTTCGTTCACAACAAGCAAATGCTTGTCACACAATTGTGGAACAAATCTCCTTTCTCAAGCACAGGGTGTGTGCTGCAAACACTGTGTGCATGACTACTTCATGAATGCCACTGGTTGTTGTAAAGGGACAGTGAGTTATGGTTTCCATTTCTGAGATAATGTGCTCACACAGTAAATTCTCTGAGATAAGATCCCCGTTGAGAGCAACTCTTTGCATGCGTGTGAATCATGTCCGTGCCCTACAATTCGTACTGAGGTGGTTTCAGGGATGTCCGTTACAAATGTGACCCAGTCGCAGCGTGCTGCCGCTGGGGGTTTTGTGGGGCCAGGGGACCGTATGACCTCAGACACAGGTGCATGTGTTGAGGACATAAAACCAGCCTGAATTCAGAATGTCCTTTGCAGGAACCTTGGTGCCCCATGACTCACACGTAATTGCCTGTCTCGGTTCTCTGTGGTCGACTCAAAATATTTCCCTCAGAAAGAAAAGGAACTCTTTATGTGGAAGGAAGAGCGGAGTTCTTTACTTGGCAGCCACATTGGCATGCCAGGAAAAACCTTTCAGATCAAACAGGACACTCGGGAGTTCCCTTTGTGATCATCATGAATGCGCGATGTCGCGACTCCATACAACAGCTTCATGGCAGCCCCATCAGGGGACTTTCAGTTGCATGCTTGCTTTGCGAAAAACATTTATCAAAGTGACGTGAAGCCACAATCAACTCCCAAATGAGGCTGTTTTGGGCTTCTCACTGACTGCCAGCACAAAGGCCTCTCAGATTAGTTCTGATGGAGACTCTAAACTGATGGGGTAATATTCTTGACTGATAGATCTGGACGTCTATCTGTTTTCAGGTGACACAAAGAAAGCTGTTGATAAGTTGGAAATTTCACTGGGCGTTGCTGGTGATGCCTGTAACTTAGCACACAACCTCTGCACAACAACTTAGCAATAAGAAAAGGAAGTGGAAATCTACCTGTCCAAAGGATCCTTTTCCAATGACTTTGAGGACTTCGTATCTGTATCCTATGTGGTCGTGGGGAACGTGAATGTACGATCCTTGTTCGTCATCATATCCACTGTTGTTCCCTCCCCCAATCACCCCTTGCCGTTTCTTGGCGTTTGGTCCAACGAAATAGATTTGTGGGAAGTTAAAAATCTCATGGTGTTCGAAGGATGAGAGTTTGTGCATGAATTGTTTCATGGCAGCTTCGGGGCTCACAGATGTGCCTGTCCGTTTGGCGGAACCCAAGCCTTTGCTGCCGGTGGAACCGGCACTGGACGAAGGCCTGACAGAAGGCAGGTGGCCTCCTGTCGTCTTGTTGCTCGTTGTAGTGGTGGTCGTGGTGGTGGTTCCATTTTCCAGAGGTCTGACAGTTGTGCCAGTGTCACCGCCATTTTGAATAATTTCCCTGCTTTGTGTCTGTTTTTTGTTGTCCCCTGCAGGTTCAAAGAGTTGCTGCACTTTGACCCCTTGAGCGGAGCCAGTGCTTCCTCCACCAACAGTCTGACTGTGCAATGGGGGTAGGTGATGAGATGGCATGTTGTAGACGTCGTTTTCACCGGCGTTTCCGAACGATCTTTGTCTTGCAGCAAGAGACACTTTTGTGGACATTCTTCTATTGTTCCACAAAGTGTCAACTCCTGGCAACGCCGACACTTCCCTCACATTTCTCGTCTAAAAATCCACAGAAATCCCTCAGTTCTTGACCCATTGATTCCTGTTACGTTTATCCACACTTTTCTGTATGTTTTCTTGAGGTAGATTCCATTTTTGTCGGGCAAATTTGAAAAGAAAAGCTTGTAAAATTTTCAGCCCTGTTTCTTTGGTTGCTGTAGAGATGTTGTGGCTGCACGCGTGACGTGTCTTCCGGTCACGTGAACCAATCAGCGTTGAGCGTCGCGTTTCTATGACGCCGCTCTGTTGACACCAACCACGTGCGCTTTTCTCCCTGAAGAAATTGCCTCCCAAACTAGTTTCAATGAAAGAAAGCAAGTTTTGGCAAAAAGCGTTGACTAATTGGGTTTGAACATTTCCTGTAGATCTATCGGTAAATGTGCTTTCGGCCAAGACAGTTGGCAAACACTGTTTCTTTTCAGACTGCAGTTCAAGCTTGAATGTGCGTGCGACAAGCACTTGTCAAAAGGCTCGGACGCGCTTGTTCACGTCCAGCCAGTGACTGTATCTGCACGAGTAGATCTACACGACCTGATCGGGTGGAAATGTCCGACAAACGGCCACGCGAGACCATTTTTGTCTTGGATGTATCACAGGTGTCGAATCGGATTCGGATTCCTTTTGCTTGGTCCACAATACTGATGTTGCCATCTGTATTTTCTCGCATTGTCCACTTCTACTGGTGACATCTGATGACAACACTGCAAGCGCGGCGTGTTGGGCCTGCTGAAAAAAACTTAAAATGCTCATCAGACCAGCGGCAGAAGCAAAACGGTATCCCTGCTTTTTGACATTCAGTGACTGAGATCTTAAAGACTGGCGAGAAAGGAATAAAACTTTCTGGCCATGAAGTCGGATTTTTCCTGGTTTCCCGCAGCACAGTGTAAAGTTTGTGCAACTTCAAATTGGACACTTGCTGGCGAAAGGCATGCTACTGGTCGTCTCTTCTCCATTGACACCCAATGCCATTCGGAATGAAGACACCGAAAGAGCTTTGATCTTGAAAACAAGTAAAGTTTCATCGGAATTTATTAGCACAAATCGTATAAATAGAACTTACAAAATATCCATTTGGTAAAACAGGATTCAAGTTCAATTGTTGTGCAAAAAAAAAATTTCGGTTTCACGCAACACGTACTCTTTTTATGTACATTTTTAGTGGTGCACAACACACATACACACATCGACTTATTTCTGCTGCAACAAATTCTTTACAGATGATCTTGGGCTGATGATGACTCGCCTTGCAAATGTTCAAACATTGGGCCACTATGAACAACGAGTTGTACTAATTTACACATTTAGCACCAGACATCAGTTTTACTTGTTGCTTCGAGACCTGCTGTGGTGTCTGTGCGTGACCAAAACACGCCATTCCGACCCAAATCTCCCCAATGATTCCCTCACTCCCCTCAACTTTTCTGCTGTCGACCGGCAAGTGGTCTGAGCTTGAAATTTCTGGTACAATCAACTTCAGTACAACTGATTTCCAATTCATTTTGTTCAACTGACACAACGGTCCGGTTTCGAATCAGCCGTTTGGCTCTCCAGTGTTTGCCACGACAAACGACCACAGCAAAAAATCTCCAGCCTTGTCCGCACCCTGCTTTGAGTTACCGTTTCAGTTTTTTGTGAGGTTCTCCAAGAAAAATCACCACCACCACAAGTTATCATGTTCGTTGGAATGTACGCATTCAAACACATGCAATGTTAGCGTTTTGAATTATTTACTTGTTTCCACACGAACGAATTCTCCAGCACCTTTGGTCTGTGCTATGTACATTGGGGTGATGTTTTTGGACGGAATGGTTTTCTTCTCTGGCGCTAACAGATCATCATGTCAACAGCAGAACAAGGAGGACAACACCCAAAAACGAAGAAAAACAACGGTCAAACACAACAAGGAAAGATACAACCAAACATTGGAAACAGAGGTTGCAATCTCACACGCAAAACAAATGAATAGACAAACGATCATGACACACGCGCTCAACAGTTTCACCTTTCGAGTCCCAGATCAACTGAACTGACAGGAATTCCGAAATCAGGAGCGAGTAGTTTTATGAAACACACGTTGACATCAGCATCAAAGATGAACCCCTGAATGACACGACAGCAAAAACAGTTTTGCCCACAGTGAATTCTGCATCGCAAAATGTTCTCCACATCACTGAGTGATAATCAAGTTTTGTGCTTCAAGGTACATCGTTCGAAAACCGAACACGCCACAGTTCATTCATAGCAGGAAAGGTTAAAATAGTTTTGACTTTCTATTTTTTCAAGCGCGCGGATTGCAACACTGCGCGACTGGAGCAAAGGTGGGGGGAACAACAGTTTTGCAGCCAGACGTGCACGTTAATTTGTTGCTGGGTTTGTCGAAGAAAGCGCACATTACAAGACATCCGTTGCAAAATTACTGTGCGGGGAATCGGACAAAAGGTTGAAGAGCTTGGAACACCTCGATGGTTCCGGCGAATTTTGCCAAGTGGAGTTCACTGACCCTTTCGACCCGTGTCCACATGCCTCAGATTTCCACCAAATTTGCACAATTTGGAAAAGAATTTTCTTTCTTTTTGTTTGCACAATTCGAAAACGTTTTTCCCTTACACTTCCCGAAGCTGGGTGCTACAACTTGACACTGTCAATGTACGACTGTTAGAAACAAATGATTTCACAACAATTCGCTCTTCCTCGTGTCCTCGCGATGACACGTTTCTTCCAGACGCATCATTGCAAGTTTGGCCCTCAAGCGGATCCAGGTTGGGACGGTCCCCTTCCCAAACCCGTGTAAAAGCGCCGGAGGAACAAGACTTTTGGCTTCTGCCTGGGAAAGTTTTGAAGTCGAGTGGACAGGCCCCACCCCGCTCGACTCGGAAAGATCCTGATCAAGACTCGGTTGGCCACACGCCCCAGCACCGATCCTGGACCTATATTTTTTCCTTCTACAAAGTTTTGAACGATTAGTTTGGAATCAACAATGACAGTGAATACTTGATCACAATTTTTTGGTTTTGGTTTGTTGAGTGACGCATGCGCACAAATGGCTTCACGTGGCGACGGCCGCAGCGCGTGTTTTCCACACCGCCGTCTTGCCCAGGTTGAAGTCGCCGCTGCCCGGGGCGCGCACCTCGCTCTTGTATTCCCTGAGCGCTGATAGGCTGAGCGGCGGCCACGAGCTTTGCGCCTGCCCACTGTTAGTGTCTCCTTGGGTTGGCCACGAGTCTGAAACCAGATGTTTGGTGGATTGTCAGAAAGCAAAGATTTGGACGGGAATACGTTTCAACACTGACTCTACTAGTAAACAGTTGATTGGCGAAAGAATTATTTGTCCTCGATTGTTGTCACAACAATGCCCGGCATTTCTTGGCCTTGTCTGATTTCACATCTTCACTCAGGCGCAAGGAGTCCCAAAACAAAGCCATTCATCAGTGACTCACCGGCAAGACCGTTCGCGGTGGAAGGTCGCTGCGCCGGCGAGTTGGGCGGAGGCGAGTTGGGCGAACGGACGTGAGAGTAGCCGGGCGGGCGGTAGCGCGCCTCGGCGGCGGCGCGGTGACGGTCGCTGAAGGCGGTGGTGGGGCCTCGCGCCGCCGCCCGCTCCGTGAGGAAGACGAGGGGCGGGAGGCGCGGGCCCGAGCGGCGCCGACCCTTCAACCGCGGCGCCGCCTCCGCCATCGAGGCCCCATCTGAGTCTGAAGAGACAGGAAAAGACGGAGGTGAGGAAGAGAAACGTATGTCAATGACGGCTGCTGATCAAGGGGGATTCAAGGCTCCACTTCTAGGCATTCAACAGTCAAGGGATCTTTTTTTTCAAATGATAGACGAGAGATTGAGAACGTTATTCCGGCGGCGGAAGAGCTTCCTCAGTGACTGGTGCCACCATCAGGCTCCCCCCATTTGATTGAACGTTTCGTGCACATTTCTGCAAGACAATGCCAACTTTAGGAGTACTCGTGTGAACCCAGGCAGCTTCTGCACAGTGCCTACGGAGAAGAAAGACACAAGAGCTCTGCTTGCGACAGTCGCGCAGTGAAGCCTTTGCCAAGGAGCCAATTAGAGATCAAATTGGAGCCGGTGTCGAGCGTGTTCACGTGCGACAGGAAGCACTCGCACCTGCCGATCCCACGAGGCTTCCTCTGAAGAAGGCGCGATGCCCTGTTCACCTTGTCTCAAAACGCTTCGCGCAAGTCTTCAACGACAGACTGCCGATCGATTTTCTTTTTCCTTTTTTTTCCAAGCCAAGGCTTCAAGTTCGTGGCGCAAACACATTGATTGATCGAAGGCTTAATTACAAGTGTACAACAATGATGTTACTTCCTCAAAAGACCCAGGGAAGTTCAATCATTTCAGCAAAATTTTCTGTGTCATACTCGAAGATTATTTCTGGCATACTAAATTAGACATACAAAGAACATCAATTGGACATTGATAAAATGAGTTGGCGGTACGCACCAGTGACTGCCACGATCTGGGGGAGGCTGGACTGCGGGGAAGCCACCCCAGTCCCCTCGGCAGGGGGTGGGCACAGCCACTTTTTGTAGCTCCACTCAGAGCCGTCATCCTGGGGAGGAAAACAACCGGTCAGTGGTCACTGAAGCAACGGAAGACGCATTAGAGTGGAGCACGCAGTTCTCATGAAAAGACGGACCACCTGCTTTGAGTCGTCTGGATGTGTGAGATGTCTGAGAATTGGGCCAGGTTACTCCCACACAAAATGTAAGAAGATTGGACTCCACCCTCACCGGGGGGAGGGGCGACGTGTATTGGACACGGAAGTTACAGAAGTGTTCGCCCCCTGCACTCACCGATGACTCCCTGTCCCAGTCGGGGAGGAGAAAGCGCGACGGTCCGACCGCCGTGTCGTGCAGGTCGCGCGGCGGCGGGTTGTTATGCAGCAGAACGAAGACGCGGTCCTCGTTGCTACGCGACATGCGGAACTGCAGCTGCGTCGCGCGGCGTTGCGCATGCGCCGCGCGCAGCCGAGAGTCGTCTAGCAACCGCGCCAACTCGGGAAGCTGCAAGAAGACAAGCTCAAGCTCCAAAAGAGGAAGCACAAGAACAACGAACAAAAAGAACTTCCATTCTTGGATGTTGTCCAAACGTGGGTCCTTTTACAAAACAAGAAAAGTGTTCCATAGAACATTGTCGCACGCAACGCTCCTTGAGTTGTGCACGGAACTTACGTCCTTGGTGTGCAGCTGCCGTCTGCCTGGCTTGTGCCGACGCAGCGACTGCCGCACGAACGCACTGTACGCGTACTGAAACGACAACGGACACGGACGTTACGGCCTGATTGAAAAGAGAAAAAAAATTGATGGGAAATTAAATTTGCATTGCAACCCAGCGACCATCTTTCTTGCACGCGACAGATCTGGAGTGACGATCTGCGCCGCTGGACAAAACCCAAGTTTTCCTCGAGCGTCTTTTGTGCAGTGGATTCTGCGGGAGGCGAGTGACTGACAGACGCGACAACTGAACAATGTTCGTCAATTCAGGAACACGGCTGAGTGGGACGGGGGACCTGGATCCATTGGAGATCGAACTGTTCATCAGGACCGTGACATCCCGGCAAACTATTCCTTTCTTTATTGATCGCACAACTGTAGTACTGCTCCAACTCTGCACACCACACTTTTTTTCTTGCATAACCATGGCGATGTCAGCTTTCTATCAGATCGAGCACGTCATTTGGTCGAGGTGTTTTGCACGGAATATTTTTCTGTATTGATCCCGTGAAACCTGCTCCTCACAAAACTGTGCAGAACCCTCCACTGCACCACAATTTTCATTCGAGTTCTCTTTTGCTGAGTGTAAAAATTCTCAAAGCACCAGCAAACAGAATCCTTCGACTGGTCCGTGCAAGCCAAACTTCACATGGATTCCACATTGTTTTCTGTGAAGCAAAAATCGCACATGTTCTCCGATCAATTTCTCCAGGTCTACGCAAACACAACACAGACGTCGGCACATAATCGTGCAGACAAGACCCTGGTACACGCTTCTTCTGTCTGCACTGTGTCACGCCTTGTGTCCACGCTGCATTTTCTCAACCGGGTATCTCAAACAGATTCTGACTGGTCGGAAGGATTGGGTCTCAGACTAGCTGTTGGTGACCTGAGCTCCAGCAATTCGACGCTCAAATTGACCTTGTCTCTTTGTTCACAACTGAGAAGAGAATGCCTGGCAATAGCGCGTCAGGTACACTTTCCAACAAGAACACTGCAAAATGAAGACTCTCTCTCTTCACAGCTCACACAGCTCTCCACTGAGTCCCTTTCTGCTCTTCCCACAGGATAAGGTTTGGTGAGGGAGGTGGGGACGCGCAGCGCGGCCTTTCCGCCCGCGACACCTGGCATTTCGCTCGCGTCCCCGGGTCGGGCTCTGATCCCCCGACGCTTCCGTCTCATTTCCGCCGCGTCGGGTCCACAGAGCGACGCCGAGGCTCTCGTGTTCTCCACACAGGGCTGAGTGCGGAACTGACAACAGGACGCCGGATGGGAAGCGCGAGGGAGAAAAGGGAAGCGCGGGCTTTGTGGGCTTTCAAAAACACCTCCAGTTTGCTTGACTGTTCCCGAGACTGATGTTGAAAATTATCCTGTTCAGTTTTGTCCAAGGACGACGCCACGAAAACAGTCAACTAGTCGGCAAACACCAGGCCAAATTCCTTCAATTTTTGGTTTGAACGTCATTCGTGTCAAAGTGCCGACACAGCACAGATCAGGTGTCATTTTTCTAGACGTGCAGACAACGTCTTCGCGACACCAATGCTACAACAGCTGTTGTCATGGTTACCTTGAGTTCTGGATGGACGGCGGCGTCGTGACGCAGCTGTTTCGCGCGCGACTCACTGCGCAGATTCTCCCACAGCTCCGCCGCGCTCACTGCAACACGAAGGACCGTCTGTCAATCAGAGTTCGCGCCACTTCCGACTGCGTGCGCACAACTTCCGGTCCAACCAGAGGTGCAGCACGAACTACTCCCTGTGCGCAACGCTGCGGACATGTACACAACGAGCATCTCGAACCTGGGACAAGGCAAAAATGTCCTTGGTCTTAAACATGGACGCAACTATGCAGTCAGGATCGTGACAATTGAACAGCGAATTTTGAAATGGGACACTGGCGGAGATGCTCTATTCTGGCAGGATTTGTTGTGGTACTTTTCTACAATCAGACTTTCTCACGGGGTGGGCCGGCGGGATCGGGAAACGGAGTAGAACGTTCACATTTCTCCATTTGTCTTTTCCAGTGTTTCAGTTTGGACAGTTGGGATCTGCCTCCAATATAGTAGGAGCTGTTTTTTGAAAGGGACATTTTTTTCCCAGCAAGGACAAAAAATATTTCCCCAAGTGAGATTCACGAGAAGATTTTTTCCGACTCCCAACTCAGAAGAATTGTTTTTTCTTTACTTCCTGATTCAGGTGGTGGGTGTCTCAACTTTTTTCCCCCAAGTCCAACAAACATGAAAATTCTAACTTTGGGAATTTTGCGAGAAATATACCCAAGGAATGGACTCACCCCCTCTGAACTCTTCCGTCACGCTCGCGTGGCTCCTCACGGCCACGACGCGCTTCGCCGTCTCAAACTTTGGGTGGAGGAAGCTGTCGGCTACCTTCCGCCCGTACAGTCGGTACAGCTGCTCGTGGTGCCATGGCAACGCGCTGACGCCCTCGTCGTCCTGGTAACCAGCCTCACTCGTTTCCGTGGCGACCTAATTGGAGGACGCACGAGTTGAAGAATCGAAACGAAACCTGTTGTATTCGTCGCTATTCACGTCTCGCAAACTATTTCAATCAGTTTTTTGCTCGCACGCCATCGTCATGCGACGTCGCGTTCACAATAGACCAAGTCCCCAATGCCCGCGTTATGTGTAGCAACCAAACCACAAAAGACACTCAGAGAAATTCAACTTTTGAGAAGCGGTGGACGCACCTCAGAATCGCTCTCCTCGTGCAGCGTTGACTCGGCCGTCAGCATCGTCGCGTTGCGGTGCAGCGAGCCGCTCGCGAGCGACGAGTGCGTCGACATGTCCGAGCGCTCGCGGTCTCCGCGCGCGGCCGCCCCCTCCTCGCGGCCCCCAGGACGTCGCTCCGCGGCGGGCGCGGCGCCCCCAGCCCCAGCCCCGACCCCGACCGGCCTCGTCCCTCCGACGTCAGCATCGGTCGGATCATGCTTCTCTTCAGGAAGTCGCTCTGCGAGAAAATTGCCATGTTGGAGTTTCATTCATTTCATTTTTATCTGGGTGATGAGAAATTGATCAGGCGAAACTCATCAAAATGTAATTCAACTGATCCGCGGTGGTCCGAGCCTTATTCCGCGTGCTACTCCTGCGGACACGTCTGTCACGTGATGCTCCAGGAAACAAGACACGAGGTTTGTTTTTCACAATTACAAGCCGGCTATTTTTCTGTCAGACTCGCGCAACTGATCGTAGAGTGTTTTGGTCACGTCACGTCGGGCGGCCGCTGCTCACCTTGCACGTCTTCGTGCCGCTGCACGGTCGCATCGGTGTTGCTTTCCTCTCCATCAGCTACCTGCAAATACACAAGACGACAGCTCGGTTAGTTTGCGAGCAAACGTGCGCGGCAAATGCTTTGGAAGTCTTTCTGTACAAATCTTGCGCGAACACAACGCAGACGCAACACTCATTCCCCGACGCCACACTCGTAACGCCTTGAATATGAAGCAACCGCCAAATTTTGGAGCTTGTCAGTACAGGGAGTTCGCACAAGCGCCCCGCACACACCAGCCCCAACGTCACTGCTGAAACGGTGAAGACAAACGAAACAGCGGCGTGTCGGGGCCTGCAGCGAACAAGGCCCTGCAACAACTTCCCTTTCTGCTCGGTTCCTGCCTTCCATGAGCCTCTGCTGAATCCCTCGACCTTTTCTCCCATCAAACCCGAAGCCCCCGCAGTCACTGAGTTCGTCTCGAAAAGGCCTCGCTGCCTCCACACACCGCGGACCTTCCCTACTCCACACCGGATACAGCGCAACAATGACTCCACAGAAATAACATGGCCAGCGATGCAGCAAACACGACCATAGAAACGTGCGTCCTCCACGCTCAGCACCGAGGAACTCGGTTGTTACGCATTTCACTGAACGCTGACTGCAGCTCTTTGACGCCCAAGGCTGCGTGAGTTAGAATAATATAGCCAAATGGAGATGTGGGGTCGGAGCAGTGCGCTGCTCCCCTTCTAATGGAGCCTTCCTCGGCTCGAGACCCGGTGCTGAACCCGGACACACGAACCACGTTCCCCGGTTCTTTCCACTCACCGGAATCAATTATCCATCCGAGAGACGTTCCTCGAAATGCACTTGACTCGCGGCACGTAGCCTCAGTGTCATCTGGACGCTTCCGGCGGCTCAACATCCGTGGAGCGAAGAATTTAGACAAACAAGAACCTGACGTCTTGTGGCTGACCAGGAAGATTCACCAGCGAGAAGGGCAGTCCGTGTCGTTGATTTCAGAGGACGCTCCATAACAGACGCAGAGCTGTTGGATTCCCCAGGTGTCCCAATTAGAAGTGAGAAACAACCTCGAATCCCCAGCTGAGCCTGAGATCCACGTCTAATTCGCAGAATCCGAGTCTCTTTCCGAGGCTGAGACACTTTTCCAGCTAATTGCATTTTCTCGGTGTTGATGAGGATGGAAGTTTTTTTTGAATCGGTTGTTAGTGATGATCCGACCAATCAACGGTGTGAAACGCTGATAATCTCAACCCGTAAAATGATCATTGTCGTTTTAAGACTGTCACTCGGCGTCTCGCAGCTGCGCACTTGAACCACGTGACCCGCAAAACTCCGTCACGTGTTGTGGAAACTGGGGACTTGGCAAAATTTTCAACAAAAAGTGCTTTACTTCCTCCAGCAGCTCCAGACCCAATTTACTCTCAGCTGCGATCAAGATCGTCCGTCCTTGCCTTGCTGCATTTGGAATGGAAGCAGGATTCCAGTCTGGCGCTGGAATGCTCTTGGACCTGATTTTCGCGAGACACGGAAAAACGCAACTTTCACGGATTGTGTTGAAAGAAACGTTGAAATGTCACCCCCCCCCCATCCGGCCGAACGCAGCCAAACCAAATGCGTTTCACACTGGGTGCGTCACCCATTGCCTCTCTGTGGAAGTCAGTGGACGCTTGAGCCTTTCACCAACTTCACTATTCATATCTCTTTGCCGAAGGATTTCTGGATATTGCTGGCAGATCAAAACGGAGCCCGACTCACACGAAGGTTCGGCTCACACAGAATCGATTGGCCTTTTCGCTGTGAATAATTTAAAGGAAATTGTGTATCAATATCGGCCAGGTAACCCGCCCCGAGCTGCGTGCTGACGTCACGGCATCTGCATCTTTCATACAGCACTGACAGAAAGTCACAACTCGTATTGTGTCGCAGCCGCCGTATCTTTGACACCGTCATGCGGGCACGTGTGAGCAGATCCACACGCAAACCTGCCCAAGAAAACCTGGGAGACACGTGCTCGCTGTGACATGATAATCACGCACGTTGGGAGTCGTGACAAATGACTTGTCACGTCCACGCACGTTTTTGCACCCACGTTTTTGCCTTGAGTGTGACAATCATTGCACTTGTGTGAACGCAGGCACATCCTCTCGATTATGGAACCAGAACCTTGATTTTTGGGAGGAAGGGAGAGGGTCATCAAGAAAGAAACGAAACGATTCGAAGAACCTTCTTTTCTTGTGACACCGCCCTCAGTGAGACGTGGTGGCGCCAGTCCAATACCTCCCACAGGGTAACTGCTTCAGCACGCGTTTTCACTGTCACAAACATCCACAAAGCTGTTCCTGAGCTCAGCATCCGTCTCAGAGAGCCCAGAAATAGTTGCCAGACTACGTCTTTTTACACTGGTGCCCAAGTGAAAGTTTGCAGACGCCAAGATATGCATCAAGAAACTGCACAGGACAAACTCTCGGTGGGGATCAAGCGGGAATCAAGAGCTTCCAAATCCTGGGACACAGATGTCTCAAGGGCCCAAAAACATCAGCCAGCGCCAAGCTACTGATGATCTTCGACAAAATCTGATCACCAAGTGCACCGTTGTCCCCTCAACGTCTAATGATTCTGTTTTCAAGGAAGAGCTGCCAACTTTCAGCGCGAAACATCAAAGATGAGGCGCATGTGCGAGATTTCTGCCGCACCGACTCCGGGTGCGATGTCGTTTAACAATCACTTCAGCTGACTTTGATGTGCCATTTCTAGCGCATACCATTTCGGTGCATTATCTGCCACTCTCAAACCAGGTTCTCCCCTCCTCCTAAAGGTTGTGTGATGTGCTAGGAGAATCCGCTCCAAACCTGGTGTGATGCCTCCTACATGTTGTGTGCGCAGTGATGGTGTACACGCCTCAGACTGTCCGCACGCCTCCGAACACGCTGCTCGTGTGGAACTTTTGGCTCTCGATGCGCATGACGGGACATGTGACCGCGCAAAGGGGTGGAACTGTCCAAGCTCTTCATTCACCACAGGTGGACAAAACTCGCTCACTTCAGTGTGCGCCTTTCGGCTTCTTGATGTGAAGCTCGACGTTTTCACACAGCCCTTGGCAAACGCGCAACAACAATACTCTGTCCATTTTGAAACAAGTATCGCGATTTCAAACAATTTTCAAAATTGCGGTTCTTCCCAGTTCAATTCGCTGATTGTGTGGTTCTCTTGTTGCACTGGAGCTGCGCTGTTCGAGTGTGACCTTTCCGGAGGACTCAATGTGATTTGCGTCTCTGAGTCTCTTTTCTCTGTGCTCAGATTGACTTTGAGTCTGGAATCTCTCGTTTCACTTGTGCCGAACAAGCACACGAGTCAGAAAAGATAATCCGAAGTTTTCTGTGCGCACGTTCCCCAGCCTTTGAAGGTTCCACCTTCGCGCCAACTTCAAAGACACCCGCATTGTTAAAAGCTGGGAAGCTACAGATAGACTGAACCCATTTTGAACACTTGCAGAGTTCGACCCGATCCTTTTGTTTTTTTCACCCAACAGTGTCGGAAAACAGCAGCGGTGCGGACGGCGCTCGCTGTCCACTCGACCCGCCCCGGGCCGGTGACCCGACAGCGCAGCGAACCGCGCGCAACACAATCCCGGTTCCAATATAGACATCGCGGCGGAGCCCGCGGTCCGGCCAGGCTCCCTCGCTTCAATCCAATAACCTCGCACAACAATGAGATGCATCAAGATCTGTAATTCAGACCAGTGTGGCCGACCCCGCATATTCAGAGACCACCGACTGGAACATAGAAAATCCCAGACAACTCCTCCAACTGCTCGTTCCAAACACAATACAGAGTTCAGTGACAATCTCACGCTTTCCTGAATCGCCTCGGTGTTGGGTTCCACTGCAACACGAGTCTTACGCTGTTCTCGCGTTCTCTCGCACCTGAGATTTTGCGATTTCCATTCGAGGTTTACACGGCACGTGACGACAAAAGAGCGTCGAACCCGTTTCCACGGCAACTGAACCGGGTCTGCGTCCGACCACAAGAACGGACGCAGTGGGAACCGAAGTCAATTTTCTGCAACGTTTTCGATTGAGTTCAGCGCGAAAACAGCTTTGTGGAATTTGCCTCGGAGAAAAGTGATTCATTTAATTAGACAGTAAAGAGGATTACGGCTTGACAACAAATCCACTTTTCTTCTGTCATCTTCCATCATGAACTTTGCATCTGTGTGTTCACAAAGAACGAACACGAAGACAAACACTGTTTGATTTCTTCTGAACACAGACATTAGACACCTTGCGAATCTTGTAATTTTCAGCCGATGCACAAGCCGCCCACAATGTCTGCTTTTTCACACAAGTGTTTCTTTTCAGATTGGACAACAACAACGGGCGGGGCCAAAACCGTCAAAATGAGAAAAACTGCATCGCCAACTGCATTTCAAGTCTTCGTCCTTCGTGGGGACCAGGATGACGTTGGGGACCAGGCTCCGTCATGTCAACCTGTTCATTGTCAAACAGCTGCACATCAGGAGGACAACCAACTTACAAACCAACCAGACAAATATTGAAACGGCGCCATGGCGACGGCTGCTTGAGAACCACGTTTCCGGATCTGGAGACGAACGACGCGTTGAGAAGGAGGAGACGGTTTTTCTGCAGCTGATGCGGCTGCTGTTGAGTCGTGTCGCAATAAGAGGCTGTTGCGCCGGGAGCAGAACCACTTACCGCTTTGTACCAATGCAATTAGAAAGCGCCGACGCCTGCGGGCGCACGCGCGCCGCGCAATGCAGGAACCATCACCTCGCGCGCGCGCGCAAATTCCTTCATGCTCAAAATGACGTAAATGCCCACATTTCCAACAGGGATTCTCTGTGACAGCTTCGTAATGACTCGAAAACAATACAGGGTCTTTTCAGGCTTTGTTGCGTGCGCCACTATTCCTGATGACGCACGTTGTCTGAGGCAAGGCCAGGTTCCGTGCTCTGTGCGAACCTGAGGTTTACAGTGGCTTGGTGCAACCACGAGTGATGTTGTGGAATTTCCACCTTTAAGTCAGACGAGGTGGCAGCGTGTCTGTCCCCGAGGGAAGGACAATTCTCCCATGCACCGCTCTCAAGACTCGACAACTCTCAGCTAATTGTTGGGATCCCTGGCTCCGGACAACCACGTGCAGCTTCCGAGTCCCCGACTCCGCTCGAGCGACGCATGCGCCGTCGCGTCCTCACGCCACAGCGCGCCCATTCCGCACGCATGCGCGCCAGCACAAAAGCAGTGATTGCCGAGGCTGTCATATCTCGATTGTTGAACCGCAATTTGCTGTGATGGACGGACAACGCATTGCAATTTGCTGCCCCCCACGCTCGCTTCCGTCGATGTTTCAGAGTGCGTCAAAATACTCTCAGACTGCAGAAAGGAATAATCAAGTTTGGATGGAGTCTGCCGATCACAGATACACTGAGCGCGCTGGCCGCCCCTCCGCATCATGACCTAGCGCACTGGTCGGCTCTTTCCACATCCTCACTGCATCCCGACCCCTTCCCAGTCGTACGAAAATCTCGGATGAACGTGTCCAAAATCAGTTTTCCCAGCAGAACCAGCTTTTGGTGCATCGTTCCCTTTGAGCGCGTAGACTTCACAGCGCAGCTCGCTCTCTCTCGCTCTCCCTCTCAGCCTGTTTCAATCCATGCAACACAATGATAAATCTGAATCGCTCCAAGGCAAATTCGGGATTTCATCAAAAAGCACGATGGCACTTCGCGGAAACACAAGACCAACGGCACGGCTGTGCAATTCCTGAGGACGCGACGCCTATCAAGAAACAGCCTTCAAAACAGCTTTCAGAGTGCGGAACTGATTCAATAACGCCTTCTTATTTTAGACTCCGCAGCAGGTTCTGAGTGAGCCGTTCTCAAATCCACGCGGAATCCCTTTCTCATTCCATTTTGATTTTATCCCGTTTTGGGCTCCCACAGGAAGGGAAAGCTGTTGCCATTTCAGTTTTACGAGTCTTTTTCGCTGATGCGTTTCCACCACCAAGAGGGCGAGGGATTTTTGCGGCACTTTCATGAAAGCAATAAAAGAGAGTGCGAGTCGACGAAAACAGTCCAGATCGTGCTTTTCCAGGTCATGTGAGCTCCATGCAGACTGGCGCGACCTGCGACCCACGCATGTGCCTGAGTCACGTGGTTGTCCACGTCACGTGATTGTCCTGCACCCTTCTGTCCGTCCATCTTGCGAGTCCCAGTCGACACGTGACGAGGCTCTGACAGTAGAAAACTGATTTCAAATGGTGCTAGAGTTTGTGGACGACATCTATGCACCAAATGAAACCAGTCTTTCACTGCAGAATACGTTTTCCGTCTTTGCTTGCAGCACGTTCAGGGAACCTGCAGTTTCCTCCTTTGGTACCTGTCGTTGGCTGGTTCACATTGCTGGTGGTTCAATGAAACTCGCAGAAACCAATCATGTTCGAGTGATGCGATGTCAGGGTGTACTTACCTACTTCTGCTCCTTTTCTCAGTTTCATTCCAGACGCTTCCCATCTCCACTGTACGAGTACTTGTCCGACACCAATCATCCGTTTCCGTGGGTTCAGCTGACCATTCCAGTCCTTGTGCTGTTCCGACCCTAAAATCTCTTGACTCCTTGACTCCGAGTTCACCACAATCGAACTTGTTGTGTTGACCTCACTTTCCCTTGTGTGAACGGCCACGTTGAGAACGACCTTTCTCCCAGCGCTGCAATCCGACCGGATCCCCACGTGACTCGACCCGATCGTCACGTGACGCGCGCCGACACCCGACACCGCGACGTCGGATCACGATTCCCGCGATCAGCGCTGTAACTTTATCGCTCAAATGGCCGTGGCTTTGACACGTGAGACGCAACATGCAAGTCTCGCCCACGACACGCAGACGCGAACCGTACCTGAAGTGAAGTGAAGGTACTCCTGCTCCTCTCCAACTCGCCACATTTCGTGCAACTCGAGGCGTTGCGTCGCCGTGTGCACCAGAGTCAATATTAGACTTGTCCGTGTTCTGCGATGTACCACAGTTTGTGCGCAAACATCCCGTGTGCGTTTGTTTGCTCCAGATATTGACTCAAAATCTTATTGTCCCAATGAATTTAATGACACTTGCACCGTTCTGGGTGTTTTCAATCCGCCGTGTGATCACATCCAGTCTTGATTGAAGCAAGGTCGTGGTCACGAAGCTGAGTCCACTCGAATTCAAGGGACATGCGAGAAAACAGGAGCCTCAGGCACGCGAGTACTTGTCAAGTACATGATCGTACTCGTATTTCCAGAAAAAAAATGTCACCCTTGTTTGCTGTAGAAGAAACCAAATCTATGAGAAGTTCTTCCCAGTCATACATGTAATTGAGACTACTGTTTTGAGCATGCTCCTCTCTTCCCATTGACATGAGCACTCAGCTCAAGTCTTGTGTTACACTCAAACGAGGAGGTGTGGGTGTGTCAAGCAAAACACCGTCTCAAGCACACGGTGCGTACCGTGTTTCCAAAAGCTGGAAACGTGCTCTTCACATTATTTCATTATCATGGAAAATTCTAAAAATAGCTGCCTTCCTTCAGCACTGAATGTTAGATGAGCTGAAGATTCAACAGCGGCGAGAAGCCTTGTGAGGCAGAACCTCGTTCCGCTGAGTCTTTACTGCTGCTGCCCGTGCGCAATTATGAAGAAATAGCAATGTAAGGTACAGGGGGAAACTGGACATGCTCAAGCCGTAACATTTCCCCAGCTTCAGAGGCGGACTCGAAAAACAGCCACAGTGCGAAGGCGAAAGGTAATCCGAGAAATATCCCGGTGGATGACAACGAAGGAAGCGTGCCAAACGAGGTCGACACAGCAGGAAGCATGCAACAGTCAACACAATTTGGGCTCCAACACTGGACATTCCCCCCCCCCCCACCTTTGGCCGGACCATCTGTGCAACACGCCAGCTCAAACATCAGGATGCAGGCAGAAAATCTGCAGAGAAACGTGAATCAGAGATGGCAATGTTGGACTCAGCAAACAGAGGCGGGCGTCATGTCGCTCTGACGAGCGCGGTAGTGTCACTTGCACAGGTGACGTTCACACGACGCACTCGAGTTCCAATCCTGGTGCCTTGCAGAACACATCCTCTTCACATGCGGAGACGAGGCGTCTGTTTTCTCCAGCGCTTTCTAAAGCGTGCTGCTTTCCACGATTCCTCAGCGTCTGCAGAGAAGCACGGAACCGTGTTGTCTTCCAAACGAGCGGCCATCATCACCTCCGTCACAGAGGACCAGTGAACACGGTCCAGCGCAGGTTTCAGGTTGCCTCCTCAAGCCAAGTCAAGCTGCGCGGATTGAACCTGCTCCAAACAACTCTTGTTGCAAGTCCTCAAAGGCCTGGATTCTTTTCATGTGCGCCTTATTAAGAGGCAGACGCTATTTTTATCTCTGCCACTCCCTCTTGTGCAACATGTATGCTCGTACCAGTGGCGATGACGGTTTCCGCAGTTCTGCCTTTCAAGTGGAGAAGCCAAACTGGGATCCGGTTCTTTCCGCCACAGCACAGAACGCATCTGCTCTTGTTCGCACCCCCCCACGCACACACACATACAAAAGCGCATTGAAATGATCTTGCGCTTGACCTCTGAGAAATTGACTCTGTTGATGATTTCAGTCCAGATCTGCTGTGTTTCCTCCGCTTTGGCAGGAGCTGATATCCCGTCCTCTGTGTGGACGATGTTGTGTTGTGGAACTCGCTTCCTCTCCCGCAGCGATTCGTCGTCCGTCCCCGGATCCGCTGAGCGTGTGTGTGCTTCCTCCCCCCCTCCTCCTCCGGGCCCCGGGCAGCAGCTCGGCGGCTCTGCTGGCTCCACAGGCCCGCAACCTCCCCGTGGGCCATCCCTCCTCCCGGGGAGGCCTCCACCGCAGCAATTTACCTGCAGGCGGCACAGACTTCAAAGGCGCCACCGGCCTTGGATGGGGACTTCAAAGCAACGCACACCTGTACTGCCACTTGTCAATCGAGTCCGCGCACAGAGCTGTGTTCGCCAGATCAATCTGTACGAAACCGCAGCGGTGGCTCTCTATCTCCATTCCGACACACACACACACACATACCGTACTTTTCGCTACGTAACGTGCGTTCTGCACGCGAGTGGAGGACGTTTATGTTTCCAGACCCTGCGCGCTGATGTGACATGTTCGTGCCGCTAACACAAGAACGACTCGGTCACGTCGGCTCCGGAGGCAGCGCTGTCTGGTCGTGAGGATTCTCCTCCTGCCGGATGCTCCCTCGTGTTGATCAATAAATCCCCAATCTCAGACTGCGCTGTCGTCGCTGCCCCCGAGATTTTGTCTTCAAATTACTCTTCCCCCAAGACTCAACAAATTTGCCCAATTTCAAGGCTTTTTCCCAGCAAAACAGGCGCTGCAGATCTCAACCAGCAGGGTCTTGGCCATGTGCTGTGCTGTAGCACGCAGAGCACAAATCAACCCAAGTCAAAGCGGGAATGACTTTTAGAGTGATTGTTGGGCGGCAATGCTGTTGGCATGGGGAGGGATTCAGAGTCCAGGGGGACACGCCGCACCACGACTGACACTAATGCCTCGTGACAAGTATTCTGCGGCAAAAAGCAGGCGCGGAGGCAATCACCTGAGTACAATGCTACTTGTCACAAAGACTAAAGGTAATTCCGCACCCGCCTCGATTCAGATTCCCCGAAATGCCAGCGCTAACTTCCAATGCATTCCCGATGAGTTTTCAGGCGCTCCTAACTTGGTTGAGATTACATGGCCCAAGCGCACGCCATCACGGAATGAAAAAAGCCTATTCGGTAACAACGAAACTGAATCTGAAAGCGCGAGCAGGCGTTTCATAGCGCACATACCTGGCCTCGTTCACTGGAGTTTTTTCACCGTTGCGAGCGGCAGGTCCCGAGATGAAGCAGACGGGCACGAGGACACGGACAGCGCTGTGCCAGGGACAGATCCCCCGACCTCACTGACTGCTTTTCGGTCGAGGGGGCCGCGCCGGAAATTGCCCCGTGGGTCGTCATTTCCTCCGGGCCCGATCGAGGTGTCAACCATGCAAAAAGCTCAAGGCCCATTTCAAGCTGCAGGTGTCACGTGCTGTGTCGGTGCACAAGAGATCGGCCCCTCGACAAGATAATGGGTGCTGCGCGTTCTCGGTGTGTGGAGCACGCTGCGAGACGAGAGCTCTGTGGTCACTTCTGCACCTTCCTTCCAATCTGTCCCACGTCGTGAATGTCAATTCCAGTCTCACGCAGGTTGCCAACTCCGTACTGTGTGCTTCGTTGACGAGTCATGTGGTCAGGTCAAGGCTCCAGCCCAGACGACATCCTTCCCTCCAAGCTCTGGCGTCACCGTCCAGGTTCCGTTGCTTCGGCGCAGTAAGAAGCACTGATTTCAAATGGTGCTAGATTGTCGTTATCCGTAAGCTCTATCCACCACTTGAAACCAGTCCCTCTTATCACCAGGTGTCTTCCGCGTCTTCTCGTCACGTGGTCACGTCACGTGGCTCCTGCGTCTCCGTGTCAACGTCACTTCTGATGTCCGCTCTTCCTCCACACGCACGTTCCGTTCCCATTTTACCCACAAATGAGGCGCCTCAATTTGCTTTCACCGACGTGATGTCCAGACATTTCGATTTTTGATTCACCACGTTTCAAACGAATCACGGGCAGATCTTAACGTGACGCATGGGTGTGGGTGTGAGTGTGGGCGAACAGAAGTTCCAAAGAAACAAGATGCGCTTGCAAAATGGTCCACATTTCAATGCAAAATTCACGAGAGAAAAACTATTTGTGTCTATTTTTGTCGAGTGCAAGTCCCTGCGGTGTGACATTCCTTCCATCAGTATCATGTTTTGGTCCGCTTTGTTACAACTGCTGAACCCACGCTTGGGATGCCTCACTCTGCATGCTGGCTTCTTAACCAGCACAGAAAGTGTAAGACGACATTCAGATTTTAACACTTTGAAAGGTCAGCTCTTCCCCTGCGGAGTGCACAGCTCGGGAGCGCGGTAATCCCTCCTGAGCTCTGCGTCATGCCTCTCCTCCCTCCATCCGAAATGTCATCCAAACTCCCATCTGCAAAGGCTTCTTCTTTCTCAGCATGCAATTTCTTGATCACTTTCGAGCGCACACTTTCGAGCGCACACGTTTCAAGGGATTTTCTTGATCTGATCGTATGTTGCTCTTGTGGTACACGTGTGTGTGTGTGTGTGTGTGTGTGTGTGTGTGTGTGTGTGTGTGTGTGTGTGTGGTGATGAAAAGATCTTTGCAACAAGCCTTTCTGAGTTGAAACGACTGTTTCCGTTTGAAGCTCTTGGACCTTCTCTTCTTTCGCTTTTCGTCTCAACGTTTCGTTGAATCAAATACACAAATCTCTTTGTGCACACGTCTCTTTTTCATCGGCGTACATTCAGCCACGCAGACAACGCGGCCATCTGTGGAATTCTCCACCGCTTCTCTGAACACTGCGTTTTCCTGCGCCAGCACGACCAAACACGACAGCGAATCCGCAACACAGCGACCTTGGTGAACCCTTCGTTTTGTGGCCAAAACGATTTGCTGTCGATTGGTGAGATATGCCACAGAAAAGCAGCTGCATCATCAGGCCAATGCCAAACACACACAAGACGAACTGTCACTGCTGAACGCCGCCGCATGTGAAATCGACACCACACGGAGGGTGTCCGTGTTTGTTCACGTACGGCGCCCTGCGCTCCAGCTTCCGCAATCTTATGTCGAATGCTGAATCCGGACCAACCAGCCTCAAAAAAGCTTCTTCCCCACAGAGCCAACACAGCACCGTCCATTACACCGAAGGCCGAGTGAATGCGAAGCGATTCGGCCACTTCTTCACCGCGAATAGCAAATAAATAATGCATGCACATTAACACTGGGGATGTGCTTGTTTGGTGAAGATGTGCCAATTTGCTTTACGAGGTGAAACGGGGAATATACTCAGCGCACATCTGTTTAACCAACATTTCCCTGATCAATAAATGTTTTTGCTTTGCGCGCAGGTTGAACCAAACATTTGCTCTCTGCAAAGTCCAACATCAAATCTCCGAAGAAGAACACGAACGATGTTTTCCCCCATCAATCCCCCGGTGTTGGGCGACAAGACGAACCTTGCATGGCTCTGGCTCTCCAACACGAAGATCAAAGATACGGTTCTGCTGCCGCAGCGAGATGTGGAGAGCCGAGGCTCTGCGTCTGTCACACAATACCTGTGGAGCTCTGCTGGACGACACAGACGCAGCGAGTCCCTTTGATGATCAAAGAGCCGAAGCGCCAAAGCGGCTCTTTCCGCGCGGTCCACGCATGCAGAGAACAGGAGTCCCTGTAACCACGGCACTGCGTCGTCGTCGTCGCTTTCCACACGCACACGGTGAGGCCGAGACGGAAGCATCTTGAGCCCTGAAAGCCTCCGCGGAGAGTGTGCATTAGAAATATTGCTTTACCTCTTGCCTTCAGCTGCGCGCTGTGTTTCTCTCTTCTGCCTCCATCGGCGGGACGAGGGCTTAGAAATGCCAATACTAACGGCGATCGAATTAGCTCTCTCCACAAATGACTATGTATGTGTTGTGTGCTAGCAACTGCTTGCCTGAGTGACAGGAGCTGTTCTCCCTCTATTGCTCGCGCAGCATGATGGGACGCCAAGATGGCTGCCAGCGATCCATACTTGCTTTTGATCCATTCTTTTGGGAGTCCCCTACTTCCTCGAGCACATTCCGTCGAAAGGCTCGGGAGTTGCAGGCTCGAACAAGTTTGCAAGCTGCGAGACCAACTCAAGTTCTTTACCCAAGTTGAATGTGAGACCAACCAAAACTTCCGGTGGCGCAGTACCGTCCAAGAAGACCCAGGACCCAAGCAGATGTGTGGTAATTCTGCTGTTGTGCAAGTGTCAAGGCAATAGGTTGAGCCCCAGCGCACACAACAGTGGGTAGATTGATCTGCACCAGGACAGGCGGCTGCAGAAGTAGGCACGTCCGCTGCAGATCCAGATTTCCTGCAGCATCCTGTGCAGTGTCGCACTCCTGCGCGTGTTCAGGCTCCCCCGTCCTCTGCCCTCTCCACCTGGAGGTTCTTTCTGGGGGAACCACCACCATTTGTCTCAGAAACAACCTGTCTCCACTACCAAGAGGCCCAGTTCTTGAGAGTGATTCCCCCGAGACCCCTGCCAGACCAGGTCACCACGAATCTGCAGCTACAGGGACCACGGACGCAGTACACGCAACATCCCTTCCCAGGCAGCAACAGCAACAACCTCAACCCCTGCATGCCACGTCACAGGCTCATCTTTTGGCATCTAAAAAGGGGGCTTCTCACCTGGCGCTGTATCAAGGGTATCGCCGAGGAGCTAATTGCCGTTCTTTGACACAAGCTGCGCACATTTCTGCACACAAGCGCTATTGACTGCGTGACAGTTTTTTCTCTGCGCTCTCTCAGAACAGCCTTACAGCATCAACACGCTTCTTGCGCAAAAACGCTAAGACTCCAGTGCGTCCCGAAACACATTATCCCTCTGTGTGCAGCATCCATAGAAAACCCCACAAGTGATTAAAGCTGCCTTGAAAGCAGTGTTTGTTTGCATGGAAAAAAGAGAGATTGCTTCTTTCTCCAGCGCATCAAAGGCAATTTTTTTTTCTACAGCGTAAACAGCTAATCCTTCACTTATCTCTCTCGCCTGCTTCACATGTAAGCGCTGACAAGTGTCCTGAGTAGCCTCGTTAAAAGCCCAATCCACGAGACACCATTTGCAGCGCAGAAATCTGCAGCCCGCAGTAATAAGACAGACGGATTCGACCGCCGTCGTCTCGCGTGGTGCCATTGTGAACATTGCCGGGTGCCTTTCAGTCCCTTCCCCGCCTTTTTTCCACAGAGAACTCTTCATGTCGACAGAATGGGTGTTGGATGTTCAGTCTCCTCTTCGCACGTTGCGTGCTACTGGTGATGGAATACACCCGTAGAGGCAGTGACTTTGCACATGCAACCTTTTGCACAGGAGTCGAGGAATACCACGGCTGAATCAATCTCGTGCCCAGCTGGTTTAACTGGTCATAAATAGCGGTGCGGCCGGAAGACGACGCATCTAAAAACAGCTGCGCATGCCGCGGTGCATAAAGTACAGACCCGAAGGCTCTCTGTACGTATATATTCCTTAAATATCACCTGTCTAAGAAGGCGATAGCACGGAGCCGCCCGCTGCTACCAGCAGCTCGTTGTGCATATTTAAACACAACACCGGGCTGTCGGAGGGAGGTGTGGTTGGTCCCTCGCTCACTGGCTCAGGCGAGTCTCGAGGAGCCTGGGCAAGAAGCACCTGCTGCGGCGACATGCAGACGCCTTGCGGAACACCTACCCACCCACCCACCCACCCCCACACACACACACGCACACACACAACATGCGCGGAGACACAGATTTAAAGTGCAGTTTGTTGACTGCACAAGGGTGTTTCGCCCACAGAGAACCACCAGCTCAGGAACTCTTGTTGATGGGCCGAAGGAACCATGACCACCGCCTGCAGTTTTACCTGCAAACTCAGCCCTGCGATAGCGCTGCACAACATGAGGGAAGCCGTGGAAACAGCAACGAGATTGTTCTGCACCCAGCAGTTGCAGGCACCCAGCATCTCCCAAGTCTTTCCACGATGACAAAGAAGATTATTCGGTTAGAAACGGGAGTAAAATTACAGCAAATCCGGTGCAAGCAATTACACACGAGATTAGAAGGCCTTTCCCCCTCCGAGTCTGCGTGCCTCGGTCCTCACTGCGCAGTGCACGATGCATCCAATCAGGAGTTCGTCTGTGCGGATGATTCCATGCAAAACCTGACCCGAAAGACTCGCGATCCAGCAGGCTTCAAAACAACCCAGTCCCAGCAGTGTACTTTCTTTTTTTGACGTTGCTTCATCTGCACGAAAATGAAACTGTCTGTCGGATCATGAAAACCGTCAAAATTTTTCCTTGTCGTCGTTTAGACATCGTCAATTACTCAATGAGGAACGGAGGAGAGACGGTGACAATTGAGACAACCCCCCAACGTCCTCAAACTGAAGACATTTCGTCTCAGTGGCGCTGTCACTTGACAAGAGGGACTCAGAACCACACTGACCAAAGCTTGAGTGGACCCTGTGCAAGCCCCAAACTTTGTTCACAACCCGTGACATGGCGCAAGCTCGAATGGGTCCAGGGGGGGGGGGGCGCCCAACCATGTTCTGGAACTGCAGGAGCGAAGGAAAAACAACATCCACACTCGATTTGCATCAACAAATCTTGGCATTCAGCACACCCCACACGCACACATTCACGTCCGCACGCTACACGCACCCATTCACAGAGAGCGACGATGTGAGGCGAACAACAGACGTCATTGGAACCACGCCGTCCTCGGCCACTTGACGGAGATTGATACGGATCAGGCAGCGAGCCGTGGAACAGCATCGACTCCGATCCAGCCAATCGAGACGCGACACCCGGCGAGCCAGGCACTTCGTATCTCAAGATCTGCCTTTTCGCAGTCAAGTACTTGCGTGCGTGTGTATGTATACCTGCTGCAAACCAATCGATTCCCAGCAGGTCAATACACGGCTTTGAGTACACTTTCAACATGGCGTTGAGCTACTGGCGAGCCCAGTGAAGCGTAACAACAAACTCTGCCTGGAAAATATGGGGAAAAGGACGTTTGAGATGACAGCAACTCACCGTGTGAGGTTCTCATCCAAGACAACACGATCCTGATTCGGGAACACGCACGCATCATCAAAGTTCCACCACTGTTGCCTCAATCGAGTGTTTCGCCCCCAGCTTGTAGACACTCGAAACGGTTCACGCGAAAGCTGTTCGTTTTGCCAATAACTCCAGACTCAATGTTCTTTTGTGGTTGTGAGACTTGCCATCCCGGGGACGCGGGGCGCACACGTCTCTGCGTTGCGCTGGCTGCGCTGTTACTCTGACAGATCAATCAGTACAATACATTCCACGTGAGCGAACACGAAGCGACAGACCATACACGCCACAGAGAACACACACCGTTGGTACACATGCCTATACACGACCTACTTCTCCATCAGCACGTGTACTGACAGATCAATACTGTTCAGTATGGCACCGTGGATATTGGCGCGCCTTCAAAAAACAAGTACTGAAGGGACCCCACCGACTCAGAACAACATGGCTCAGACCTCCAATGGCAAAGAACCCATTTGGCACGAATTTCACAGCACTGCCACGTTTCCCAAACAGCTTCAAGCACGGTGGGCGACTGAAGCAACGTTAGCAGTCTTTGAAAAGCACGCAAATCTGGCCAAACAGCGTGTTGGTTCGGCCTCCCCGCACTGTTCGCACAACCCGACCCGGGTAATGCAACCTTCCGGCGCACTGCGTCGGGGAGGTTCGAACTTCCGGTTTCTCCGGTGACGACGGAAGAACCGACCTCGACCTCCGGAACCAACAGCGCGTGAACACGGAACTTTGAGTGCAGAGAAATTAAAGAGATCGCGATCGATTATTGGAGGTCAGCAGAACACGGCACGACCGAGCTGCGGTCAATACACCACGGTGAGGAGCGTACTCGGGTTTCCCTTCCGTCAGCCCGAGCGGTGGAGCAGCCGCGGCGTGTCAGGCGAACATTCCGCGAACACTGCGGTTTGTTGACCAAGAGACGTGTCCTCAAGCGCTTGAACTGACGCACGGTCGTGGCGTCCCCGTGTTCCACTGCGCCTGCGAATCTACAGCGTGTGTTCTGCAGGTGACCCAAGGGGAAAATCACATGGCTGGCTGAGAGAAAAGCAGTGCGGACGCCAACGACAACGAATCAACAATGACGCAAAGTGGCCATTCACCACTCTCTTCTCTGACGCTCCGTGTATTAATCCACACACCACACCACTTAAAACCGCAGACGGACACGATCAAACACCACCTCTTCCTGGAGCTTTCACATTCAGGAGAGAACCGAGCCACAGCCATGGGAGTGAGAGTACACGGGAGAAGCACTTGAGAATCGATCGGTCCATCCCACGTGCTTCTGTAATGTAGTTATCATGTCCGCCTCGCAGGCCTGCGTTTCCCCAGGACAACTTCTTGCCAACGCTTAATATTTTATGACAAGCTAAATTAGACCTGAATAGTTTTTCTGACACACGAGAGAATGAGCACAGCTCTGGTGGATGTGATCAGAAACGCAGCGACAACACCGCGGTGGGGTGCTGTTTTTCGCTCACAACTCACGATCACGCAAGTCGTGTCCAAGAATCCTTCTGATGTCCTCTAAGTGGACACCGGAAACCGTGTCAGAACAACAGACTCTCTAAAAACATGATCTGTTTCTTGACAATTTGATCAGTGCTACAGTTTAAGTTCTTGTGTTCAGACTGAGGTATTCTGAATCACACCAAATACGAACAGTTGTTTGGCTGGGTTGATCCACACAACGACACAGGAAAATCAAGGAAAGCAAAGAGAACGATTTGGCGAACACATTTGTCACCATTGTCCACCGCATCATTCAATGATCATCGCACAAAACACGAGAGAGAGAGAGAGAGAGAGAGAGAGAGAGAGAAAGAAAGAAAGAAAGAAAGAAAGAAAGGCAGACAGAACAGTGAGAGAGAAGAGTGAGAGAGAGAGTCAGATAGTGAGAGGTTTAAGAATGTAAGAGAGAACACCAGAGACACAGAGAGACGGGGTCAGGTCTGCTGTGAATGTCCAGTGAGCCGTGTGACTGGCGTGTGAATGGTGCGCCCACGTGTGAATGGGTGTGGTTAGCTTGTGAATGAATGACTGAAGTGTGAGTTGGTGTGACACACGTGTCAAAGCAAGCCACCGGAACACCAGTGGATACGAGGATTCCATGCGAGGCTCCTTCCTGCAAAAACCACTGTGTTGCAGCTTCAATGATATCGACCACGAAAGCAGAAAGAAGCACTCTCCACCCAAACCCATTTCAAGTGACCAGGGCCAGGTCACCACAGATCGCGGTCAGTCCCATTCATAATGTTCCCATTACACATTTCACTATTTGGAGCACCAAGGCTGCTCGTCTGCAGCCCAGCTCCGGCCTGACAGATCAGGCGCATGCTACTCAGCGATAACTCTGCGCCATCAATCTACCGCAAATGGGGAAAGCTTCTTATGTTTTCTGATTGCCAGGCCACACAAGACAACGTTCCCATCAAGCCGTGCGTTGTGAGCTTTGTCGGCAGGTGCCTGAGACTCAGCAGACAAGAAGCGAGAAAAGTCAATGGCAAAATGATGGCCCAAGAAAAGATGTGCAAGTTTGATGGTTTGATCATGTCGCCTCGAATGGTGGCACAACCATCACAACCCAACCTTTCTCCAGAAATTATCACAGGTGAAGAGAGAGAGAGAGAGAGAGAGAGAGAGAGAGAGAGAACAGAGAGACAGACAGACAGACAGACAGACAGCTGTGAGGCCTTTTCGTTGTTGGCAACAAGTCCATCACACAAGAAAGTGTCGCTGGAACACAAAAGGAAAGAAGCCTCCGCCTCAAGAGAAAACAACACCTGAAAACTGCCTGACAATAACAGCTTCGGGACTCGATACTCGTCACCTTCGGTTTGCCAACGCGTCTGCTAATTGGGTGTATGTATTCCGTTTCCGCCTCGGAACCATCGGCTGCATAAACATCTGAGGCCGAGGAGACTCGACTCTCCGAACTGAGACGCCACATCGATACCCAGGAAGCGCCTGTTCCGCCTGCCGAACATGCGCGTGCGCATGCGCGCTCGGAGTCGGGTTCCCTGGCGCCCTTCCTTCACTCTCGCTCATTCGTAGCGCTGGAAATGATCTCACGCGAGGAATTATGCACAATGCAACAACACACACGTTGATACGTATCCACCGCGTATCTACAGAAACGGTCACAAGTACTCGTGCGACCGAAGCGGCGCTCTCTCAAGCCAAGCTGAGAGACTCCAGCCTCCATGCAGGTCCGCTGCATTACCGAACGGAAGTGTGTGAAATATTAACCGGTCTCCCAGCGAGACGAGCAATGTTTATGCGTTGGTCTTGATCACGGTGCTCGGCCCACATGTTCTTCACTAGGCTGTTCTCTGAGAACAAAGCCTTTCCGATACAGTTGGCAAGGTCTCCCGCGCACCAATCGTTTTTTGCGCTGAATTGTGGAAAACGTTCAGGCCTGGTTCACACCACGCGCAGTTTCTGTGTTGCGTGCTGGTGGAAGTTGACTGGTGCTGGGCCATCGTTTGCGATGCAGGGCCTGCGGACGTGGACAGAGACGAAACCACGTGTCCAGCGAAGTAGGCCTCACGCAGATTCTCCTTTCACTCACAGTCTGTGCATAAAGGGATCTCACACTTTCAGTGAATGCGTCAAGCCACAGAATTTGATATCCAGCAACCAGCAGAACCTGTCTGGAATTCTCGCTTCAGACGAATTTGAAGAGCAAAATGCCAGAAAGACTGTGAAATCCTTCAGTGATCATTGGTCACCTGGATACAACACGTTGTCACGAGTCGGTCAGCAACAACGTGACTTGACCTGAAGCTCCGTACGCTGCAACTTCTATTCCATGACATGTTTGCGTTGGAAAACAACTCGAGAAACCTCCCAGCTTGAAAACACGAAGAATACACGACTGATGAGTTGGCTACGAATGAGTATTCAGACGCGTTTGCTTCAGAAGTGGACACTTCTTTTCCCTGCACCAACCAACCAAGCGAGAGCAATTACTGGCCGAGGTGTGAGGTCGGGAATCTATGCGCTAAATAATTCACAAGACTTTCAATCAAGCGGGAGCCGCAGAGTCTGATGAGGAAAACTAGCGGCGCGAGATAAGCTGCTGCACGCGGCCGGGCGGCCGGGCGGAAGGCGACTCGCACGTTGGGCGGGCCAATGGGCGTGCGGCCGGAGGGGCGTGCAGCTCGCACGTTGGGCGAGCCGGCAGAATGGGCAGCCGGGTGGCTCCCACGTTGGGCGTGACCGGGAGGCAGGGGACGTTCGCTGTCTCCACCACGTCCAACAGCGGCAGGAGCAAAGCGCTGTTCGTCTTCCACAGCTGTTGTCACGTGACGCGTGCCGTGCGCAGGTGTAAACGTGTTGCGTCCCCAGCTCCCTGCAGGGACCAACCGCTGCCTGCAGAACAGCCTCGAGGGGATTCGCGGAAACCCACGCGTGACACACAAACTTCCCATAAAATACAGAAACTTGACAGATTTCAAAATCTGACAGTCCTGTCTCGAAGCAAACTTGAGACGGGCCTCCAAGGCCCCACGGGGGATTACAGTCGGACTTTTTGGTGGAAAGGTATGGATGAGCATCGCATTACGAGCGTTTCTGTCGCCGGAACATCGACACAAGACGACATCAATAGTATTAGTGTGCATAACGGCAGCTTCCAGGCAGAGTCCCCCATCGTTAATCCATACCGTCTCCCGGTACATGTGCATTAGATCTGGCGTTTTATGTGCGGCATATTCAATAACTATATTTCCTCCACTATCCTCCGCTGGTGAAGTTTTCAGTCTTCTCTGCTGTGTATGTGGGCAGAAAGTCTTGAAACCTGGAGGTCATCAACGAAAGCCACACCAGGTGTCACTGTGGCAGGTGTACGATTTTAGCTGTGCGTTCGTTCAGCGATCAACCACTACAGAGGTTGCGCTGAAGTGCTGATCTTCATGCGCGTGGAAGGGCCCTGAACAAACGAAACCAGGGTGGCTGCTGACATTGGACGCATCTCAGAAACTTCTCTTCGGCTCAACAGCAGCAGCTGGCTCCGCACTGCAATGAACGGTGTCGCGATGCATGACAGCAGAAAATTTGCAAAGCCTCAAACCGGAGCAAGTTTCCTCAAGCTTCAAATCTGTCTTCGAACCCGTGCAATCTGACACAACCTGTCCACGGTTTGTCTGTTCAGCTCCCAGCGCCTCATCTCTTGTGAAACTTCAGTGACAGATCCTGAGAGGAAACCTGTCTGATGCCGCTGTCACGTGAAACCCCTCAGTCTGACGAAATAACATAATGTTTCCTTGGGCAACACAGTTTGCACAATTGGCCAACCCTCTTCTGCACGCGACGTGTGCAGTGATCCACAGGTCAGTGTTTTGTGGACACGACCCTGGAACAAGAAGCCTCTCTGCAGCACCAATTACCTGGGCAGCGTGAAGCCCGGTAATAACGTGTGTTGACCTGTGGACAGCTCGCGTAATGCAGAACGACTCCGCTGGTATTCGACGTCGTCCGCCCACCCAGCGCGCGCCCAGCCTCGCGTCTACAGCCGACAACGTCGTCACGTTCAGTGCGGAGAAGCGAGCGCCGACCCAGCCTCGCCCCGGAGCCCGGAACCCGAGCGCGAGGAAGTGGGCGGCGGGCGACACACCTCACCTCGCATCCAGAATCCACAACATTACGCCAAGCCGAGTGCGTTCAATCACACACGCCTCCTCTTCGACTCCTTTCAAGTCTTTGAGGCTTTTGATTAAAGCCGGGATGTAATGTGTGGTTGTGCATATCTCACAGGGCTTGCGCATGCGGTAATTTGCACACGTATTTGCGGTGTTCTTGTTGTTCTGTAGACCTGTGGTTTGTCCATCTCTGCACCACCCACACTGCCCTGGATGGGCTGTTGATGAGTGTTTGAGAGCACACGCGCGTGCCGGTACAGGGGGAACGTGAGGAAGGACCGCTGGCGTTGAACACTCCTGCACAAATGGACGCAGGAGGTGCTCGACTGCAAACACTTGTTTCTGCGTCAGCGGTCGGGCCACACCAACTGTCGCCGCGCGTGGTTTGAACAGCTTTGATGAAGACTCATTCCCAGCCCGGATTACCGTCGTTCCCCAGTGATGCTGTTTGATTTGCAATGACACGACTGTCAATGACAATTTGCAAATCACCAATGAAACCAGGACAGACAAAGGCGAAGCCATAAAGAGCCATGAAGCAGGCATTGCATGGTGACCACGAGCCTCCACGGACGATTTATGTCGCTCGTGTAAAGGCTGCAGCCTTTTTTCATGGACCCTGGGAGCAGGGACGACGATGCTCAGCGACAGTCGTGCTGCAGCAGCGCTGCACATCTCGTGTTCAGCAGGGCCTCCGTCGCTCTCGGAGCTCCGTGCCTCCGTCTTAACGCTGTGAAAAACGACGTGACGCACACGTCGCCTTCACCAAACAACGCAGAGTGAACATCGCGTCGCACCCCTGCCACCCGTGAAACCCAGTTCAGCCACGTTTTTAGACCCCAGCCAGCAGAAAAACTGAGCCACGTGCGGTGAACCTGGAGACAGGACTGAAAGCTGCTCGTCTGGCACGAGTGTTTGGACCGCGTGGTGTAATGGATGATTTAAGAGTGCGTTTTATGACCTTTCGCGGCTTCAGTGGCTCCCAGCACGTAACATGTCAATATAGCGGGGAGCCCGCTCCAAATCAAACACACCTCGAGTAGCAGCGGCCTGCCTGCCTCTGATCGGTGCCTTATGAGCTTCTCCCCATATGCGCTCCCCACAATGAGCAGCATTTTGATTTACAACCAAGTACATAGAATGTTGATGCCAATGTTCTCCAGAAATGGGTAGGGTGTAGTTCATGCGACCTCAGAACCGGATGTTTCTGACTGTACTCTGTTTATATTTGCTCAATCCGTGGACTTGCAGCAAACGCGCACACCGCTGAAACCCAGGTGGCTCCTGCCTTAGTTGACGCATCCAGGATAAACAGGTTTGAGGCTCGAACGGAAGACCCACCACCGGTGCCCCCACCCACCCACCCCACACGGCCTTGCTCACCGCCGCATCTGCATACACAACTAATTTGCAGTCTTCTCTCCCCAGGGTCACTACTTCCCTGCACAATATGCAATAAAGGAACGCTCTCCTTCAGGCTCTTGTCTGTGCCATGGTAACGAGTGCCAGGATTGTCCGTTGCTAGACATTGAGCCCACGCATGCGTGCGCGTGCACGCTCAGCAGCGGTTCAGGTCACCCAGAATCCTGCGCGATTTTCTGGGTCGTTACCGCGGACTAACCAGTGAAGAGGATTCTGTGTCGTAGCATCTGAGGAAGAAGGACAATGACAGAGCGTGTAGCGACAGATGCACGCCTTGCGTCACGTTCACCGCAACGAGGCCACGCGATAACAAGCTGTGCGTGGACTCAGTAGCAAGCTGTCCCCGAAGCCTAACGAGCTGTTGCCACGGAAGCCGCATCGCACGCAAAAATCTTCAATATCTGTCAAAAGTTCAACAGCCTTTTGCTAGTGTTGGGAGAAATCCTATCCTGTGCATGCGAGATGCTTGATGAGAGGAAAAACGAGAACTACACAGGTGTCCAGTTTGCCCCACATCCTGAGGACAAGCCTGGATGAAGCGTGTCAAATTTCATGAAACTCTTTGACGCCAGTTGACACGAACGGAAATTCTGACCAAATAAACCCAGTTGCTCACCAGGTTCTCGTGACAAATCTTGTTTTCCCTGAATGAGAAAGGCAACTCTCCGTGTGTGTGTGTGTGTGTGTGTGTGTGTGTGTGTGTGTGTGTGTGTGTGTGTGTGTGTGTGTGTGTGTGTCACCTCGATCTGTCGGGCTTTTCCCATCAACCATCCCAAGTATCTCACTGCCTGTGGTGACGCAAAAGGAAACACAGAGATTCACGCGAAACAACAAACTGAACCTACCTCAGTGTCTCACTGTGTCGTCCTCTTCGGCTGCTCCGCGGGGTTCGTTCAAATCTTGCAGGGTCTGATGCGAACCAAATTTTAACGATTTTGAATTTCTCGCCCGGCGTCACCTGGGCGTTTTCGCTGCCATTGAATTCGACATCGTTTTCAACAATGACGTCGAACAGCGGCGCGACAGCTGCTATGAAATCTCAATTCCGACCCGAACCCAACTCGAGAGGTTCTTAGCCACCCAATCAGCGGGTCGGACGTGACCTGCGAATCAATGCGGCCCGAGCTTCGCCTACGTTTCAGCGCAGCTGCCGTCGCTCGGACGGCGCACGCGGCGCCACCACAGCGGGAGAGCGATGCGTCCGCTGCGCTGCGCTGGAACAGTCGTCTCCCTCTGCTGCAGCAGACGACTGCGCGCTCCCAGTCTCTCTCGCCAATTGACGTGCAATTCAGGGCGATCGCTCCAACCTTTCCTCCTCCTCCCGCTCCTCCGCCTCTCCTTGACAAATCCATCGATAAGCAGCACCGTTGCTGGGCGCACTCGTTTTGTCGTCAGCAGCTTCACCGCGACGCGGCCTGCGCGAGGAGAGGGCCAGGCGAACAGGCAGGCATGGCGCAGGTATTTATTTCCCCAGGAAGGAGTGCTGGGCCAATGTCGCCCAACCCTGTGTGGCGTGTTTTGGTCAAGAACAGCGATGGAACGTGTTCATGTTTGTCTGTTTTGTCCACCACGTCACGGTTGTATCGTAACTTCCAGCTTCAACACACAAACATGGCGGCTGAACTCACGTCAAGTCAAACGCGAACCAGCGACCGACCCACAGGGAAACGTAGCGTGATGGCTCAATCTCCCGCTCGACACAGGTTTTTGAAGACCCGCACTGTTCAAGCCGAAACACGAGAAGCTCGCGAGCTTGAAGCTGGAGGGAACGAGCGCGTGCAGCTGTGCGCGGCGAAGCCCTGTAGGAGCTGTGAGTTAGTACAACCGCGCAGTACCAGGCAACAGGAGCCTCAATCAATGCACAATGCCTGCGTCAATCCCGGAATGGGAAGGAGCACCGTGCAGAGGCGACGCAGTCACGGAATTCCTCCCTCTCCCAACATTCTCAGTTTCCGTTTTGTGTCAGTTCACATCCTCGAAGACAGCAGTTCGTTTACGCTCGACACAGAATCTCAAATCAGCACAGGGCAAACTCAGACTTCCTTTCCACGAACACCGCTGACGCAGAATTTGACCTTTCTTGGCACGTGATCAGAGTCGTGTTCAATTTTCCAGAAAACCGACAAGGGGTCGCTGTACCTCGTGATTTCTCTGAAAGGATTACTGAACTTGAACGCAGACACGGGAGAATCGAATCCATCTGGGGAGACGGCACCACAAGACTTGAACTTCAGTCTCACCCTGTGCGAACTTCATTCTCACCCTTAGCGCTGTCCCAGCCTCAAACGTGCTCGTAAATCCCAAACTGGCCCTTTTTCCAATGTCTCCAAATGTGCCCCCCCCCCCCCAGTACGAGAGAACGGGATTCCCGGCGCGCTCGCCGTGACTGCGGCGCCGGCGGAGTGAAGAAGCGTCTCCTGCGCGGCGGCGCAGCTGCGTGCTACAAGGTCAACACGGCCCGAGCGACCGAGCGACCGAGCGACCACGCCGCCGCCGCCGCCCGCTCCGCAGAAACGATCAACAAACACCGCGGCATATTAAATACAAATAGGTCTATGTTGACACGGTCCCACTTCACCTGATATCGCATCTTGTATCCAATATGGCAACCAGCACCTCCACAGCAGTCGCTGTGGCCCTTGAGAAATGCTGACGACGACAGAATCCAACGCGCAATCCCCTGCAACTAACTTCTGGGGAAATCCGTGCCACAAAAGCATGGGTACTGAGGGGTACTGATCTGTTCGAGCCCTGAAACCGTGCCAGAAATTTTTTTCGCTTAATTTGTTTTGGACAGTCTGTGAAAACGAAAAGGTCCAGCAAATCTTTGGAGTGAACACAACCCTTTTCGTGCACAAGCAGCAGTGAGGTTTCGCGTCCGTCCCAACGCACGATGATTGACAGCAGCGTCTTATCAAGGTACAGAAGGAAGAACCAGGGCGTCTACCACGCCGTGACCTTTTTCTTCCACGCGCCCTATTTACAAAGCGTGGACTGACTGGTCAGTCTTCCACGCCAAAAAGGTCACATTGGGGTAGACGTAACTTCACCAACACAACAATGCAGTGAATGACTAAATATTCTTTCAACTTTCACTTGGAATCAGATTCAGGT
>JAAUXT010142306.1_pt1 | contig 38236 bp, 25 predicted proteins | sample 7278171 | NCBI WGS metagenome assembly JAAUXT01 (sample SAMN14350112, study PRJNA611818) | marine sediment metagenome | isolation source: surface marine sediment (1.8m) | place: French Polynesia: Moorea | collected 2018-08 | reverse complement strand
TTTTTGACTTCTTTTGTTTTTGGAAAAATTTCAACTTTGATTGTCAATTCTTTTCAAGGTATGAATGGGCCAACATTTGAGATGTGGTCTTGGAGGCTATTTGTCAACTTTCACCTGACCAATGTGATTACGTCACGCACACGCCCCTATTATCGCTCACGCGAAAAATTCGTTCGAAAAATTTCAAATCACCGCGGCATCCTTGGATGTATATTTCTGTTACTCTCAGCTGAAGGCTTCTGATCAATATTTGCAACTACAATGTTCAAAGGTCATTACTGCAAATCTTGCTCTTCCATGACGATTCGTAACCGGCCTGAGAAATCTGAAGGACAAAACCAAGTGTTCAGGAAGAGTTGTTTGTGCGCGAGTTGCACGTCAGGAACACGTGACCTGGACATAAACTTTGTAAAGGCACTGGTGTTTTCACACCAACCGGGAAACTGCCTTCTTTGAACATGCAGGACGCTCCTTTCTTCCTGCAGCCATGTCGCACGCGAAGGAGCTGCAGGAAACAGCGAATAGTGTGCGAGTGCATTCCCAGAGACTCTCACAGAACAAAGTTGAGATAACCAAAAGAAAAATAGCCACCAAAATGTCAGAAAGACATCAACAGGAACCTCGTGCAAAACAAGGCTCAGCTCTGGTTTCCTCCAATGTTTTGCTTGTTTGATCCTCTTTGAGTCGTTCATTTGGATGCAGTCAAAGTTGCATCTGACTGAAACCTTGGGAGTCCAGATGAACAAAAACCCCATCGGGGAATGGGTCGGTTTGGGGTCCGTTGGTGACTGATAGTCGTTTTGTTTGAGGTGGAGTTCTCAAAAGGCGTGGGTGTTGAAATTCTGGAACAATCCGACTGCAAGTGAAAACAGTTCTCCTGGCAGCCTCAGGCTCCAGAGGATCTTGGGACAGGGGTCGACTCTGAATGAGAAAAAAACAAGAAACAGGAGAAAACATTTGTGCCTGCGGTGCTGCGCAAGGACGCAAGTTAATTTGAGGGAGGCCCTTCCTGGCACTCGCTGGAGATAACCAGACAATGTAAATCCAGTTTTTGTTTTATGATTTCCACAAATCCTGGTCTCACAAAAAAGTTGTTGCTTGCCCAAAAGTGTGTGGTCTTGTTTCAAACCTCAAACACGTGTGCATTCCCAGACAAGCGACAATATCGCTGTCTTTGCTGCTCTTTCGTTTGTGACGTAAAAAGTTTCTGATTGGCTGAATGTTCGGCTCTGTGATTGAAAGGAAGCACTTGCGAAACTGCGACAGAGCACAAAGTGAGTGGTCTGTTCGAAAGGGTACAAGCAGGGAAATGGCCACTTCAAAACAACTGTTTTCGTTGAGAGCTCTTTCGTGTTCTTCCCCGTTCAGCAAACACAGGCCCACCATGCATTTCTGTTTCATTTGGCAATCTCCAAGCATTCCTTAGATGCGGTTGCTATTTCTAGGCATTCCTTTGTGGCAAAAACTACTTGGCACCTTGTCGGAGTGCATGTGGCTGACAGTTTTGTCAAAGCACAGACAACAGTTTCCAGTCGGTTTTTCAGCTTGCACCTGTGGCTTGTCCCTCCCAACTCAGAAGCCACTGTCCTTCACCTGAATGAAGCTCTGTGCAGCACAAAGGGACTTCACAGACAGACATTGCAACACCGTCGCCCACAGAAACCAAAACCGTCGCTAACAAATGAAATTATGTCAGCTTTGTTGAGAGGGAATGAACGGGAACTGAATCCTGGAAATTACATTGATTGAACCATTTCTCGTCTTGACCCACACATTTGGACAGATTCGCTAAAAGGCAGACCGGTTTGGACACGTCGGCTATTAGCCCTTTCGTTCAGCGCAATGGCGGGGGCAATCTATTCCGACAATCTATCACTCCCAACTTGAGGTAGCGACTCCCAGGGCAAACTTAATCCAGCAAAACTTGACCACCAGGGCTGAGTGCTGAAAATTACGCCTCGCTTCTTGCAAACAAATGGCTTGAACCACGATCCTGGTCAGATTTTCTTCCCGTGCGCAACTTTGGGCGGACACGGGAATCAGAAGGGGTGCCACATTGAACAGGAGCTTTGAATCACTCTTCCTCCAGGCAAACACGAATAATCTGATCAAAACACTCAAGTTTGGACACTCATGTGATTACCATTTTGCCTCCGTGGGTGAAAACTCCGAAAACAAGACGCAAAGCTGGAAGAAATCCATAGGATTCCACGACGGAGTCTCAGTATCAAGCCGTGCGACTTTCTGCAGTTACAAGTGACAACCCCAATGCGGTTCGACTCGTGGGGACCTGCGCAGGGAGAGGGAACGCCTGCTCCAGAGCGGAACGATCTCACGTTGTGGCATCCAATTAGAGATCAATATCAAGATGCGACTGCTGCGCCCGGATTTCAATCAATTGGGCCGGTAATTCTCAGTTTCCTGCGGCAATTTCATGGTTTGGGGATTTTTTTTGGTTCTTTTCTGATCGTTTTTGATTTCTCTGCTGTTTGCGGAAATTTGGTGTGGACGCTCTGTTGTAGCCGTAACAGAGAACCTCCGGCAGTTCGACGTTGGGAGATCGTGCAGGGAGTTTGGAAAGTGTTTTGTTGAAGCTGAACATACTGAGATAGTTGTGTCGATTCGAAATAGCCGTTCAGATTGCTGTATTGATCGACAGATCGATCGAAGCAGCCATCTTGAGAGAATCAGAACTCACGCTTCAGAAGGAACACGCTGGCCTTCAGTGTGAAGGACGATTCGTTGACAGAAGGACCCTTGTTCGCAGCTTAATTGTTTGCTGACATCTGCCCTTTTTCCTGCACGAGTGATCATCTCACAGGCTTCCTCCTCGCAGAATGTCGCACCTTTCTGTACCTGGAGAAGCTTGTCCGAGAGCAGAGGTCACATTTCGAACAATTGCCCCATCATTCCGTTCCAGGGACGTAGCGAGCGGAAATTAAACTTTTTCCATGCAGAGTAACTCAATGAATCTTCTGGCCCAGTGCGGCTGAAATGATTTCTCTATCGTCGACAATTGACAGTTGCAGCAGCAATCACTGTTCAGAAGTCACAATGGTGATCGAGTTTCCACGGACATCGGTTGAAAGATGCAGCCATTGGTGATTTCAATACTCACCAATTTCACCAACAACACTGGGTCTCCACACGAATTTCACAAATGGCGAACATGAGAGCAGCTGCCAGTTCTCTCATTTTCAGAAGTCAGTGACTTCGCTCGTGCTCGTAAGTGTGAGCGCGGTCTTTAAGTTGGGAGTGGGGTATTTCACACCCAATTCTCGGGGGCCCAATCACCAATCGTCAACGAACGAGGACATCAAAGCCCGTTTGCGACCATCAGATTCCTTATCGCTCCTCTGCATCCAATTTCACAAAGACGAAGCACAGCTCCGCCCGAGCTTCAATCTCAATCCAAGTGGCAGTTTCCTGCCTCGAACAAGGCGTCCTGGCCTGTGGAGTCATTTACCTGTCTCATTAGAATCTGTTCAAGCTGAAGCGCCTCGGCATCGATCAACGGCAGGACTTAACCAGAAATCAGTGTTTCTAATTGCCGACAAGTAAATCATACTGAGTGTAATTAAGACTCTCGACCAATCACCGTCTGTGCAGTGTGGCCACACCAGAGAAGAGACTGCTGCCCTCGGGAACGGCATCTGCTTGGTGTGGAAAGAAATTGTGCCTTTTGGACACTCAATTAGCGAACAGAGGGACGTGTTCTGCTGGTGAAAATCGAATCAGGAATTTTGGCAGTTGGCACAAGGGGATTCCATTTCAACAAACTGAACGAGTGGCCTGTTACAAACTCCGAACGTTGAGCGTAAACGCACTCAACAAAGTTGTCAAAGCAGCATGCAGGAACGCTGCCTCGGGAATTTTTTGTCAAAATTGTTGCGAATCTGGTCCCCACGTGCGTAGTCACAGCTCGAAGTATCCAGCTGAAATGCGGTGGACATCACGATGGGAGCTGCAGTCCAGTCCTGGTGTGTGCGACATTCGCGACAGTCTACACTTGGCTGGGCGTGAAATCATAAATTATTCGTTCAAAAGTGTGAAGAAGCCATTTGTACAGCCTTTCACGACGTTGACTCCAAGAAAATGTTAAACACTGAACCTTGTTCTCTTCTCGATCAAATCCTGTAAACTCCTTCAGCAAGTTAATCATTGTTCTGCTCTTTGCCATGCAGCGTTCAGATGTGTAGCAATTTCCCAAATGAGCTGAGAAGCTCGTATGTCGAACTGACATCGACAATAGCAGGTTTGCTGCTTTGCACTTCAGTGGTTCCAAAAAGGCAACGAACTATCTGAATGGAAAGCAAGAAATCTACGTCCTTCAGGTCCTTTCAACCTCCCCACATGTAAAAAGACTTGCTGCACGGAAAAGCAGTTTGCTCCTTTACTTTCCACTCGGTGCAGGTCAAAGCTCGTGACACTTAAGTTTACCCCCGAAAAGTGGCCCCTTTCAAAAAAATAGTCCAGGGCAGAAGAAATGCCTGCTTGGAAGGATTGAAACAGAACTGTGACCTTGCAGAGCTTCCTAATGCGATACAATCGGCTTAATTCTCCGCGGAAGGTCACAGCGCCTCTGCTGCCTCCCCTGATTTCTCGGCTGGGAGATGGAAACGCTTGGAGTTGACCAAAGTGATTGCCACTGACTTGAAACGGTTTATCCAGCGGGATCAGGCAAACAAAAATTCCTGCTTGTTCAAAAAGCCAGCTTTGAAACTCAGATTGTTGGAGTCGAAAGAGACCACAAAGTTTTCTCGCCAGATCATCACACAAAGGATGGCCTGTTGTTTTCCTGCTTTTGAAGTGGACTTCAGCCGAGTCATTTCTCGCGGCGAGATCCATCAAAGGGTGTTTCTTCAATGCACACATGAAGGAAACCTTCGGGCGAAAACAGGTCCTACATGCAGGTTATTGCAAGTATTTCCTAGATGCAAGCTTTATCACTGCATGCCAAGGCTTCTCATTCACAAAATCAGAAAATCTGATTTTTGACTCAGTGCACGTGTTTTCTCAAATGTTCGTGGTGAAAGATGTGAGTTTCTCCAGACCAAATCTGCGCTCATTGCTTCACAAGCGGGCGATTCGTCTAGGGACGAAAGCTCAAGTGGTGTTCCAGGAGTCGTGTGTGGAGGATTCTGCACACTTGACGTTGCATGTCTGTCCTCTCCTGCTACGTGAGATGGTCTCATGGACAAACGGACATGTCCCTCTCTTCGGCCACAGCAGAGCAACCACAATCAACCATCTTTTCATGACGGACGGTAATCGAGCGATTTGTGCGATCTTGCCCTTTTCTGCAATTCCTGCTGCGTTCAAAGCGAGATCTTCAGGAAGCAACAGACAACATACTGATCACGAGTGTCAGGATAACGACAAAATTGTGGGATACCCACCAATCTCAGCACGAAGTTTTTCGAATGTTCCTTGTGGTTGTATACGGAGAGACCTGTCATTTACTTGACATCTTCAAAAATATCACGACCATGCTCGTTGTGTACGAAGCTGAATCAAATATTTGATGGTCGCGTAGCCGGCCATCCAGGTGCCGCTAATGGCTTAAAAACCAGTAGCATTCATATGTGCATCTGTCCACACTTTGGAATGCAACCACCCCCCTCCTGGCAGACCCCCCTTCCCCTCTGCCAGACCCCCCTCTCCTTCTGCCAGACCCCCCCTCCCCCTCTGTATTGGGGTGGCTGGAATGGTGGTACCCTGCACTGAAAAAATAAAATGGGTACACTTTGATGGTGAAAGTGGGTCTTCTACCCCCTTCATTTTTCGTGCCCTTCACAAATTCCATTTTTTTTTCAACATTCAAGTTTTTTTTGGAAGTGCATGATTGCAAATGGCAGACGGCGTGACCATCAGGGTCCGTTTACCGGACCTGCTTGTTCAGAATTTGCATGTTCACCTCCGAACAACCACACACCGGTGCAATGAAATGGCCAGACGTTCCAAATTCAGGGACACGGGACGAGGGAGGAAAAGGCTGTGATGAACCAGGCACATCCGGTCACAGGCCCCCAACAGCTCGACTCATTCCTTCTTATTTCAACTTACTCATTGACATGGCAGTTGGAGCCTTGATGTAAGGCAACTCGTGGTTGAGTAAATAGGTGTCTACCCATTTCAGGTTGCACCTGTAATGGGCAGATACATATGCCTGGCTGTTTCAGGTCTCTGCCTGAACTTCCCAGATCCGTGTATGCAGAAAAGCCGGTGTCTCGTCATTTCGTTGCACCGGTGGTTGATTCGAGACAGTTACAGACAAGCAGATTCCGTTGTCCCTCCCGGTGCCACAACGACATGTTCATCCTCAGAATTCGAAAATTGATTCATCCTCCTGGAGCAGATGTTGAAACAGACCCAACTAGTCACCTCAGTTGATGAAGCAAGTTCCTTTGGATCGAAAAGGCACTTGCGTGTCCACAAGTACGTGTGAAAGTGTCAAATCTTGATTTCAGGACACTGATAATTGGTAGTGGTTTGGAGGATCGAGAAAAATTGAGCTATTATTCTCCTTTGTCCGGTGTGCGTGAGTGTCCATCCTTCTGTGAGTTCCACAGCTTCTCGATCCGCACAACTACCGAGCAATGACAGTGGCCAAGACAAGGTACTCCAAGACCAAGACCGTACTCCTGTGCGTGCAACACAGTTCCTTGCTTCAGTCTGCTTTGTGCATCAAGTGTTTGTTTTTTGTGCAAAATCGGCATCAAAACGAGCCATTTGTGGTTCCCAATTTCCTTGTTGTTAAATAATTGTTTCCTGGGTAAGCAAAAGCCACTTTTAGTGCCACAATCGCACAAGGCAGACGAGACTCTTGCTGTCACTCTCGTCATCAACAAGGTTCACGGTCAGTCTCGTCCTGGTTTCTTGTCAAACAATGCCAGGAACTGTCATGAAACGAACAACGCAGCACCAGATGGACGAGGACCCTTTCCCTCGTGTCGGCGCGGGGAACACTTTACCAAGGTGAACACGCATTGGGGTCCACAATAGCTAATTTTTTCCATTTTCTGTGCATTTTCAGTGCACCTGATCATAGCACGACAGAGCTGTCTTATTTTTAGTCTTTTTGCAGGCTCAGGTTCATTTTTCCGCCGACAATATTGTGTCAGGTGAGGTGTCAAATTTCTTTGCGTAATCCGCACATGTCTGATGAATGTAAGATGAATCTTACTGTCTTTCTCAAGATTCGACTGCACTTTCATGACATGTGTAAATTTGCTTTTCAATTTGTACATTTTTGTGCAAACGTAAAAATTCTGAAACGTCTCTGTGTTCGGCTGCCGAATGGATGCAACATGCAAAAAGGAAAAGGCGTTTGGTGCTTGCAACTGCAAGTAGATTTCAATGCAAACCAGCTTGGAGAAACAGCTGTGCATAAGTTTTGCGAACCGAGCACTTCAATCAATTTTGTGTCTTGGAATGGCGAAGACCCCAGTCTCACCCCGTCGCCTTCACTGAAGTGGTCGACACCTCCAATTGTAATCCCCGCACTTGTACCAGACAGCCCCGCCTCACAAGACCCTGAGCCTGGGATCATCTCACCTCTTCAGCCTGATCCACTGATTGCTGGATGTCTTGTGTGCAGCCATATTTACTGCATGGCCAAAAGATTACCGGGATCCAGCACTCCCTCCCTCTGATACTCCCTGCGTGTAGCACTCCCTCCAACTGCGGCATGTTGGGCGCGGATTCGACAGACTTCATTTCCGGAATAATTTGCTCAGATTTAATCAGAAGGAGGTGTTGGTTACAATCTTACAATGAGAAGCAAACAACTGATTGGCATCCCTCCCCCAAACAACTGGGGTTTTTTTCAGGTAAACCTTTCTTCATGCAACAGTGCAAATGCAAAAATGCAAGGCTGAAGACACAGTGTGTGGAAAAATGGACCACGCGCACACTCAGCCTCTGTGTGGTCTATACATTCACACACACGCACACACAACAGTGGTCATGCAGAGGAGCCCACTACTTGTCGATGAGTTGTTTTTGAGTTTTGAGTGCAGGATTTTAACCTCTGAATTGGCCATCTTTACTGCAACTGCAAGGTCTCAGGCGCTTACTGAACAATGTCGCTGTGCTCTCTTCGCCTTCTATGCAGAGTTGCAAGAGCACAAGCAGCCAACTGTTCTGCCTTTTCTTCTGAGGGTTGAACAAGAGGTTGGATGTCTCGCTTTTTGGGACTACGGAACCAACAGGTTTCCTCACGTGCTATGTGGGCAGCGACGTGCGAAAGCTTCAGCTTGAAGGGCTGCAGTCCTCAGTCACTCTCAAGCTTGACTTATAAATGCTTCAGCCTGTGGGACCCTGGTCCTTTTTGCTATCCCAGAGTTGGCTGGAGCTGTGTAGCGAACAGTAAACTGCATCTTGCCCACTCCTTGTGTGTGCGTGGTCAATCTAATGACATTCAGCACTGCAGCGTCTGGTTGTTCAAGATTGACATGTGCACAGAAAAGTTTTACTCTTGGAAGCACGTGTTGTTGTGGGAGGGTGTGTCCGAAAGAGTTGGAAAATTGGAAAACAAGGCGCACGAGTTGTTCCAGGGCAGAGCATCTTTTTTATGGCTGCTGGGAAAACAGTGTCCTCACAATAGCCGTTGGTTGTTCTGATCAATACTGGTCATCGGATTTGGGCTTGTTGAATCGATCTACAAAACTTCTTCGTTTGCGAAAAGAACAAACTCCTCACCTTTGGAAACGGCGACGATCAGGAACAACCATCCACAGGTGAAAAGGTGACTTGTTGAGAAGACATGCATGGTGAGACGATTTTGTGATATTCTGTGACTTCAAAGGTTGTTGAATGAGAATTCGGAGACCACTGAACCATGAAGACAGAGGTTCAATCTGAAACACACAAAATCAAAATTTGAAGAAGTATCTGCCATTCGCCGACAAAGAGGGTGTCACTTGTCAGGGTAGTTGCTGACTAGGGGGGTCATCAACTAGGGGTCGGGCTCCACCGAGCATAAGTGCAGGATTTCACCCAACAAGGACTTGTGTGGTTTCGCGGAGATCTGCTGAAGATCTGCTGTTCACACGGCCAGCAACCAATAAGCCCTGCTGTATACGCGGCAAAAGAAATAACAACCAAAGCTGCACATATCAGTCCAAAATAGTGCTCTTTTGGAAAAGTTTTTTTTTTTTGAGAAACTGCATGATTGTGGTGTAGCAGTGGTGAAACATCTCGTTGGCGTTCTAAATCTGTCACTATAGATGATTTGTAGTCGCCACAAGCTTTGTCCCATGTTTCTCTTTCTCAGCAACTTTCACGCTGAACCAACAAACCGTTGGTGTGCGCTGAGGACGAAACGTCCACAGCGTTCTTCAAGTCTGTGACCAGTCACTGTTCGCCGGAAGCACTGACTTTGACGAAGACCCGTTCTCGATCGTATATACAGAAAAACAGCGACAGGCGCTCCAACGGAGATTTTCAAACAAAAAGCTGCGACAGGAGCATGTAGCCTCTCTTGGATACTGCCTGCAGAGATACAGTCGTAAGCGAAATACGATATCTTAATTGCTCGTGTCCCGGTGCAACAATTGAACCACCTGGCCAATTGAACAAAGCAACTCAAGTAAATCGAGGAAAAAGAACAACAAAAACCGTCAAACTTGGCCCAGAAAACATGGCGTCTGTCGCCTGACGTGAAAGCACCAAACCGTGTCAAAGTCCGTCAAGGGGCGGGTGAAATTCTGCACGCTAATTGAATATCTGAGCGTTGCCTTGGATTGGAAGCAACTTAGACATTCAAAATTATTCCTGGAGTCCAGGCAATTGAAGCAGAAGAGACTGACAATGACTGGACACAGAAGCCAAATGCGAGTTAGAGCCGCGTATATTTTTCATTTTCAAAAAGAGAGTCCATTCTGCTTTCCAAGACAAACAAGAATCTTCAGGGGCACAAAAGACGGTCGGGTGTCTCCCGCAAAATGGAGTTTGTTTCTTGGTGACATCATTGGAATGACAACTTGTGAAAATGAAATCTCAAAACAGATCTGTTGACCCTGTGGCAGCTGGTGAGAAAACAATGTTCAATGTGCGATGTTGAGAATCCAAAGTGCACGAGCCAAAATTACCCTGAAGGGGTTGAGACACCCTCTGTCCAGTCCTCAAGTTTTGTCCACACATGTTGACGACACAAAAAGGTATGTGTTGTGAGGATTCACCGGCCTTTCCGTACGCATATCAACTGGCATCTGCCACTCTCTATCTTGCAGTGAAACCACAGTTTACCTCATATGTATACCTTTCTGAGCAAGACTCGGACATGTCCAATAGAATTTCGGTTCGCAAACAGGTGTACTACTCGGTTAAGCTGAGATAGCCTTCAGCCACGACAAGCAAAGCGCCACAGCAACCCGTTTATGCCGGGTCATGTCCATTCCTTGTTATCCAGGATCAAGAGATTCTGCCGCCTTCAGACGTTTTAATGGATTTTGTCAATTTGTTGGTCGGGTCTTTCCACCTCGCTTCGCGTCAACTGTAAAAGCCTTTCTGTTGCCAAGAAAAATTGCAGTTGTCACACAATGAAAAGGCTTTGTTCTGAGTTGTTGCTCAGTTGTGTCCGTCTGTTCAAGTGCGCAGCGGCTCAGGCGGTTCATTCACGGTACGTTTCATGGCTGTGTGGCTCAGATAGAGACACAATTTCAGAGACAAGTACTCAATTTCAGAGACAAGTGTAGAGAGACAAAGATTACTTCTTTGTGCTACTCATTGCTGCTTGGGGGATACCAAGGAGGCCTCCCACTCTTCCGAAGAGAAAATGAGGGAGATATCACACTCAACCGAAATGCTCAGGAGCTGGAGGTAACAACAACAAAAGGGACCACTGAAAGATGCACGCCAAAGGTTTCCCCAGAGCTTGACCTGTCTGAGGCTCTGAACTTGTAAACTTTTGTTGAAACTTTCTGGTGTTTGTCGCAAAGCAAAATTTGGAATCTCAACTTTCTTTCGCGTGTCAAAAAGACCCAAGGATTAATTTGTGTGAAAATGTTACTAACAAAGATTGCAATGATGTTTTGATTGTTGGAGAGGGAGGTTCCCAGTGTGCCGACGAGACACCTATTTGCGTATATGTCTTACAGATGGTAGTGCACGTCTTATGGTGAACGCGTCCCAACACACGGACAGCCCGAGCCGATAAAAATGCTTTGCGCGTCAGGTTCCAAACAGTTCCATCTCCGGGTCGGGGATCACCCCTTCAGGAGCAAAAGATTCGTGTGTTTGTCTGTACGCTCTTGGCTGCAGACAGTACAAAAAAACGACCGGGAACAGAGAAACGAAGTGGCATTTCCCTTCACTTTCGTCTGTGCTCTTTGGCTGTGAATGGCTTCACAGCTTCTTGAAATGCGCAGAATGGCTTGAGAGAGCAGGATGGCAGACCCGTTTTCACTGATGAAGAGGGGTGTAAAGAAGACTGCAAAACACAACTCCACAATGCGGAATTTCGGTCGTGACTTTTCACTTTGTTTGGAAACCGAGTCCTGATCCTGCATTGCACAGGAACCTCTTCCAATTTTAATTGTGATCGAGGGGCTCAGGAAGACAAACATCCAGCAACAAATATCTACATCCGCCAGCACGTAATTGTACCCCCGGCCATCCAGTTTGCCTTCATTGCACTGAACTTAGTCAGTCCGCATCCTCGCAACACCATCACAACCAAGTGATTTTTGCAAATTTCCGTGCGACAAAGGGCGACTCGGTCGCCTATTTGCTCTTGGAGAAGAGTCCACTCGCTACACTTGCGAGAGATGCATGGTTGAGAGAAAAATTGCTTGTTGCGGAGTGGAATCTGCGAGGTAATGAGGTTATTCAGTGATACCATTGTAATTTGATTTGCCATCATTATTCTTGGAAATGGATCACAAGTTTTCCAAAGGCCTGCAAAATTGTTCTCCCTGAGTCAGGAGGCTGGGCATCAGAAGGAGACTTCTGTTCAGAAGTTCTTGCCCGATAAATTCTTGCACAAAGTTTGTGTCCAGCGTTTCCTCTCTCACGAGCACAATTTTCAATCTTTGCAAAAGTAAGAGCCTGTGAAGTTGTTTTCCATTCAACTTCATTCACGGTGCCATTTCGAAACATCAGAGAAGCAAATGGACTCAGTTCGCGCGACGTTTCCGTCTGAATGCCAAATAAAATCCACTTACCTTTTTTTGTCTGAACAGACAATTTTCACGGAATTTTAGTCTTTGATTTGAACAGTCCTCTTTTGTAGGGGAGCTTCAGATGTTTTCCATGGCTCAATTCGGCAAAATTGCGTCAATTTGTCGAAATTCGACAACACTTCAAGGAATCGCCATGCGCATCATCTATTCCCGGTCACGGCTCGAATTCAACTGAGACCCAGACGCGAACCCAGCTTCGCGGAGTAATCAAGTTGTTGCGTTGCTGCGTCCAACAGCTTCCCGTCAAGTCGCGCGTCTCTGACGCAAAAAACATCGATTCTTAGCGTTGAACTGCGTGGGTATTTTTTGGAAAGTTTGGAAGGCCGAAAGTGTAAAGCGAGCGTAAATTTGTGCACTGTACAAAGCAGTGGGAAGTTTTAGCAGGTCCGTCCGATGTGCCATAAGTGACCCAGATACCATTTGATCACTGACCGCTGGCTCTCAGGGCAAACACACCGCACGTCGAGGGAAATTAGTGATTAAACTGGTCATTTGATGTGAGATTTCCACCAGCAAACAGTTGACTTTCCAAAGTTTCTTGATTGCTTGTGATTTTTTGGCTTGCATTCTTGTTTTGGGTCTGTTTCGTTTTCTTTTGTTTGAGCCTTTGCTTGTTTTGGAAAAATGACAGGCAGCTGAAACCTGCTCGAGAACAACATGCATTTCTCGGAAGCCCCGGTCGAGCCCGTCAGTTCATGAGTCGGAAGGAAATCATAACTCTTGTCTCGAAACAGCCCCCGTCTTGTGTCGATCCAGCAAATACATGTTTGTAGTCTTCAAGCATCAATTTAAGGTCTGCTCTGATCACTGATCATGACAAGGAGAAAGGCGACCACTCCAGCCCTGGACCGCCAAGCCTCCAAAAACATTGAAAATGCTTCTCGACTGGAGCTCTCGGTTGTTCTTCGAGCCCGTATTGCATTCTCCGGCAGGGTCGGATCTTGGTCACCTGTTGTCCTGGAGCCGCCAGGCAGGGCATGTTGTTGTTCACTCTCGTGTCTTTGAATGGTACACCCAACAGGCAATTGACGTTTTGGGTCCGGTGTGAAAAGAACTTGAGGCGACAGGTTTGTTTTGCTGAAGATTTAGTTCCTCAGATTTCGTTCCTTTGCCTGGACTCCCAAAAAATGTTATGACGATGCAGAGCTAAAACACAGCAGCTTCTGTGGCATTGAGACGTGGTTCTTCGGACAATTCCAAATGAAGCAAAGGTGGTCCGACTCTGGGATCTTTTTGTTGCAACAGATGATGAGAACACTGAGGATTGTCCTTTAGAGACTGGAAATCAAACTGGTGCTCATCAAAAGACGTGTCGTTTCGATGAGCTCTCTTGAATTGCATTGGCACATCGTGGAGTGTTTGATCTCGAGCAGAGTTTTTCTGTTGGTCTTTACTTTTGTGCTCCCCCCAATCACAAAATAAGCAGAACAAAATGAGTAAAAAAACACCACAAGTTCGTTACAATTGGAAATTCAGGTGACAATGCAAAAGCTCAGACTGAGGACCCTGCAACACGTATTTTCTCAAAACAAGTACAAAAATGCACACTTTCTGTGACACTCAAGTAGTTTTCGTTCTTTTTCACACCCAGAGAATTTCACTCCTTACATGCCAATCGTTCAACCGACAGGTCATTATCCTGCCCTCAAAGCCACTCTGTAAAGCATCGTCGGAACACCGACAGCTCTGCAAGAACATTCGTGTGTGTTCACGCACCAAAAACCGTGTTTGGGGCTTTCCCTTGCCTCACCAGCCAGTTTGACAGGCACTGGTCTCTGTGTGTCTCTCGAGTCAAAACAAAGTTGTAGAAGCCAATTTTATTCTGAACAGACATCGGTGTTCTTGTGTGAATTCGTGACCACTGTCTGAACGTTTAACTTTCTCACTGAAATCAAGCGAAGCTCAGTCAGATAAGAAGAAAATCTGTGCAGTGCAAGCTGCGGACATGTGACAATCTTTCATGCTTCAAAGGACCCAACAAAACATCCGTCCTCAAGAAGGAGAAACGTATGCAAGTGTCATGCAAGACCTTCTCTTGTCTTTCCATGCACGGACCAGGAACATGCAGGGGATGCAGGGGGAAAAGCACTGAGTTCTGCGTTTGTTCTCAAGTGCATTCACTTCTGGAGCAAGTGCGAAAATATCTGCAAAACAGAGCCCGTGTTGTCTCAATCAGCTCCTCATGTGTTTTGCTTGCCTCTCCTTTGTGACAAGAAGCTGAATATCTTGCGCAAGGTAAACACGACTCATCGGAGTGTGCGGTGACGAAGTCTGTCTTTGTGAGAACACTTGCATCTGTTGACCCAAACCAAAAACTTTTCGTGGTTCCTCTCAGTCTTTTCCCGGATCGCAAGGAACATCCACTCACAGACGAACAAATCATTTGTCTGAACAAGCAGTTTCCTCACGGCGTTCATTTTTATTGTACTTGCAGAGAGAGAGAGAGAGAGAGAGAGAGAGAGAGAGACCCTCTCACTCAACATTTCTCGTGATAAGATTGTCTCTTTCAACTTTGCTTCTCCACATGTTTGAAGATTTCACCAAAATCAAGTACGAGGGTTGTGGTATTCACGTGACAACTCAAGACAGTGGGTAAAGACCACGCAGGCAATGCCACCACAACTGCAAAATGATTCCAAAGCTGCTTTTTGGCAGGTCAATTGACCGATGGAGATGCATCTGGACAGGACATTTCACCTCACCGTTGAGAACATGGCCGCCCACAAGACCCCCTCTCGGATGGACCCAACATGCCATGCACACTACTGAGCAAAATTGCGGGTTATTTTCGTTGCATCACTGACAAATACCCGGTCGATCCAGTCCATCCGTGCCATTGCAAGTTTGTAACTCGTTGAATTCTCATATGGCAGCTGAGGTTCTGATAAAGCACAGGACTGCAGTTGTGGGCCCGGACAGCAGTTAGTTTACCTCATTGTTTCAACAAAACTCACGTGGACAAACATGTGCAGTGTGTGTGTGTGTGTGTGTGTGTGTGTGTGTGTTTCAACGACGACAAAACTCTCGGTTCTGTCAGCGTTTTGACAAGTCTTGAATGTCTCTCAGTTCACAAATCTCTTCCGTTTTTCTGCAGTCATAAGCTTCCCCACACTATGATCCTTACGGGATGAATCCTTTCCGCCCTCTTAATGTTTTCTGCTCAAAGAGCACGCAAGTTCTTCGTCCTTCCATGGAGTACATTACATCCTAAAATGCTGAAGTTTGAAGATTGAACTTGTGGCGCTGTTTGGCTGCCTCTCGTAGCCCATTCAGCTTCGAAAGAAACACGTTTGATTTGCTTTTCCAGTGAATCCAGCTTATATTACCCTCGTTATTTCAGTAATGATTTGGACAGGTCAGAACACATCTCTGATTTACGTTTCGTTGTCGAGTCCACAAGAACCATAAAGTCAACAAATCGGAAGGAACAGCTCTCACAATCTCAAACTCGTCACCACGAAATCTTTTGAAGTCTGCAGTCCGATAAGGCCTCGCGCAGGCACTCAGAACGTAAACGTTGCACGCACACACGAACCCCGCCTCCCCCCCCACACACACACAAACACACACACACATACACACACATGATTTGTAGTTTGTACAATTTTGTCGTGAAAAAGCGTTTGCGGTCACAGGGAATCTGGCTTTAATTGGGAAACAGACAACCCCTTTCGATCAGGCCCAGATTCAAGATCCCTCTCTTGATAAAGAAGTTACTTCTTTCGAGTGGCAGTCCCAAATGGGTTGTTGCACACGTGTTTTGTCCACAGCAACAGTTGCCTTCTTCATCAGCTGATTTCTTCACTGCGGCGTGATTTCCTTGCAGGTTTGTTGCTTCCCTCTGTGGTGAGTGGTGAGGTTCCCACGGGGTCAGCAGACGTGTCCAACCCAGACAACAGCGGGCCAGTGAAGGAGGGTCCCATCTTGTACCTCGGATGCACGTCGGTCAAGAGAATAAAATTCCTCTTTTTCAGACTTCAGCGGCCTATTGTTCAGAATGCCTGAATGTCCCTTTCACACAGTGCCTCCTTGGACTGTTCGTACTTTCACAAATGGTCACAAATGGAATGAGTTTTGCTCTTTTTAGCACAAGGGAATGCCAATCCAACGTATCTTCCTGCAAAGACGGATCGGATCTGCAGAAGCAAAGCTGTCTCAGTTCAAAACTACAGCTACTTGCAGAAAGACACAGAAGAAACGCACTTCAAAGCGTGTTGTTTTGAATTGCAGAACGCCGACTGAAAGCAAGTTTACCTTGTTTTTTGCGCAGGTGTAATTTTCATCTCAGTGCAAGAAAAGTGCTCCACGATGTGTTGCAAGGTTGTGCGGGATTTGAGGTCCTCAGACCTTGAGTTTGTAATTTCAACCAGCAGTGCTTCTTTGCTTCATCTACCCGGAACTGGTTTTTGAATGCAGTTTACGAACACGAAGATGAGAACACAACCATGCAGTGGCTCAAGGTCTGAAGACACCTCTCATCCTCGGGTCCAGTATCCGTCCACAACCGCAGGTTCTCAAGCTTCGCAGCACTTGTTCAGCGTGACACCTGAATAATTCGGAGCATCTCTGACATTTATCCGCGGAGGACATCTGGAGCTGTGCCTGTCACGTTCCCTTCGCACAATGCTGACGGTGAGGTCCAGAATCTGCTCTGCCTTCATCTCAGACGTCACAAAAGTGTCTCTCCGATGCTATTCTGGTGCAGAACAAGACACTCAGTTCAGTTTGGACAGAATACACGTGGCTGTGCCTCACACGGCTTCGGATGTGCAAAGACTTTTGAGCTCAAATGCGAATGATTGACCTGTTCTATGGGTTCAGTCAGGCTTGGTGAAAAGATCGTGACGTCTGGTGGAACCACTTCAACAAAATTAAACATGTGAAAAGCAAAACATTACACACGAGACAGCGGTGCGAAATCGGCGGACGGTGGAGGAAGGAGGAGGCACCATTTTGGTGGTTGGGCTTCGTGTCTCTCAGAATCTGCTGGGTGCTTTTGTGGTGATGCGGCTCTGATGTTACGAACACACAAACAGCAAACAGGTCTGCACAAACACATCGCACACTGCAGGAGATTCCACAAAAAATTAAGTTGTCACGACGAAAAACAAAAGACCCAAGCATTCTTGAGACACCGGATACTGTTTTTTTACAGTTCAGCATGCAGTTATGTTTCTTGCAATGAGTGTATTCGATCAGAACTTACCTCAAGGCCAACTTCTCAAATGTACGTTTACGAGCGTGTTCTGCTTTTCCAACCACCAGATGTACTTGGAAATCGTGGCTGTTCGTCTGTCATTTTGCTGTCGGGACCGACCCCACAGTGACCACAACACTGACGAGTAACGAGTAAGCTGAAGTCCAATCGCTGTGGCAACAATTGGGTTGCCACTCAAGATTTCTTGCAAGAAAAAGATGTCACAGGAGAGGAAAACGCGCAGGACAGTCACGGAGGGAAAAGCTTATTCTTGTGTTTCTGAGAAAAGATTGTTTTGCTGTCGCGTCCATGCATGCCCGTTCACACTGTTCCGGCGCAAGGCTCCTGATTCGTTTGTCGCAATGAAAGTGGTTATTACCACGGGCACACTCCTTCCAATAAACTTCGACTGCGAGTGAACCCCACGAGGCGCAATTTGGCGTGTTTTTTGCTCGTCTCATAGCGTTTTCTCAACGAGGGAACTTTTTCATCGGCAATGGTTACTGTGGATGCAGGCCCTGTGTGAGAACCTTGTATAATCTGATTTCTGTTTGTCACGTTTCTGAGCCTCGTGTCTCTCGCTTCTCTTACACACACGCGTGCACGTGAGTGCGTGAACATTTAACGTAGTTGTCACCTGACACTTCGTGTCAGGAACATGTGCCAGCCAAATGACAGCGTGCAGTGGATTTGTTCGTCACGTTTCCAAGTTGCGTGTCTCTGCGTGGATTTTCACACACCCGCACCGCAGGGGAATCCAAGCAGAGCTCTTTGTGTTGCCCGAAACCGACTTGTACTCGTATTTGGTCCAGCTTGCGAACACACATTGATGGGGAGTTTCAGCGGCGCTGAAATTTCCCGGTCGGGTGCATGGCATTCTTGCGTGCGCCACACAGAACTCTGCTCACCCACCAACCGTTGTGACGTGCAAGTGCACGCAGTGATCATGCAGCTGAAGGATGTTTTCTTTTTTGTTTCTGGGACCCGTTGGTGGAGCGCCGAATGATTGCTCGAAGTTTGCACGTACGCAGGCCACGCAACACAGTGTTTCAGCTTTTGCCAAGCACAGGTGGAAACCCCATCAGGCTTTCTCGTTTTGGCTCTGAGTGAAAGATGCAATCAACTGCACTGGATACCTTTACCTTTGTAATTTTCTTTTGTTTCTGTAATTCCCCGCCCTGCAAAAAACACACGATGTACGTTGATGGAGGCTTTGTGTCCGCTTGGGCTGTGTTATTTCGCTCTCCCCAGCAACCATTTAAAGCAATGAAGGTGGTATTTTGACAAGCTTCAGGCACAGAGTCGCTTCAGAGCAGATTACAACTGGCCTGCTGCAAAGGAGTCCGCACTCAACACCTGCGTCGCGTCGAAGCACGCCGCTCAAACGTAAACACAAACGAAGTTTTGGCATCATAAAACGGAGAATGTTCTGTCGTTGGACACACAAGGGACAGTCACCTGTTTTGAATGCGATGATTGGGGAACGAATCATAAAGAAAGATTTTACAGGCTGGTTGAGCCCAGGAAAAGCCAACTGCGTGTGTTTTTGCTTGAAGGAAAAGCGTTGACTGCATTGAGGTCTGTTCAGAGAACAGGGGAGTCGATTGTTGTGTAGACGCATGACTACGGTGAGACGACACAGTTGGAGTGGACATGGGTTGGTCACATAACAACATCCTGACAGTCGGGCGAGTAGCCTTGCGCGATCGCTTTTGGCTCTCTTGAAGATCCAGAGGCACTGTGGGGGTCGGTGCCACCGTGATCCCTGGAAATGAACACCCCCATTTTGCGGCTCTTGCTGACCGCAATCCGAGATCCGTTGGACCAAGCTTCAGCTCAGCTCTTGTTTCAGGAGTTATGCAAACACGGTCAAAGCGTGTCGTGATACTTCAGTGCGAAAGTCGTGCAGCATGTCGGTATCTCATAACTACACAGCAGACGAATGGGACATGCGCGGAGAGACAATGGAAACATGAGACGAACAGAAGAACCAGAGAGGCTCCAAAGAGAGAAAGAGAATTGCTCTCACTTGACCACTTCATCCGAACGCATAACTGTTCTGTTTTGGAGGCGAATTGGGAAAACACACAGAGTAAATTGACAGCCCTTTGTGCCTCGACTCCCACCAATTCCTTCCGGTGCAGCTGTAGTCTGTCTGCACTGGATTCAGAATTGAGACTGTGTTCTTTCCGTTCAAGAGGATATGTATGAGCCAAACAACAGGTTTGAAATTGCACGTATCCGTGCAGTAGTTGACAACATCTTACTGTAGAGGTACACAACGCCAATCTTCTTAATGTGCTGGAACATTTCTTTGATCTCCAACAATTCAAAATACCTCCTGTTGCGCGACATGGGTTCGGACAGGATGAAGCCAGAATCTTCAGAACCAGATTTTCCGGAACCAAAGAACAAGCTCCATGAACCAGGGTCCTGGTGCACCGTATCCATGCACGTGGCATCCCATCACACACAAAACATGCCTGCTGGGAATGAAATGTCTTTGGCAGGTGAGAGCATGTTCCCAGACTTGGCATATTTTCACGTCGCAGAAATGTTCAGGAAGTTCTGAGACTTCTTGGGATCTCATTTGGGGTAACTGATTTGCCAACATTCGGCTGCCCACGTCTGGTTCCTTTGCCGTAACCTGGAACCTTCAAAGCATCAGAAACCAGAACTTTTGTCACCAAAATTGCTCAAGGTCGTGTTGGTCGTGGGAAGCGGCAGTTTGGGGCCAATGAACAGACGAATGGACATGAAAAGGCTTGGGAAAACGAATTTGCGAAAGAATGAGTGGTGCACCTCTGGCATCTCACGGCAGCAAAAGAGAAACTGTCAGCTCAATCGAAACCGTGGTTGTACGAGTATCAAACGCACTTTGTTGCGCTGTGTGGAAAGAATTCTGAACCTGGAATCTGGAAACAGACCAGTGTATTCCAATTGATTGTTGCAAAAAATGTCTTCATTTGTCAAGAACTTTGGGAGAATTCACTCGTTGAAACACATCGTCAAGACTGAATTCCAAGCAGATTCAGAATCCTTGGACAGGCTGGATAAAACCAGAAGGAAGGGAAGTTGTTGCCTCCCATTGACTTGGGGGAGAGGTTTCAGGCAACCCATATCCCGTGGCCAACGTCAGAAAGAGGTTTCCGTTGTTCACTGTTGGGAAAAATCAAACGGCAGCTCGCTAGAACAAATTTTTCAGATCATACCTATTTACCAAAGCGTTTTGTTGCAGTCTGTGTGTTTCTGTGGCCAAATGGGGTTGCAATGACAATCACTTTTGCCATTTTGTCATTCCATCTTGGACTGTGGGCAGCAAGTCGAAGACACAGCTTGAGACTGCTGCCTGTGTCCCTCATGTTCAACTGCCAGTGAGAGACGTCTGAGTTCGATGGGTTGTGCAAAGTGAAATAGACCTGAGTAGACTTGCTGTGACTTGCAAATCAGACGCATTGGTTACGTCGTCAGACCAAGTCTAAATGTGTTCTGATTCTTTGTCCGGCTGCATTCCGTGGCATCTGCATGGCCTGCATAACATGACGTGATCCTCCCTCTTCGTTCTGCGAGTTTTTCTCTCACGGCAAACGACAGTTGTGACATCTGGGAAAAGGGAGAAAAGGTTTAAATTCCAGTCCAATCAAACTGAACTGTGACTCAGAAATTGTCTCAGTGAATTTCAGCTTCCAACTCTGAATGCCACGGCGCCAGGAAGTCCACAAAATGTCGTGCGCCTCACGTTTCTCGTCCTCCACACTTCTTCTGTGACAGATGCAGCCTGATTGCGCTGCTCCTAAAGGCGGAAACACAGCGGACGTGCACGATGCGTGGTATCCCTCACTTCGCAACGTGTGCTTCGGTACTGAGAGGACTTTTCGTCCAAACGTACACAGGAGACATTTCGCGCGAAAGACAAGATGCAGATCGAGCAACCTGCGTGCTTGTCAGCTTGCTTTTGGAGAATCAGTCACATGTGCACGCAAAATTTATCACTGCTTGCAAAAACGGGTTTCACTGTCCCTCCAGTCCTATTTAGGCCTTGGCCACAATTTGAACGAACTTAAATTTCTTTTCATCTGCAAAGTACATAACACCTGCAAAACAAACGAAAGTTTTGCGTGTTGACAGCGCACAACACTCTTGCCAGAGGCAAATTTATGCGTGGCAAAAGCAACATTTCCACTTGCAAACAGGGAAATTCTTATCTCGCTTCCAGCATTGATCCCATTGTTTTACAAACACAGGATTCAAAACCATAGCAACACTTTGCAAAAACTTCTTGTCAGCCGCGTGTGTTTTCATAATTTTGATATCACGTATTGATCCCGATTTGTCAGTGTTGTGCACAGCGCTGTGTATTAATTATGAATCAGTCGTTCCACTCGAAAGTGGTGTGAGGATGTAGTCTCGGCTGAAGCTGCGTTACGCCAAGGTACAAGTATACACTTTGATGTACACAACCTGGGATGTAGTCGTCAACCAAATTTCTTCTGGACTGCTGTGCAAGCAAGATCCACACACGTCTGATTGTCCTTCCTGTTTGCAACAGCATCTGCAGAAAGAGAATGCCCAGAAGTTCAGTCAAAAGTTCCAAGCCAAGACCGTTCCCTTCAATCGTACTGGAGAACCGATTACTTGGAGCCAAAACGTCAGCGTTGGTGACAAAAAAACAGACAACCCTGTGACAGGTGCACACCTGCGATGACAACAGTCACGCTTCGTTGACAACAAGAGAAGCTGCACACAGAATACGTATGAAAGCCTCACCTTGATACAGACGCGCACAAGTTTGCAGCTTGCATGAAGTCAATGAGTTTTATGTGTTTGTGCACACTGCACTCCTGGCTGGTTTGCACAATGACAAAATTGGATCCTTGATCTAACATGGTGAGTGGCAAGCATTTTATCACATTCCATTCAGTGTGGGAAACCTTTCTGGGTTCCAACGTGCTTCAATTCGAAACTGTTTCAAACTCACCAGCAAATGCAGAGACTTCCACGAGCAGGATTTTTGTTCTCAATTAAATGGTTTGTATACAACGGGGGTGTGAAGCACGATTTTCAAAACATGCCTGTGCCGTTGAAGTTCAAATGTTTGCTTGGTGCCTCCAGCTTGTTGCCAATGCTTCGAAAGTTTGTTTTCAATCTGAAGTGTTGTCCTCTGCTTGTGACAGTGACCACTACGGTTCTCCGACAGGCTGAGCTTCCAGCAACAAAAATGAATGTAATGAACAATGTCATTTGCTGATCAATCCCCGAGAAAAATTCTGTGTGAGTTCCTCTTGCTGATTTTTGGAAATTTGATATCGGACTTATTCAATGACTCCATCCTGCGAATGCTCGAGTGCGAGGGGGGTGTCCATCCATGCAGGCTGAACCTCAAAAGTTCTGAGACAGACCTGTTGGGATCACCCTTTTTTCCTAGAATTCGCATTTGGGGCAGCTCGACGTGCAAATTAGCCGAGCCTGCAGCAAATTCAAGTTTGTTGGGTGATGGCAGTTCTTTGAAGGTGCACAATTCCGGACCGGCACACGCCAACTTTCCGCCACGTTACAAGTGACGCAATTGCCACAAAATGAATTGGGATTTGAAAGAGTTCATTATGCCAAACAAACAAAATTCAGAAAGCCATTATGGTAAATCTTATGCAAAGGTAAACAGTAATCAAAAATAATGCTGCCGCAGAGGGTCGTTCGGACGTGACTGGGCGAGCCACACGCGCGTGGTTCTGGCTTGATATGTGTGGTGCCTGGATCCAACCAAACTCTTTCTGCAGGGTCTTGTTGTTTTTGTTGAGAACTTGACGCTTTGTGGGCAGCAGCTGTCTCAAAAGGTCTGAGGACGTTGGGCTGCTGCTTTGGCTGTTTGGTAGAGGCAGCTGCATTCACGTTATAATGACAAAGTGCAATTTGCAGCTGCTGTTCCCACACAATCTTGAACTGGGATCAATTGCCGGTTTGTGTTTTTCATGTTGCCACCATGAACTTCAACCTGCATGTACACAAGAGTTGCTTTTGGCCACTTTTTAAAAGTGTTTTTGTTTTTATCTGCAGTTTCAGGAAGCCAAAGACCCTTGGCACAGACAAAATCTGGTGGTCGTGGTGCTGGTCATCGTTTTTGCGGACGACTGCGTTGCAGGTATAGAAAGCAACTCAGCCTTCCACGCAGTTTTTACTTCGCCCAAAATTCAACACACCAAGTTAAACGACAGATGGAGGTCTGATGACACCGCAGCCTACACCAGCAATCGGCCAAAACAAAGGAACAACGTTGAGTGAAACTAAAGGTCATATTAGTCCAACCCCTTGCTGCAGTCTTGGGCTTTTGTCCGTTTTTCGTCTGTTTGTTCTTCGCAAGACTTGAGGTTTCGGTGAAATAGGTTGGTGCGTTGAATCGAAAAATTTTGTTTCATGTCCTCGCAGATTACGAGTGCGGGCGAGCGGGCGGTGTGTGTGCCATGCGTTACAAGGGCTGCGATGGCAAGTTTCTGCTGACACCCTCATGCCCCAGTCCGTTGGACGCCTGCTGTGTCCCACCCACCCTGTCTCCAGAAGAAATCCGTAAGCTCCAGGAAAAATTTTCCGTCCTTTCCTGTGTGTTCTTTCTTTGGAACGAGCAACCATGCTTCGATTATCAAGTTGCTAATTTCAGAGCGTCTCGCTGCGATTCCGCAGTGGAGAAACTGCTACGACTGCTTCCACGCGGTGTCTGACGGGAAGGAACACGGAACCCGCGCCTGTGCCGACGTTTTCGACTCACAGCCGAAGGAGAAGCAGCTCACTACAGTCAACTGCACCGGTCACTGCATGGTCAGTCCACTTGCGTTCACTTCTTGCTCCACATCCGCAAATCACGAGTGAGACAAATGTGCACACGAACCATGGCAGCTCTGGAAGGTCAGGAAAGCTCCTTGTTTTTGCTCACCGTTGATGCATGGGAATCCCAACAGTTTGAAATGTGCAGTTCGACACGTGCATAGTATGGTATAGATTCAGGCATTTATTCGGACTGACATCAAAACATGACAAGAGACGGGTTTCATACCGATCAATCGACGTGTCGTTTTGCCCTTGATCATTTTGTGGGTGTGGTCTCGTTCTCGCACCCTGTCTTGACCAGCGCATTTATTTTAAATTTCAACAGAAGGAGTACGTGAAGCTGGACAAGAATAACTACTCGCTGAGGAGGTCTTGCCAGTCAGTTTGTGACGAAGTCAGTATCTTCCCCGAACACCAAACGCACTGCTGCAAGGACAACCTCTGCAACTCCGGGAACTCTGAACACAAATCACTTGCAATCAGGAGCATTGTGATATCATGGACAATCGCTGTCTTTGTGCACTGTTTCATGTGACTCTTTCGCAGCTCATGACTCGTATGAATGAGAAAACAAGAGTCACCCCTGCATGCACGAAAAGACGGCGTCACAACGTTTTGACATTGTTCTGCGGAGAATGGTTTGTGTTTGGCATGCACCCGAGTTTTTTGTGCGTGAGTGTCTGTGAACTTGTCGTTGTTACATTGCATTTCGTCTTCAAGTGAACACATTTGATTGAAATTTGAGAAAGTGGAAATTTGTGTGCAGAAAAGTTTGCTGTTGTTGCTGTTCCAAGTACACGAAAGACTGCTGGCACGAACTTTCCAGAGACTGAACGATCCATTTTGTACATGTGCAGCCCTTAAGTTGCAATTCCAGACGTGCACATCTACTTTGCACAAAAGTGTTTCTTTCTTACGCGTGGAAAACGTCCATGTGTGGGGTTTGTCTGAGGTGCACGAGTGACTGCAAAATCATGCGCGTATTTCGCCGCTCTCCTTATCTGCACTGGTCTTTGAATCCGGCGTCGCAGGCTCGGTCCTTGAGCCAGTTCTTGGCGTCGTTCCACCAGTTTTCCGCCTCGTCCGCGAACGCTGCCACCATCACGATGAAGAACGCCAAGATGCCGATGCCAATAACAAACGCGATGGCGGTGCAAAGCCAGCTCCAGCAAGTCTTGCGCCTGGAGCGGTCGTAGTCACCCGACTTGTGGTCGGCGTAGGCGAGACCCGACATGAAGAGACCCATCACACTGCAGATCGAGCAGCAGAGACATGTGCCTGCAAAATATGGTTTCAGATACAGATACGAGTGTATGTGTAGTGCACGTTAGGCGGCTGGAAGGCTTGGTCTTCAGCGGATCTTCGTGGTGGGTCCTGACTCGCCAAATCTCCACTGTCTCCCAACTTTGCGTCAAGTATCCTCTTGCCACACGTGCTGTTGGGACTCAGGCTTCCACGGGGATGGACCTTGGTCACTCCTGACCCAAGCCCAGATCCGTGGCAGGAGGATGCAACAAAAATTGTCTGACTGTAATTGTTGAATGAGTTTTCAAAGTTCGCAAACAATCACGTTCAAAGGAGGAAACTTGAGATGGATGTTTTTCTCTGTAGGTTTTGAGACGATTTCAGACTTCAGGCCACTGTACCGTGTTACACTGGGGCGTGGCTTTGTTCACCCATTGAATCACAACTCAATGGCAACCCCTTTCGGGAGACACAATCCGGAATGAAACTCTGACCTTTCCTCTGTTGTGTGTACTTTCATTGCTCACAGTTTACCATTCCCATCACGTACAAACAAGCAAACATTGATCTGACCTATACAGGCAAATATTGTGCTGGCCCAGTTCCACCTGGGAGTTCTCTTGGTTGGGGCAGGGCCCCTGGGAGGTGGTGGCACTGGTACTGAGGTCGTGTTCGGGTACGTCTGGTAGTTGTTCTGAAGACCGGCGTTGTTTTGGTACAGAGCCGCGTTGTTCGCTTTGGCGAGGCTCGCCATGGCTCGGGCGTCGTCGCTGTGGTAAAACGACATCTGAAACAGTACGACGGAAGAAACTTCACGATTTATAGAGGGACGCTCAAGTAGACCTATGGCCTTGTGCTCATCGCGGCCATTCACAGGCGACCAGAATGGCTCAAAAACCATGGTCAAAACACTCGTCCGTTCCTGTGGTTGACTGAGGTCGAGGACCCTTCGTCAGGTTTGAAACGAATCATCGGCATTGCAACTCATTTTCCCCAAACCGCGCGCACACAACAGGCTGTCAAAAGAAAATTTGGATGCCTTTTGCGTGCACATTCTGCGTTTCAAGAAAGACATTTGTAATGCCACTCAAATGTTTTCCTGGAAAAGGAATCTTGCTTGAACTCGTATGGCCAATGGAAAATATTTTTTGTAAGAATAAATTTTCCTCTGAATCCCCAAAACCTTCATTGGCCACACATTTCACCTTTTTGTCTATATTTTGTAAGTTGGAGCCTCCCCGCACCACCAAAGGGCGGACCCCGCGGTCTGGACTGTTCGCTTCTCCTGTGTGCCGGAGACAAGCTTTTCACTGCTTTGCACAGGCACAGAAGCAAAACCATGACAACAGGTTCCTTCAAGGACCGCCCCTCAAAAAAGTCAGTGTTCAAATCCTCGACTGACCTGCCAAATTTTTATGACGACCTGTCTGTTGTATCCAGAGAATCTCTCCCGTTCCTTGCTTCTGCCGTCTCGGAACTCTTGTTCGTGAGTGTCAAATTCAGTGTCCTCATGCAGTCATGACAGGGGCGTTTAAATGCGGCCAGTTCCAACCCGGTACTCTGTATACCCCATGTTTGTTCGTCCTCACCTTGATTCAGGGGCGCCCGTGGAGCAAGCGTAAAGACGGGCTTGTTCATCCTTCTTTACAAAAAGGCAGTACACGCATGTCATTCGAACAAAATGCAAGGGCTCGGCACCAACTGCCAGCGTGAAGAACATCAACGTCCACGCATGTTCTCTTGGGTTTGAAAACAATTAAATCAAGAAAATTATGTGCATGCTTGGTGTCGATTGAAAAACACAAGAAAGAAACCAGTTGCTTGTTGGAAAACGTGCACGCGAACCGGTTCAGTTTGCCAGACCGCACAATTGCGTGTTTTACGAAAACAATTGACACAACAAGAACACTTAGCGGTGGTACAGCCACGTGCCGACACGCCCCTTCAAAAAGGGATATCGTACTTCTCTGCACCGCATCCAAGCAGCAAACAACAGCTCAAATGAGGAGGTGGTGGTTCCCACCCTACTTGTATTTTGACACAAAAGAATGTTTTCAGAATTGAAACGTTGAGAACGCCACTGGACAATGCTTGTCTTCCTGTATTGGGAGAAATTGTCCGAAGTAAATCCGCAAACATTGTTGCTTACTTTGTCTCGGGTTCGCAGAACCCCACTCTGCGGATACGTGAACAAACAGGGTTAAAATGTAAAATGAGGAAGAACGACACAAGTGCAACTCACAAGGGCATCGCAATCTGTCGGTGAATGTTTTTTTCTCGCTCTTGACACAACTGCACCACGCAAAGACAAGGCCAAACAAGGAAGGAAATTGGCATTTTGTGAGAAAAGGAAGTCGTTTCGTAACGTCCCAGCTGGTTCTGCGCCACTGGTTTCGTGCACCCAATCCCTTTGTGAAAGCAGTCCGTGTACCAGAATGACCGGGATTCAACTCAATGAAACTGTTGGGTTCTCCTGTCAACTTGTTGTTTTGTACACAAGGAATCTTCCAAAAGAAAATATGAACAACAAAAACAAAACAAGAGATCAAGCAGCCCGCGGATGCGCACATACTGCCAGCATAATTCCAATTGGCATGCAACCACAAAAAATGAAGAAGAAAAGCTGACACCTGCAAGTGAAGAAAAGCAACAAAAAAAGCAAACACCTGCACGAGAGGAAACTTGAAGATTAAAGCGGGGTCAAGGGCAGGGGGCCCAGGGCGATCAGTGGAGACCAGGGGGGTCAGGGTGCCCCTTGCATAGAACATACACACGTACAGAACAACACTGTCATGATTGCACTGAAGTTGCTCCCGGCCAGGCCGCAAGCGAAACGAAAACAGACACCATCTACAGAACAAAATGTTTTCGCGTTCCCGACATCGCTATTATGGACAGTTTCCTTTTCTGTCACTGCGTGTGCTTACGTCCAAAATACGCTCGTGTCAGTTGCCCGTCAATATTACAGAGTTAAATCTATGTTGTTGACTATGTTGTTGAGCTTGAGGTTGAGCCAGCTTGGCTTGGTGACGAACAGCACGACGAGTGCGACGACCGCGGCGATCATGAGCAGAAAGGCGAGGACGGTGCAGAACCACGCCCAGCGCCGCTTGCCGTCGGCGCGCCGCGCGTCCCCGACCTTGTGGTCCGTGTACGCCAGCACAGAGAAGAGCAGGCCGAGCAGCGCGCACGGCGAGCAGCACAGCAGCGTCGCGACGGTGGAGCACACGGTGCTCGCCCACGACCACGACTCCTTCCGCGCGCGAGCCATCGCGACGTGCGGCGGGCTCCTCGATGGGTGCATCGCAACCACGTGTTGCTGAGGATTCGCGACATTTCCGTTGTGCTGCAGAAGCTGCCGCTGCGGCGGCTCCGAGGACAGAGCTGCCATCGCCCGCGCGTCATCGCTGTGGTAGAACTGAACCGTCGGGTCCATGGTGCCGAGGTCTCGAATTCTGCACAAAATTCTGGGTTCTTACCCGCATCGCACGAGTTTGAAATGAACAGTAAGCCATTGTCCGGATAAATTCCGACAATGTATTAAATTCAGAATATTGTTTCAAAACGCGCGGAATTCTTCCTCACTTTCCGGTCAGTTGGTCGACCAGATTGCTTTTTTATTCTGGTCAGTTTTGCTGTTTTCAGCACAAAATGGGCACTCACCTGTCGACAAATATGGCGACCAAGTTCACAAGCCTTGCTCTCTACCGTCGTTTATTGCGTAAAACCTCTCAAGTTCAGCGCTTCAAACAAGGCCCTAACTTTCGTTCTCATTTGCATCGCAATGAAATGTGTTCAAAAACAAACACTGGTATTTTCTTTTTCATTGGATCAACAAAACATCGCAAATATCACACAAATATTTATTTGATCTGGTGTTTTATCCACGGTCGAAAGACAAACGGCGGTTCCTTTTCGGCGCCATTCATTGGAAAAAGTCAAGAAACAAGCTGCACAAATCAAGACGTAGATCTAGTCGTGCACAAGAAAATGGTCCCAACAGAGACTGGAGCTTTCGAAACAAGTGAAAGGCAAACCATCATCTGTCCGGCACAATCTTTGAGAAAGATGACACTGCTACCGCTGTTGTTTTTCACACTTTACCTGCAGCACTAGACAATCACACTCAACTGGGACTTGGCAGCTTCAATCCAGTTTTTGCAGCAAAATTTGGGCGCCTTTGAAGTCCATTTTGGCGAGTGAATCCTTGATTCCGATGAGCGCGTTCTTCACTGGCAGCGTCACCGACGGATGACCCAGCTCCAGCAGCCTGCAACCCACGAAAACATCCGTGAAAACCAGACAAAAAACTCAGAAGAGACAGCTTCGTGGTCTCTATTCGCCCCAACTGCACAACGAAACACGCTGGTGTCGCCTGGATCTGTCCGAATCAGTGCATGTGAGAATTACCGACTACGAAAAACCACCACGACTCGCTTGCTGCTTATAACGAAAGTGGCGACACACATAAATCTGACACACGACATGTTTGGTGCGATGCATTCGTGTGCAGGGGAATGGACAACACGTGTGATGGTCAGTCGATCCACTCACGAAACGAGAGTGAAGCAGCCTCTGTTTGCGGCGGCCCATGACTTCAGTCCGCTCGCCGATACCGTGCTCACCAGCTCCTTTGCGAACAGCACTGAAACAGAAAGAAGGTACACTACGGGCGCAGTCTGCATGCAAGGCAAAATTACCATCAAAACAGCCAGTGCTTTCTTTGCAGTGTGCGTCTAATGCGAGTCGAAACGCAGCACACCGCGCCGGTATGCGGTCAGATACAATACAGGAAAGGTTTCCCATCGGATGACCTCGAAATGTCTTGACGTCAGTAAAGATGCACGAGTCAAACAATGGAGTTTCCTAACGTACCGTCTTGTCCGTCCTTCATGCGCGCCGCGTCATTCTGTATGAGCTTCTTGAGGACCAGGTGGCCGGCCGGGTGTTCCACGATGTGGAAGTTGTGCAAACCGCCCGCGACGTACGGTTCGGCCGCGATGCAACAGACTTCCCGCACCACGGGAGATACGTCACCTGGAAGCAAGAGGCGAGTGAGCCATCAAATCAAGCAGATCTCCAACAGAATTGAAAACTACAAGCGTCAATGATGCTCACCTGCGCGCAGCACACAAACATACACACAGAGGCACACACACACAGACACACGTCACCACTCACAGGAGGCATGTTTGATGGTGGCCATGATGAGGAGCAGAGCGGCGTTGTTCATGACGAGCGACTTAGTGTGCGCCGTCAGGTGCGCGACGAGCGGCGTCGACGCCGCCTCCAGCAGCTCGCGCCGCCGCACTGCCATGTCCTTTTTGCTGCACACAAAAATTTGAAGACGGATTGGAAACGACCAACATTTCTGCAGTCCAATTCAAGGCGATTATTCTGCATTGGAACAATGCAATTCTTGGGTGGCAGGCTCCGCCACTTGGTTCAGTGTCATCGCGCAAACTGCAAACGTAGTGTGAGGTTGGTCCGCAGCGCACCTGTGCGGGTTGGTGTCGCCCTGCTGCAGCACGTGCACGATGTCGGGGACGAAGTGGAGCGGGTCGCGCGGGCTCAGCAGGTACAGCAGCGTCTTGCGTCCGTACTTGTCTAGAACCAGCTCCTCAATGGACTTGAACAGCTCCTGCGTTGTGAATAGCAGTGCATCCATTGGTGAATGACATCAAGCAAGATAACAGCAACAACATCAACAACAGAGGCTTGTCTTGTTTGACAACAGCAAGGATGCTCTTGGTCTCCTGACAAAGAAGGAAGTCTATGAGAACTCACAGCGAGAATGACTTTCTGCACGAATTTGACGTCGTCCACCACGTCGAACGCGACGAGCAGCACCATGTGACCGTATTCCTCCTTCGCCACCTTCGTCACGTGAGTTTTGAACGTCTTCAGCAAAACTTTCCGGTCCTGAGGACAACGATACGCAAACATAGCAAAGGCTGAAGAGATCCTTCAACAAGTCTGCAAGTCTACAAGCCCCAATGTCACTCACATGACAACGACCGTGGACTCGGCAAAAGGAAGGCACTCTTTCCATCCTGATAAATCGATTGATGTTTTGGCTTTTTGTTTCGAATGGTGAAATATGACGAACCTTGGCATTTCCGCACCACAGACAGTGCATGGCGACCCTCGCTCCATCTCGTGTGTGCAACATGTGGATCACGTGTTCCCGAACTGTTTCGATCATATCCTGAAAGATCCACAACTCGACACGTCACAATCTCTTTTGCGCTTTCGGGACCCAGGCATATAAATGACAAAGGAACTGTTGTGTTTGTTATTTCAGCACACAAACCCCTTTTTGATTTTCTGGTGCGTAAGTGAAGTATTCAAGAAAGACTCTGTGGACGATGGAATGGACGCATATGGACCTGCAACAAATCGGGTCAAGCTGAAATTTTGCAAACGGAACAATGCTTGAAAATCGAACAAACTGACCAAACTGACAGGAACACGCACTTGTCCACCAATGAAGTGAGGGCTTCCTTGAGGTTTCTCAGAATGGAGTCCCGTTTCTCCGGGTGTGATTTCATTATCTGATCCAAGGTCCGCGCTTCTTCACTCTGAAAGCAAAAACACCTCGTGACAACACAACAAACTTGTCCCCCGCGACTTTCTGAATCAACGTTGCTGCAGCACGGCACTGTCGGGTGCACGAACGTGGACGACTGAACCACCTTGAAAAGAGCAAAGCTGGGTCCGTAGAACTCTTCCACCAGGGCGGCTCTCTCCCGCACCTGCGCGTAATCGTTGTACGCCAGCTCAACCAGTTCTGCGGCTTCCTGGAAAAAAGTGACAGAAAAATTATTCCCCGCCGAACTGATTTCGCATAAGAGTCATTGTACTTCTGTGAGCCGAGCCAACACGAACCTGGTGCTTGATGAGTTTGCGCACGTTTCCGTACATCTTCCTGAAGACGTACTCACGCTGGGCTTTCGTCCTGAGAAAACAAAACGCAAATCTGTCGAGTGGTTCGTGACATCAGATTGAACCAAAGAAAGCCGAGTTCTGTTTCAATGCTCAAACCTGGAAAACGCACCCGTATTTGAGAAGCTTTCGAACGAAAAACTTGGCATACTTGGACTTCATCATCTCAACCATGTGCTCTGCAATAAAGTTCACAGCAGAACTGTATTTTCACTTCTGGTCTCCCAAAAACAACATGACAACGCGATGTCAACGGGAAGCTGCTGTCCAGTGAAACTCTCGGCCAGACCAACAAAGTACCGCAGCTTTATGTTCATTTCGGGCCGTAATTACACTGAGACCCCAACAACGTTATTTCTCTCAGATCAAAATGTTGCTTTGTCAAATGAAGTTCTGTGCAGATCCTCACCTCGTAATTCTTCAAACACAGCCGTCTTGTCTTCCTGGGTTCCGTACTTCATGAGGCACTGAATCACACGCGATGTGTCGTGCGCAAATATCAACTGGGAAAGAAAAGACATGTTTGTTTTCTTTTCTGGTGAGGGAAAGAAACTCACTCACAGGAACTTTGCAAGGCAACATGTGAAAATTTCAAACCATGAAACACTACACACCAGAATTTTATTACCTCTTTTGCTTTTCCTTTGATGAGCCCCCACAGTTCTGCTGACAGTCGGCTTCTGTCTTCTTCCTTCAAATTCTGCCTGAAACGCAAAAAGCCGGTGCGAGGGTCATTCCGGTGTACCACGAAGATGAAAACACTGGAAGGATGGAATGACATGAGTCTGTCTGCCTGTCCACGAAGCACCTTTCGGCAACTCCCCCCCCCCTCCTGCTCGTACGTACTGCCGCAGTTCGTTCCACAGCTTCTTGGCCTTCGCTGCGATCTCGTAGTTACTCTTCCACTGCCTGCGCTGTTTCTTCCGTTCCTTTTTCGACATTTCCTCGGATTTGCTGTCTGAAATTCAAAGGGCAATTGTTTTTCAAAACAACCCTTTTTTCTGAGTCTCAATCGGACGGGTCGTGTCGTCCTCTCCTGCAGCAGCTGTCACCCTCTTAGAACTTTCCATCTCCCACACACGCAAGTTCAGTTTGTGTCGCTGCTGACTTACCGTCGCCACTTGACGAGCGTTTTCGCTTTGTTCCTTGAGCTGAGTCGCCGCCGGGCAATTTTCCACTCCCCATTCGCTTTATCTTCTTGGCCGCTGTTTGAAGAACCTGTCAAGAGGAAGTCGCCCTTCAACAACTTCAGCCTCAACCACGGTCAAGTACGACCTTGCCGCAGAAAGGGAAGAAACATCAGAGTGTACCTTCATAGTTTTCTTCTTTTCCTGTCTGCTGTCACTCGTGTCCGCTTTGGTTGGTGAGTTGGGGTCGGAGTAAGTGAAGAAGCTGTCGTCTGTCGCTCCGTCAGGCAAACCTCTCGCCTTCTGCACGGCTTTTTCCCAGCTACCGTTCAGCGAACCACTGCTGGCTTTTTGCTTTTTCTTCTCAAACTGCTTTTTCTTTCCGCTTCCTGGTTGAGCCGGGGTGCTTTTCTCCAGTTCACTTTTCACTTTCTTCTCAGGTGTGTGTTGAATTTGTTCTAAGCTTTCCATTGACTTCCTCTTTTTCTTCTTCTTCGCGGACGACGCGGGTGACACGTTTTCCCCGTCCGAGTTCCCAGGTGTCTTGATTTGGGAGGCCGTCTTGGTTTTCTTGATCTTCATGACTTGTTTGTCATTGATACTGTCACCCTCCGGGCCTCGTCGAGGGGAATCCATATCCATACGACTCTTCTTTTTCTTCGGACTCTCTTCCATAGCTAACTTGCAGAAGTACGCAGCCCTCTTCCTGCGGAAACAACGCGGAATAGGAGTTCAACTTGTGCCAGTCAACGATTGAAACATGAACGGACCGCGATATTCTTCAAAACATTCCTCAATTGGAATGAAGTTGCTCTTTTCATTTTCTTTCTCCAGCGTGGATCGTATGCTTTGATATCTGACATTTTGGTTTCCTGCATATTTCATGAAATTTAATTTGCGACTACGACTTGATAAAAATTGACTTTTCATTCTAGATCAAAAGCGGAAACGAACAAAGAAGGATCTAAATAGGACAATATAGCAATTCTTTCTTCGACGGGTTTGGATATTTCTCTGGCGACGTCATTCGTACGTTTGTTCCAATCGGATCAGCCTGTAACTTATTTTCATTCAAGTTATCTGACAGAAGTCTATGACTGATTCTGAGCCTTTATTACTTGTCAGAAACATACTCGTACTACTAAGATTCACAGGTCAAGAGTGGGAATGATATGAACTGATCTGGATCTGAGAAAGAATCATCAAGTTTTCTCTTTGATAATGTTCAGAAAACGGAATTCATTGTTGCAAAATATTAAGACAAACTACCAGTTATGAAGATTTTTAAAAGAATTCGGCAAACATTGAATTGAAAGAGCAAACTGATAGATACGTATTGACACTGATGAAATTGAGAATGAATACAAGTACACTGAAATGCAAAAAGATTTAAATTCAACTTTGTTGATAATCCATCCAACATGTGGCCAAAGTCTCGTATAAATCAAACACAATTGTACTTTTATCTTGAAAGTCAGCAATATTTGCTCAAAGGTATCCACACATAATTTTTATCAGACGAGAGGGTCTTTCAGATGAAGTGGGTATTTTGCTTGTACGATGAAATTTGTGTGTAGTTTTCAAGTAAGTGGAATGAAGTTTAATTTTTGGGTTGTTGCATCAAAATGTGTTGCAGATCATGATGTGTAAACATACTTGGTGAGAAGTGGAAGTTTTTTGGTGCAGTGCATAGTTTTGATATTTTTTGTGTTGCATGAGTTTGGCAGGGTGGGGGGTTCAAAATCAAATTTGACGAAAAAATGAGGTTTGAATATGACCTTTTTGCAATTGTCTGCAATGTTTCTTGGCCTTTTCTTTGTCAGTATAACGATGTATGATCATATTCGTATTTAGATCTTGCAAAATAGTGAAGGCAAGACACAGCTACAGTTATTTATGTGAGGATTTTGCTTTTGGAGCCATATGTGCCAACATTTTGTCAGGACTCACTTATTGCAAAATAAAATCTGGATTATTTCGGTGTTTCTGGGGGAAATAGCACCTTTGGTGACTTTGGTCAAATGTAGTGATATCACAAACGATCAGTTGGGTGTTTCAGAAGAGACTGTCTTCTGAAGCGGGAATCTCCCTATTTATCGAGTCACACCATCTAGTGGTGGTTCTGACAATTCAAGTCAGGTGTGTCACACCACACTCCTCCCCCACCAGGGGGTGCTGGCCTCAGTGGCAATTTTTAACATTTCAATATAATTTCACAAGAATCATCTTTGTAGAGATTTGCCATTTAAGGCTGATTTTCATGAAATCTGACTGAATTGGCTTTTTCCCTCTCCCCCTAGGGAGAGCCCTGTGAACTAGAGTGGCATCATGTGACTGGAAAAGCCCTATTACATGACCTTTTCAAAATGGCTTTGCAAACTTTGATTGAAGTTGAAGCATTTGGTTGTTTGAGAGTCAATCACAAGATTCTTGTTAGCTGAAAGAACATGTACAGGGCTTCAGGCCAATCGTCTAGCTGTACTGCAAGCATGTATCAATCATTTCAACCTTGCACTAATACCCAATCAATGTCTTAACACATTGATCACCCAAATCGCGGTGGATGTCAAGGCAGTGACTCAGCAGGTAAGTCATAAGTTGGTGGTTCTCCCAGCTCTAGTCTCACCACAAAAGCAGTTTCGCGATATTTCATCAGTATTTGTTCGAGTCAAATGTAGTGATATCACAAACAATCGGTTTGGTATCTCAGGAGAGACTATCCCGGGGGCGGGAACCTCTGTATTATGTGCAATCATGCCATCTGGTGAGTGGTGGTTCTAACATTTGGGTTTGGTGTATCATACCACACTCCTCCCCCACCAGGGGGTGCTGATATCAGCAACAATTTTAACATTTCTGTATATTTTTGCAAGATAGAAACCAGATGGAAAATAGCATTATATCACTATTTTACTAGCTTTAGCCTGTATACCTCCCCCCATGGGGCTATCACATGATCATGTGACTGGGTTTTCCCTCTCTTCTGAAAAAAAAACAACATGGCAACTACACAACAAGTGATAAAATTTAAGCCTTTTTCTTGTTTAAAACAGGCCATAGTTCATTTCCTTTCAGATTTTGAGCACAGAACTGGACTGCCGGCTACTCATTCTACTGCAGTGGGGGCTTGTAAGGCCCACTTTAACTAGTGGGGGCCTGTGCCAAACCAATTTCTCAGAATCCTCATCCAACAGATTGTTGCTGACGTGGTTGCATCGCACTTGGTAAGTCCGTTGGTGGTTCTCAGTTCATGTCACTCCTAAAATTTGCACGACCTCGAACAATTGACCAACCTCGTGTGTGTGTGTGTGTGTGTGTGTGTGTGTTTGTTATACAAATCTCACGCACCCCCTTCCAATTTCACTTGTTTGGTGTGAGTGGCAGGAATTATTGCTGCAATGACTGGGTATAAATTCGATTGGAAGTCACCCGGCGCAGACTGCCGAAATCACGCGCACACAAAACGTCTGGGGAGAGGGTGTTGTCGGGGCCTTCAGCTGCGCAATCACTGACAATTGCCACCCAAACGCAAAGTTATTTCGTGCACAAATCGTACAAAATGGCAAATAAAGTTCGATCAAATCGAAAAATTGAAGGTTTACTGCAGACATTTTCGCCCCGAGTGCAGAGCTGCACTCTTTTCTCGGGATTGAAACCCGGGTGAACATTTCCTGCAACATCAGCCGAGTTTGACAAAAAGAACGAAAGGCAGAAAGCTAAATCGGCCGAAAAAGAAGCCATGCAGCATTGCCTTTTTACTTTTGAGAGCAATCCACGAGCCATGCCTTGGGCGATAATTCAGCATACTGTCTGATCAAGATCGTCTGATCAATAATCAAGACCAAAGCAAACAGGTGTGGCAATTTTCCTTTCACAGATCTTGTGAACACTGATTGCTATTGGTAAAGTTAGCATTCGTGAATGAAGCTACATGCTGTCACTTACCTGTATGGACGGTAACACGACGATTTTTCACAAAACCAAAGTGAAACACATGGCTTCTGTTTCCCCTGCGCATACTACAAACTGTCTGACACGAAGAAGGCAGCGTGACCTAATTAAAATTTCGGACAGGCGTGCAATGATAAAAACTCAACTTTGTCTCTTCGTTTTCCTCTGTATCTGTGTTGAACTGACAATGATTTCAAAAGTACTTCGTGCAGTTATTATTGGGCCTCCTGGCTCCGGGAAGCACACCATATCATATCGGATCGTGAAGGATTTTGACAAGGTGCACTTGTCGAGTGGAGACATCCTCAGAGAACACATCCTGAACCAAACAGGTGATGTGGATAAGTTTTTAGACTTGCGAGGTCATCTGTGGAGTGACATAGGTTGTACTTACCACTAAAATTTGTGGGCCAGGCGCCACACCAGGCGATTGAAGATGTGGTGTGGCTGCAGTCCCCGGTTAAAATAGGCCACCACCGCCTGTACCACACGAGGATCTCTCTCAGAGAGACCTTGTCTCTCTGCTTCTTCAGCCAATTTACGTAAAATGTTCTGACGCAAGAAAGAGAGAAGTTCCGTTTCTTCCAAAGTAATCAGCCACGGTACTGCTGACGCCATTTTCCAGAAAGAGTGCCCAAAACCACAAGGGGTCACGTGATCAGCCCCTGGGGGGAGGGATGCTGGGTAATATCCAGCAAAATAGCACAAAATTGATATTAAGCATCTATTTCCTGTCTAATGTATATAAATATTTATTGTAAAAATAT
>JAAUXT010001835.1_pt1 | contig 38249 bp, 41 predicted proteins | sample 7278171 | NCBI WGS metagenome assembly JAAUXT01 (sample SAMN14350112, study PRJNA611818) | marine sediment metagenome | isolation source: surface marine sediment (1.8m) | place: French Polynesia: Moorea | collected 2018-08 | reverse complement strand
GCAGAACCACAATGGGTCACGTGATCAGCCCCTGGGGGGGAGGGATACTGGGTAATTTCCAGCAAAATAGCAGAATTTTGATATTATACATCTATTCCCTGTCTGATGTATATATTAATTAAATATAAAAATATTCAGAATATTTAAAATTGTCTGTAGAGGCCAGTGCCCCCTGGTGGGGGAGGAGTGTGGTGTGACACACCAGCTGTAAATTTAGAACCACAGCCTCACAGATGGCACCACTGTGTACTTAATAAATACGGAGGTTCCCACCCTCGGGGACAGTCTCTTCTGAGATACCAACCAGTGTGTTTGTGATATCACTACATGCATTCATCTGAAAACCGCTGAAAAGTTCAGATTGAACAAAGTTTGCCGCAAAAAAATACGGTACATTCTGTTTATTGTGTGTCACAAACATACTCCCCACACCAGGAAAGTACATACACATCACTGTCACACGAATACACCTCAACGTTCTTCCACACAGATCAAAATCTAAACTCACGACAGAGACACACGCGCACTACAGTCCCTTTGCGTCGTATCTCCACAAAAATTTTCAAACGCACAAAGCCCTGTCCCCGGACCTGACCACTGTCCAGGAACCGCCTGTTCCGCAACTCAAGACTCGGTTTTCCTTCACATGAAGTTAACAGTTCTGAGTGGTGAGTGCACAGCGCGTTTTGTCCGCCAGATTCCACACAAGATGTCACACGGGGCTTTTCCATTGGCCCCTTCCCGTCAGTGAGACCCGTGAAGCCGTCACAGAGTCAGAGCGCGGCGGAGGGAGCTCCACACGCGAGTTCCATCACACGGACACCGCAGTGTGACGTCAGCTGTCTGGCAGCACGCGCGGCGGTCCGTTCGGAATGACGTCCTGTGACTTGAGTCTGCGCACCGCCTCACGCAGGTGTTTGGGCTGAATCGGTCCCTCGTCTCCCCATTGCTCCTTCACGTCCAGCGCTGAAACAACAAAAGCTGTGCATTAGTGGTGTCGTAACTCATCACAGATTCTGACGCACCATCGCGAGTTCTTCTGTCTGTCGTTGCAACAATTGCGGACGAACGAGGTTGTTGCAGTTGCAGTTCAGGTCACCGTTCCATCCGCATTTGTGATCCTTGTTTTTCACCTTGGTCTGCTGACACCGCACGCGTCACTGTAACAAGGCAGTGGCGTCGTCACTCAGACGTCAGCCCAAAATCAGTGAACGCACTCACCGGTTTCCACGATCTCCCCGACGAAGACTTTCGTCATGCCGGCCATGGCGATGACGACGTTCTGTGCGATGTTCGACCCGGTGATCGACTGCATCAACTGCGAACAGAACAGCTTCGTGTTCAAGTCAAGTCAACTTCTTTTGACAAACGACGGCATGACAAAAGTGACTGCTGGGCAAATTCGCTCTGTTCACACCAGCGTCCGGAACGACTGTTGGGGGCAGGACTCAAATGGAATGATTCGGGCACGCCTGCGCTTTGTTTTGAACAAGAAAGAGCGGAACTCACTCGCTTGACGGAAGCCTTGGGGAAGGCGGCGCGACGGAACATCTCGTACCGGTTCAGCTGGTCCTCCGTGAAGTTGGACACCAACACTCTGCAAGATAAAAGTTTTTGCTCTGATAGAATCAGACATCCTCCTTTTCTGTGCAATGGCATCGGGTCTGGCAGAAAAATGAACCAAAAGTTGATACACGACAAACGCATCGATTTCTTCCAGCAAACAAGCAGAGTAAACTGTCATCACGTGTCTCGTCCGCATACTCACTGCATTTTGAGCCTCTCCTCCTCCTGCCTCTTCGCCTTGCCGTCCTCCTCTCTGGCCTCCACGGACGGCTGTTTCTTCACCTCGCCCGGCTTCGGGCTCGGGGACCGCTTCGCTCGACCAGGCGCCGGGCTGGGCGACCGCTTTCTTGAGGTGCCCGGTTTGGCGGGGCTCGGAGATCTTTTGGGTGAGGGCGATAGTTTGGTGCTGGGACTGGTACTGCTTTCCGTCTTCATCACCTGAAAATAGCCACAAAAGGTACTGGTTCAAGGATTCGATTGTGCGACAGAGTCTACATCCGCACATAGCGTGATCAAAATTTATGTGGAACATCTGTGGGAAGATTTGAGTCACCTTCGCCTGTGGTTGTTGCGGTGAGTTCGACTCCGACGGGTCCTCCAAAGGTCTCTTCACAGGGGTTGTGGTAACATCAACTTCCAAATCAGACTCCATGGTCAGTTTATCGTGAGGTTCTCGACGCTGTATCGGCTTCAAAAATATGGCTTGATTGACTGCCTGTTATACATCGCCTATTTTCTCACCTCAATGGTGACTAAAATTCATACAAAGAAAATTTCGGCAGGAAAACATAAATTTCCAAACACAATTTCCAAACTTCCGCTAAACATGCAGTCGAAGTTTTACCTATCGCCAACAATGGAACGTATGTATAAACAATTCGACACGAAGAACACAGGCCTGAGTCAACAGATCAAAGGAGAAATTCAATAAAGAAAGAAAAAAGATCTACATCAATTTACCTGGAATTGTTGTGTCTTCTAAAACTGATTTTGTTCGTTTCTGAGAACACAACGCCCTCACCTAATGTAGTTACTTTTATTCCCCGGACACAAATTGTGGAACGTTTGGAACGATCAGCTGATCGGAAGTGATGCGACTTCGACAAATTCATACTCGCAGAAACAAAAGCACAGAAACACCCATTCAGGAATTCAAAGGCAAAAAACAAGAACAAAAGTTTTAGACCAGTAACGTGCGTGTATTGTAGTAGTGCTGATCCTTCCAGTACTTTTGCTGCAGAGCATATTTTCCCAAATGAGGAACTTCTTTCTCTAGTGCAATGGTTCGTGTTGTCAGTTGTTCGGCTTCACAAATCGTGGATTTGCAAAGAGAGAAGTAAAATTTCGAAGGTTTCCCCGCGTTTGATTGCTCGTCTCTTTGGCTGCTGGGGGTTGGAAGAAACCATCCATGAGTGGGGAACACGCCCGATCAACAATATTTGGAGGCTACGCAATAAACTGAGGCGGGCCAAGGTAAGAAAATGTAAACAAAACACCTTCGACTTTGCTGTCAGTCATTTGTGATCATGATTATGAAAAAAGGCTTGGAGCCCTTGAGGCATGGATGTGTGTTAAGTGTGCTTGGCAAAGCTTGCACGTTGAACAAAGGTAAACAAGTTTGACCTGTGAGGGAAACTCGGTGCATTTTGACCCGACTTTCACGATGTTGGGGTTGTGAGGTGATGTCGGGACAAGATTGTGTGCACTGAAGGGTGACACCCAAAACACCTGTCCACCCAGAGCGTCCTTTCCAAGTTTTGTTGTGCGTGTTGGCACATTTGATTTGCGTGTGTCCAAACGCTTCACGCGACTGCATGACAAAGAGGAAAACTGAAACACTGAAGATGGGGTTGAGATCCGGACTGCGATCTGTTTGAATGGGTGACTCACTAATGACCACAGGATCTGCAATCGTCACGACTCGCCCGACGTTTGTTTCATTGCTTTTTGCTCGGATCCCAAGTCATGTCGATCTTGAAAGCTTCCCTCGGCCTTCTTCACATTTGGATCTATTTGGAACGTTTGACCGTGTCGGCAGTGTTTTTATGGCTGCTCTCATTGGTGCCTTCACATTGTTAATGAAGTGAAGAACTTCCTTGCGAAAGCGTCAACACCACAAAGCAGAAACTTGCTCAATTTGACCGTGTTTCCACTTTGGGTCCGTACGAGAAATTTCCTCCAAATGTCCACGCGAGATGTTTTTGCTGCTCGTTCGTGGACAGCAATCATTGTGTCGTGTGGCCATATTCATCACAGTCTGGTCGTTTCTTCCATACAGGGCCTGAGATCGAAGATGGCCACTGAGACTCTTGCAGTTAGTTCCCACACGGTGGACAAAGTGAACAAGGCCAAAGTGACGCTCGAAAACTACTACAGCCAGCTGGTCTGTCAACATGAGGAGCGTGAAAGCAGGTTGGTAGTTTCTGACTCTTCGCCCCCGGGGATGTTTCAATTTCTGACCTTTGTTTTAACGATGACTGTGCACACGAAAACGTGAGCACAAAATTGAAACACCGCCTATCGATGTCTATTTCAAAGGCAACTTCAACTAAAACTGCATTGAACTCTGGATGATTTTCGAGTCTGTTGCAGACGCAAACAAATCTCACACATTGTGCGAAAATTTGATGATGACAGGGTTTCAGCTGGAAGCTACAGCAGGTGATGATCTGTTGTTTTCTTCAGACACAGGAAGCTGGAGCAGTCTATGGACGAAGAGGGGCTCACGGACGAACAGGTCAGTGTGAGGTCCTCACGCGAATACTCTGTCGCTCAAGTGTGAGGAAATGAACGAGTTCTCCAAACCTGAAGTAGATCTACGAACGAGTCTCCCGACTGCGTTGTGTCAAACAGAAAGGAATCAGCTTGCAGCAAGACGCAGAAAGGGAAATGTGTGTGTGTGTGTGTGTGTGTGTGCGTGCGTGTGTGTGCGTGCGTGCGTGCAAGTGCGAGTGTGTGAGCGTGTATCGCTACGTGTGTTACAGAAAGAGGAGAAGCGGCAGCAGCACGCGATGAAGGAGACGGAGTTCCTGCGGCTGAAGCGCTCCCGCCTCGGCGTCCACGACTTCGAGCCGCTCAAGGTCATCGGGCGCGGCGCCTTCGGAGAGGTGAGTCCCAGGAACACCCCGCCGCTCGTGCAAATGTGTCCACCGAATCCACGTGACCAGTTGACTCTGTGAGATTTTGTGTGCGAGTGATCCGCATGTGGGATTTGTCAGACCGAAAAAGGTCCAAAATCAATTTTGTGACCCAAGTCACTTCGGAAAGCATGTCTGTCTGTCTGTCTGGTCGAGCGCGTGGCTGGTGAGGCATTGGTTGCTAAATCCACACCCAGATGCATATAAAATTTGGACACTGTTCCCGCACTTACTTCAGACGAGCGTCTCAGTACACGGTTGTTCACAGTGTGTGTGCTTGCACATTTCAGGTGCGACTGGTGCAGAAGAAAGACACGGGACACGTCTACGCAATGAAGATCCTCAGGAAGATGGACATGCTTGAAAAGGAACAGGTACCAGAAATCTCACACGTATGTCCAGTGAGAAAGAAAATCCCTCAAAAGAATCCAGACAGAGGGAGCCACGTCTGGTGCGACGTTGTTTTGTTGATAATTATGAATGGCATGTTCCTGTAGGTGGCGCACGTGCGGGCGGAGCGGGATATCCTGGTGGAGGCGGACCACGAGTGGGTCGTCAAGATGTTCTACTCCTTCCAAGACGCGGCCAACCTCTACCTCATCATGGAGTTCCTCCCCGGAGGTGAGTGCGTCGTTCGTGCACGTGAGTCGCGCACAAGTCGGTGTCGTGAAGCACAAACTTCAGCGGGGGCGCCACGCGCGGTTCATGTTTTGTGAAACAGGCCTGACCAGCTGCTGTGTACAACCTCTGTGACTCCGATCTGGAAAGGTGAACGCACTTGTGTGCGCTGTTCGCCGCCGACAACTTGTGAGGTCGCTTGGATTTCAACGTTGCTCCGTTGCGCGTGAGGGAATCGGCCTCGGGAAGTCAGTCATTTTCAAGTCGGGAGTTCGTTGTGTTGTAGGCGACATGATGACGCTGCTGATGAAGAAGGACACGCTGAGTGAGGAGCAGACGCAGTTCTACGTCGCCGAGACGGTGCTCGCCATCGACTACATCCACAAACTGGGCTTCATCCACCGCGACATCAAACCCGACAACCTGCTCCTCGACTCCAGGGTCAGTCGCCGCGCTCGCGCGCACACACACACGCACACAAACACACGCACATACACTCAGCATGCACGGGCACACACACACACACACACACACACACACACTCTCTCTCTCTCTCTCTCTCTCTCTCTCTCTCTCTCTCTCTCTCTCTCTCACACACACACACACACACACACAAACACACACGTACATTCACAACTCACATACATTCAAATTTTGATTCTCGGTGCACTGATTCTGTGTCACGGTATCTTCTCTATTCCGGCTGATCACGATGGAGATTCCTCACTGGTGCGTTATGTTCCAGGGCCACATAAAACTGTCCGACTTCGGGCTGTGCACGGGGCTGAAGAAATCTCATCGCACAGAGTTCTACAAGGACCTGTCCCAGGCCAAGCCCAGCGACTTTGGTAAGGGCATGTGAAGCGCAACCCCAAAGTCCGGAAAATCACTGCGTCATTCCAACCGGTGTGAACTGGCAGTGAACGAAAAATGCCACGTCATAACAAAAGCAACTCCGTTTTGCGTCGGCGACTTGTCAAAGGTCATGTCCACCGGAACTTCGACAAGTCGACACTGTCACAATGTTTTGTCTCGCTTGCAGCAGCGTCCAACAGCACAGTGGATTCGAAGCGGAAGGCAGACACATGGAAGCGAAACCGCAGGGCGCTGGTCAGTGTCCTGTTCATCTGTTGACATCATGTTGCTCAAAACCTGAGCTCTTTCGCTTCGCCAGTGGGCAAAACCAAAAGTTCAGTTTTCGCCGCACTTGTGCAAGAAGACGCTCACGACTGGCGTACTAATCCGAAACGAAAGTTCCCACAAATCCGGACGTGTATAATCCGGACGACTGAAATGCTGACGTGTTTCCTCTGCTCACAGGCGTACTCGACGGTCGGCACGCCGGACTACATCGCGCCGGAAGTGTTCATGCAGACGGGCTACACCGGCGCCTGTGATTGGTGGTCGCTCGGCGTCATCATGTACGAGATGCTCATTGGTCAGTACTACGACGTTCTACTCTGGGAACCAGCAATCAAATTCAAAGACTGGCAATTGAAGCCACTTGCTTGAGAATTATGACAAATGTGTGTTGTGTTTCTGTCAGCAGTTGGCAAACTCCTCCCTGTTTCTGCAGCGTCAAGCAACACATGTCATGCTCGATCGACCGAGAAGGAGAAAGTTTCTTTTATCCCACGCGTCGTTGCTTGTTGGCAGGGTACCCGCCGTTCTGCTCGGAGAACCCGCAGGAGACGTACCGGAAGGTGATGAACTGGCGCGAGACGCTCGTCTTTCCACCGGAAGTGCCCATCTCGAAGGCGCCGCTCAACCTGATCCAGAGGTTCTGCTGCGACCCGGAGCACCGCATCGGCGCGCAGGGCATCCAGGAAGTGAAGGGCCACTTCTTCTTCAAGGGCGTCGACTGGGAGCACATCAGGTGCGTGTGCGTGTGTGTGTGGGTGTGTGTGTGCGTGGGAGTGTGGTGAAATGCAAGGCAAGACGACGCGGCGTAAGCGTCAACTTTGTGACGCACCTGTTTTCTGACAAAGGCTTTGCATCAAATGCCAGCAGATGGATTCGAAAATTTTGTCTTCCTGTGTGCACACGCATCAGGAAACTGTAGAAAACTACATTGATTTGTGAAACTAAAAGCATAACAAAATGTCATGGTTTCAGGGACCGTCCAGCAGCGATCCCCGTCGAAGTGAAGAGCATCGACGACACGTCCAACTTCGACGAGTTCCCCGACGTGGACCTGCACCTGCGTGAGTACCTCCCCAACCCCGGCCACCCCGATCCGCGTCACGTGACCAGTGCAGCTGTGACGTCACAGGGAGACGAGCTGAGTGAGCTCACCGTCGGTGTGGCGGTCTGCCGTCATGGTGTCGTCTCACTGTGGTCATAACTTGGGTGCACAAATTCGTGGTACTTGACACATCACAATCACAATGCTCTCGATTGCATCACAGCGTCACAAACGTCGTCACTTGTGACGTCACAGCGAGGTTGACGTGACGCCCGCCCTTTCCGTTTCGGTTCTCTTGCTATGATTTGATTGGCAGACTGTTTTCCGTGCTTCACGTGGTTGCTTGGAGCTCGTTGGTCTGTAAGTTGGTAGCTTGAAGCTGATTGGTCGGAACGCGTTTGTGTGCCTTGTCACGTGGTCGGTAGATTTGCCGTCGAGGCCTCGCCGTGAAAGAAGTGTTGAGAATTTTCGTACAATTTCTTTCGAGTCTGGTGAAACGTGATGTGGAATCGTCCGTTTTCGATCGCATGAAGAAATGAATTTTTTCAGTTTGCTCGTTGATTTTCCCAGGAAACTCCTGTCGTTTTCTTTCGGTTTTTGATTTCCTGAGCGTAGCACACGCTTGCTTTTCGCTTCGACTGAGGGTGTGCACCGCTTTCAAAGAGAGCACCAAATCTTCCTTGAAATTCGAAGTCGAGAGGAAACAAACTGCTCACAGGGGTCACTGGTGATCCCTCACAAATGCTTCGCGCACATATTTCTAGACCACTTGAGAAAAAACAAAAAAAGTTTTTTGAGTTGATTTCTCAACCTGACCCAGCAGTCCGGATTGTGTAGGAACGCGTGTGCTTGCCGAGTGTGTCGATGTGTGTTGGCGTCAGACAGACGGGTTGTCACGTGCTTTGACAGAACAGAATCGTCTCAGACAAGGGATCTAGTTCGGTTGATTTCGGCATCTGAAGCAACAGCCCACGCCTGTCTGACAACATCGCGTTGCTAAGTGTCGTTGGCGTTGCTATGCTGTGTGGTTGCCATGCCTACGAGGTGTTTCTATTGCAGCGGTCGCCCCACCTGCCGGCAGCGGAGGGCAAACGGCGCCCGCCTCGCGAAACGACTGGGTTTTCATCAATTACACGTACAGGCGGTTCCCCCTGGAGGGGGGCGGCGGGGGCGGACCTGCCGCCAACCCGGCCCCCTCGAGATCGTCAATCAGCCCCTGCCTGTTCCAGCAGCAGCAAAACACTTTCTGAGCCTTGAATCTTCTGCTGTTACACCCTCTGTTCACAGGTAGACACAAGTTCCTTGGACTTACACTGCTTTCTGACTGGATCTACTGACCCGAAACCGACAACACCTGGCACATTTGGATTCGAAAATTTTGCTCTGACATGACAATCGTTTCGCTGCACTTACTCAACACAAAGCCTTTGATCTGACTCCGTTTACCGATCTTTCGTTTCAAATTTGGTCTGTTGACCACCAGTCATGTACTTTTGGACAGTCCAATTCGAATTGCGAATGACGGAACCGGAAAAATGCGTTTGCATTGATTGAGCTCCAGGAAATTGTTCTCATTCCCTGCCCCAAGACAAAATCACTCACTGAAGCTGTCATGCTCCAGGAACCCCAAGCTTCAGACCCGCCCCCCCCCCCTGAACTCCGTTTTGAAATTGTCTGTGGAGACGAGCCCGCCCCGCCCCCACACGCGCGCTGCAGGCACACAGGTTTGCTTGGTGTCCACTGCATGGCGTCGTCACAGCAGTGAAGGCGCAACTCACACTGACGCGAACATGCGCAAACTTCGGGGCGATCTGATCACGTGGTTGCAACGAAATTTGCATGTTTTGCATTGGTATGAGTCGTTGTGTAGTCTTCATTTCGTTTTCTATTGTGTTAATTTTAGCTTGATTTGTGTTGCAAAACAACGAGTGAATGAGATTTTAAAAAAAACTGTCTTCAAATACCACGGGGACACTGTCTGGTTGCCAAGTTCTGTTTTCACTGCGATGACAAGATCTGTTCAGACTTGTCACAAAATGACGATCAACTCAACAGGTTTGATGAGCGCAGTCTTTGCTGCGCCATCTTCCGACACAACAAACGTTATTTTGGTTTGTTCGGCACGTGTTTTGCTCTTTCCTGCAGCGGACGACGGGGAGCGTGGGGAGGGCGACCCGACCCGCTACAACGACTGGGTCTTCATCAACTACACCTTCAAGCGCTTCGAGGGGCTGACGCCGACGCCGCACCGCGGCGGCCTGTCCGCGCAGACCTTCAGCCAGACGCCCGCCGCGCAGCCGCCGCCGCCAGCTTCCGCGCAGGCGCAGAGCTAGGGGCGCCGCCGGATCTCCCAGCCGGCGGCGCAGGTCTGGGAGGTGACGCGGCGTCTGCAGGCTGTGTCTGCAGAGCTTTCGCTAACGCTCAGCTGACTGTTCCGGCGCGACCCCGCAACCCAATCACTCCTCGTGCTTCACTCCTCCTACACATTTGCAAGTTCACTCGGATGTGTCGTTGTCGTGATCGCCATCTGGGTGGAATTTCATCAAAGCGTCGCTATCCGAGCAGCTCACCTCATCCTCCGCGTCAGACTTGTATGATCTCAAGAAACTTTCCCGTGTGTTGTTCTACCGATCGGACGAGTTCGGCTTCTGGTCCGTCACCTTTTGTGCAGGTCAGGAAAATTCACCAAATACCATACGCACTGCGCTGCAGTTCAGTTTGCTGTGGAGCGGAATTCTCGATCTCTGCTCCACGTTCGTTTCACGCCTTGTGTTGGAAGTTCCGACAGGTCATTTTGGTATCTTTGCCCGCTCTTCAGCGCTAACTGGAATCGACTTTGCGTTCAGAAATTTTGTCGGACCTTCCATCCCGCACCTGGGTGTTGGTTTCCCTGTCAATTTGTCCCCAGTTCCACGTCAGTTTTGTTTTGATCAACAACAGATTCTGTCTGATTTGTGATGACTAAGCAGCGTGTGCTGCTGCAGAGTTGTGCAATGCACCAGTTTTTCTGCACGCGTCAGCGTCATGTGATACAAAAATTCCACTGTCAGAAACGTGCTGTTGTGCAGTAAGAAAGTGCAAAGGTTGGACTTGCTTTTTCTGAAGTCCTCGTTCAAATCGAAGAACGTGTGCATGCTGAGCGATGATTCTGCGGCGTGGTGTGCAGTTCACTTGTTTGATGTAGACGTGCGTGGCGTGAATACAGGAGAGACTTCTGGTCGCCTTTGGGAATGGAAAGAACCGTACATTCTACGTTGGAGAAGCGTAAACATTTGCAGCAAAGGCGTCGTGTGCTCCTGTGTGGGGGATTTTTCTTGTTTTGGGTGTGGGTGATTTGGAGTAGGGATTGACTATTGTCAGAGAAAAGCACAAAATTTTGCTGCACGAATTCCTGTTTCCGTACAGGCTGGACATTGTTTTCACGAATATTCGAGTTTGAGGAAAGCCATAGATCGATCGAGAGAAACGTTTTGACTGCGAATGCGACCAGTTGACTTCACATCAGAATCACAAAATGTATCCTTTCACACTCGGGTGATTCTCACTGGTGCGACTGTTGTGTGGTGGATGATACTGTGGGCTATGTGTGTCGAGGCATTGCAATTCGCTTCTCACTTGAATCGTCGCAGGCGTTCGTGTATATCGTCGTCGCATCAAATTCGCTAAATCGCCAGTGCTGTGAATTGACGCTAACAATACGTAAATGAATCTGTGATTGCGCCCGAGCAAATGTGAGTGTGATGGGTGTGCGCGGAGGACAGAGACTCGATGAAAGCGGAAGTGCATCGTCGCTTCATGATGCAGGTTTTGTGACGTCACCGTGTTGACTGCGTCACGTCAGAAAAAGTGCTGACGTCATCATTGCGTTGTCTGGTGAAAATGACCACGGTGAACGGGTAACATCTCGAGCTGAGAAATTCTCGGTCTCTGTTCTGTCAGTTTGTTGCATTCCTACCCTGTGCTGCGCGCGTCAGATTCTTGTCGCGCGTTGTGACTTTCTTGTGGCGCTCTGTGTGCGTGGTGTGTGGAGAGTTGTGTGTACATGAGACTGTGAAGGCGGGACACACCAACTGCGATTTGAGCAGCTCGAAACGACAAACGGGCGAAACTTGACATGCTGGGAATTCGCGCGTGGTGTGCAACTGCCTTCTCTCTTAACTGTCTATTATTTATATTTTACTGTTTTTACGTTGCAATTACATTATTGTTATGATCAGGACAGCTGTAAATATTGGTGTAAATCGAAACAGAGACTATAAAACTGGTAAAGGCGTGTTCACACTGAGGTCTCTGTTTGTTCGTGTTCGGTCTCTTCACTGGCAGACCACGCCCTTTTTTGGACAACCAACGCCAGCGTCGCTTTTCAAACTTCTGCGCATGCGTGCAGGACGGGCTGGGAACAGGTTGCGCGGCACAAAGCTCGTGCGTGCCCGACGGCTGAAGAAGTCTTTTTTTTTTTCGTCTCCAGGGCTCGAAGTGACGCAGGTGCAGCAAGAAAGAAAAGGTTCATATCGATGACAAAATGAAACCCTGACCACATGGGGACGTACACAGTCCAGGGATCAGTGAGATTTGCCGATACGTACCAGCTTGAGGGGGGGCCCTGAAGAGCTGGGTCTGATGTGATGTTTTCTGCCACACATCGCGTCGGCCCCGTCCCAGACAGAGGCGCAAAGTTCCGCTGACGCCTTCAGTGGCAAACACGAGTTGAACCGTGTCGGCTGGAGATCCACTGCCGAGTGAGTTTCCTGCGATTGACCCGGAATAATCACCACAACAAGCCCGCCTTGCGAAAACTCGCACAAAAGATCTACAGCGACAACCACTGAAAGGACGGAGCCAAACATCAATACAGAAATTGAAGAAGCTGCAGATGATTTGGAGGTCGTGGAAGCAACAGAATTAATCGTCGAAAAAGAAGCCTTCAGACACGAAGAATAATTTTTAAAGGAGAGGCCTTCAGATTCTGAAGAATTTGATTCCCTGTTCCAGTCATGGGTGACGTGAACAACACAACTGATGTTTATGGTCTCAGCAACTTCGATTACACAAACTACAACAGGGTATTTCAATCATATGGATACTTTTCTGCAATCTTGTATCCAAGTGGCATCATACTTAATTTACTCTCTCTCATAATTCTTTTCAAAATCAAAATGCAAGAAACAGCTACTGGTATTCATTTGCTTGGTATTGGTATCACTGATGTGATATGTATGATCATGGGAATTACATATTCATTTCCTCTTCAAGAGTTATTGGGAATAAAGCCAACAGATTTTATCAGCAAAGTATTTTGCAGGGTTAATATGACAATCAGTTATCCAGCAGTGAGAGCTGGTGCATTGATGATTGTTTCTGCAACTTGTGAAAGGTTTCTCTCTGTAGCATTTCCTCTTCATGTCAAATCTTGGCCAATGTTGACAGCTTCTAAAATTATAGTTGGAATTATTAGCCTGATTGGCTTCAGTGAAACTGTAATGTGGATCATTTTATACACTGATGATATGTGTTGGTCAAGTCCCTTTGACAATAGTTTCAAGAGAATTTATCGATTGTCTTACTCTATTCTGTGGTTCATCACTGCAGGGTTAGTCTTGGTGTTTAGTTCTTTGATTATTCTGTTCCTATCAGCACACACCAACCAAAGCACAAATACAATGAAGAAAGGAAAGCAGACAAGAATAACAGTGATGCTATTTACAATTGCAGTGACTTTTCTGCTGTCTACTATTTCTGAATTAATTAATTTCATTGTTTCAGAGCATTTTATTGAGGAATCTCAAAAAACTGTTGATTTGTGGACAGTAACTTGGGCTCTTTTGTTCTTGTATGATTTTTATCACTGGTCCAATTTTGTAATTTATTTCATTTTTCTTCAAAATTTTAGAACTGCTTTTTTGAGTATTTTCTGCACAACTTGCAGGGATCGTGTTCGTGTTGACAATGGAATGGGTGGCTCTTCTTCAAGAAGTGCCACAACAAGTTTGGGATAATTTCTACAGAAGAAATCAATTGTAATTATTACAGATCTCAAGGAAGACTTCAAAGAATAAAACGTCTTGCAACAGGCTTGTTGTTATTTTTTGATGAAGTACGCAAAAGAAGTTGAATTTGTCTTCTTTCTGGTGCGCAAATGGAGAAAATGTTGTTCCCAGAACATTGGTGCTCCCTTTCTCTGCACTTGCGTACGGCGTGCTTGTTGCGTCAAAGTTGTAAAGTGCCAGCGTTTTGCAAGCTTGGCGCCCATTGAAGTGGCCCAACGTACTCACGCATGACAAATTGGATGAGAATACATGTCTGGCCTGTCTGTCTGAAATCAGACAGGCTGTGCAAACTTTTTTTTCATTTTCATTGGTTTGTGACAGACCCACAAAAAAAAATTGAGATTTGGGGCTGAGAATGAGGTGAGGGTGGGTGCACATGTATGATGGGTGCGTGAGTGTAGACAAACGCAGGTCACATCTGAATTTTTCAATGCTCACAAAAACAATGGACCCAACTTTTGTTTTGTGTACAATTTGTTTAACTGAGCTGACAAGCTCTGATCTCACCGCACGCTGCATGCTTCCGATTTTGTTCGCTTCATGCAGTGAGAAGATCATTTCCTGGTCCCACACCCAGTGCGATCAGTTGAGGCCAATGGGCAAATCCTGGTTCAGTCAGGCCCTTGTCATTGTGAAAACCTAATTCAACAGAGGTTGAAAATTCTTGAATCTCGCCACAACTGAATTGAACTTGTTCACATTTTCAACCCGTGTTGACTTTGAATTTGGTGTTTTCAAATGTGCACATTGAGAAATGCTGAAAAGTATTGAAGGACAGAGTTTAGAACCTATTCTTTGTTGTTGTTGCGCAGTTGCGCTCCTCACAGAAAGGAGATTGATCTGCTGCATGTTTGCATGTCAGGGCAACAATCTCGACGCCACAGCTGCAGATGCCAAATCATATATTTTATCTGATTGAGTTTGCAAGGTGAAACAGTTTCTGATTTCTTGATGCTTCTTGCGAAAGTTTCTGTTTTGTGTGAAAAATTGCTCAAACCTGCATGGCTTGCGGACAGTTGTGTAGCGTGCGCCAGAAATGAGACGACTTGGTTTTGCCTTTCTTTGAGTCAGGATCCGGCCGCAAATAAAACGTGATGCGATGAGACTATGACCTCCAACATGCGTGCAAATTGTCATTCTGGGTCAGGAATTGTGTTTATGTTTTCTGTTTATGCCGGGGATCGGAGTGGTTGCTGTTTCTACAACTCTGCGATCACACAACCTATCGTATGTGCTCGCATCTTGGTAGAAATGGGTTCTCACACTGTACAAAAATGGTTCCTGTGAAATCACACAACTCCTTTCTTGACCAAAGGTCTCGAAAAGTCATTGTGTGATTTCACAGGAACCATTTTTGTACAGTGTGAGAACCCTGTCTTCGTGATTCTCTCATCAGGAGTTCACCGTACACCAGAGACTGTTAGTTGCGTGCTTGTGCCTATACGCTCGTACGTGTTGCATTTCACAGCAACATGCGCGTGCTGCAAGGAACCAACAAACTGCAGGAAACACGAGCCAACTTCAGCAAACTTTCAAGAGATCAATGAAGATCATTTGTGTTTGATGTTGCCCGTGTGTCTGCATGTGTTAAAGTGTCGTTTTGTTTCTTGACTGGTTTTGAAGCAATTTTGTTTCTTTTAATCCTGAAATTCAAGGTTCCTCACAAATGACGCCACAAACCTGCAGTCTTCTCCACCTCCTGAACATGCTCTGAGGCACAGCGTGAACTCGTCCACACGCAGGAAAGCCACAAGAACCGACGGAGCCCAAGAAGAACCAAAGCTCCAGTGTGAACAAACTGCACAATTGCAGCATAAGAGCTGAGGTGCTGGGTGGAATCTTGCAAACTAAATGCTATCTATTGCGAGAAAGTCAACCTGAATTGCAATTTTTCCGTGAATACACGGGAGGAGAAAATCTGAACAACCAAAAGATCACTGACATCGGAGAACCACTGCAAACTTTGACACAACGAGAGCTTCTCTCAACGTTTGAAAACATGGGCGACGCAAACAACACAACTGTTGTAAACTTGGATTACACCTACTACAACATAGTGTTCCAAGCTTACGGATACATATCTGCGATTTTGTATCCAAGTGGTTTTGTACTCAATTTGCTCTCTATTCTTGTTCTTTTCAAAATTAAGCTGCACCAAACAGCTGTTGGCTTACATTTGATATTTATTGGTATGACTGATGTGGTATGTATGATCAATGGAATTACATATTCATACCCTCTTCAAGAGCTAGTTGGAATCAAGCCAACAGATTATGTCAACAAAATATTTTGTAAAGTTTTGATGACAATAGGTTATCCAGTTACCAGAGCTGGTGGATTGTTGATAACATCTGCAACTTGTGAAAGGTTTCTCTCTGTGGCATTTCCTCTTCATGTCAAATCGTGGCCAATGTTGACAGCTTCTAAAATCATCATAGGAATCATCAGCCTGATCGCTGTTTGTGAGACTGTAATGTGGCTTGTTGTTTATACTGATGACAAGTGCTGGTCAAATTCTTTTTCTGGCAGTTTTAAAGAAATATATCAAATGTCATACTCGATTTTCTGGATTGTCACTGCTGGACTTGTCTTGCTGTTGAGCATTTTAATCATATGTTTTCTCTCCGCACATACAAGGGAAAGCAAAAACAGTGTTCTACAAAGAAAACAGACCAAAATAACGGTGATGTTGTTGATTATTGCAGTCACTTTTCTCCTATCCACTATTCCTGAACTGCTTTCTTTTATTGCCGCTGAAAATTATGAGGACGTAAGTCAAATAACAGTTGATATATGGACAGCAGCTTATGCCACTACGTTTCTGTATGATTTTTACCACTGGTGTAATTTTTTTATCTATCTGGCCTTCCTTGAACAGTTCAGAGATGGCTTCATGAGTATATTTTGCAGAAGGTGCAAATCTGTCGAGGGTAAAACGTCTGGCTCTTCCTCCAAAGGTGATCAGCGCGTGACCAGCCGCAACACAGAATCGTCCACGAACAACAGTGTGGAGATTGCAGGGGAGGAACAAGGGAAGCCCCAGGGGCCCTGACTTTGCCTTTGGAGTCCATGCTTCAAGGACAATATCACTGATGGCTTCTCTCTTGCCTCTGTTTGTACTCTTTTGGTAAATCAATTGTTATTTGCTTCGACAAAACACAATGTATTTTGACCGTAAACATGGAAAGAATTTTTTGGGTTGGTTTCGTAAGTTTGCGCGCCTCAGAAAAATTTAGACTGGATGCCCGTGAGGGAAACATGTCAAAGGCACAGCTGTGCCTTGTAATCTGGTTGGTTTTTGTGAAATTTTACTCCTGTCATGCATGCGAGGGAGTTTTGGGTCATTCGTCATTGCGGAGCCACAAATCCTGACGTTCTTCTTCGTTGTTTGTTGTGAGATTTGGAAAAATCTGTTCAAGAAATGGAAATTTATTGTAAATTTTGCAAAAGATCCGTGCAAGACTTGAATCCAATCCTTGGACACACCGATTCAAGCTGCCATTCAAGGGTAAAAAAAACACAAAGGCGGTGCGCCGCCATGCAGTTGGTGTGGTGATGCAGGGAAGTGCATTCAAGCAAGTAAAAATTTCTCCAGCTGCCAGTTTGGAGAAAATAGAATTCCCCGCTCTTGTCTTCTGGTGTGTGCGCCCCTTTTCGTCAAGCAAAATCACGATTTCAACTTGAGCCCGAGGGCAGGTGGTTCCACAAACAGCGATAATGTTTGACTGTTCCGGCACGACAACTTATTTTCTGAAGCTACAGATAAAAATGTACGAGCACAAACAATGAGAGCTGAGTGATTGTATTGTGGCCAAGGTACTTGCTTGAGAGCTGTCACAGATGCTGGATGCACAGAAAAGCTTTCAGGCTGAGTGCTGTTCTTTGTGAGGGAGTTCACAAGCATTGTGTTGAAACATAAAAGACTTGGTGTTGACTGAGCCTACGAACCTGGAACACGCACGGGACATGCAGGTTACATAGGTATATGAAGCTGTGTTTCTTGAACGGAGCCACAACAGCAGAGGAGGACACAACACCAGTCAATGTTTGGTGGCCATTCAAATTGAGATTTTTCGCAATTGCAATTGGAGTTCGCGCTTTGTCATGAGGGAGACAAACACAAGCAACACAACCGATGTTTTTGCCCAAAGTAACTTAGATTACACTCACTACAACAGGGCATTTCAAATTTATGGGTACATATGTGTTGTGCTGTATCCAAGTGGTGTTATTCTAAACTTGATCTCTATTTTTGTTCTTGTTAAAATTAAGATCCAACAAACAGCTGTTGGGATACACATGCTGGCTCTTGGGATTACTAATACAATGCCTATGATCATGGGATTTATGTACTCTTATCCTTTTCAAGAGCTTGTTGGAATTAAACCAACAGATTATGTCAACAAAATATTTTGCAGAGTTGTAGTGACAATAGGTTATCCAATGGGAAGAGCTGGTGGATTGTCAATAACTTCTGCAACTTATGAAAGGTTTCTCTCTGTAGCATTTCCCTTGCATGTCAAATCATGGCCTATGCTGAAAGCTTCAAAATTTATTTCAGGGATTATCAGTCTCCTGTGTCTCAGTGAAATAACCATGTGGCTTGTTGTTTACACGGAAGACAAGTGTTGGTCAAGCGACAATTCTGACAGTGGTTTCAAGAAGTTTTACCAATTGTCCTTCTCTATTTTCTGGTTCGTCACTGGAGGACTCGTCTTTGTGTTTAGTACTTTGATTGTGTATTTTCTCTCAATACACAACAAAGATAGCACAAATACTGTGCATCAAAGAAAGCAGAGGAGAATTACTGTGATGATGTTCACCATTGCAGTGACTTTTGTATTGTCTACTCTTTCTGAATTGTTTTCCTTCATTATTTCTGAGCATTTTTCTGAGGAATCTCAAACATCTATTGATATGTGGACAGCAACTTGGGCTGCTGTTTTCCTGTTTGACTTTTATCACTGGTCCAATTTTCTCATTTATTTTGCGTTTCTTCAAAAGTTTCGAAGTGGCTTCTTCAACATTTTTTGCAGAAAATGTAGATCTCGTGAAGACAGTGAAACAAGGGAGGACTCTATCTCCAGAGACATCTCAACAACAAACAGTAGAGTCTGAAATGCTTGATGAAGCATCAGCACTTCACCTGAAAGCAGACCCAAAAGGAAACATGATCAAGCCAAGCTCAACCAGGAGGACGAAAGAGCTGTCCCAGACGAAGTGAACACTGGAAGATAGAGCTGAAAAAACTCAAGTTGTAAAACAGACTTGGACATGCGGTATTTCATTCTCAATTTGTAGATTTTCTGACCACGCAAGCAGAAATTAACAGTTGTGTTTGTGTACAGAAGGCATACACCAAGAAATGTTTTTCCTCGGGGAAATCAACTGGAAAGTTGAATATCAGTCGCGCAATGCACAACAAATACACACTGTCCCAGCGAGATCAAGGGGACCACACACACACACACACACACACACACAAACACACACACACATGTGTGTTGTGTGCAGTCAGGTGGAAAAAAGAGATCTGCTGGTATGAAGCTGCAGTCACATCCTGGTTTGGGTGTTGGTCAGAACTGTGGGCTGACCCCGACGTAATCCTGTGGTAAAGCAAGAAGAAAGCGGCACAACGATTTGTGGAAGCATTGGAAGCTTGTGGATGTCTGTGGTGAAGGTATTCCCAAACAGATCAATTGCAATGCACATTTCTGCCAGCGAAAACTCCGTCTCTGAATGAAATGTTTTCAGCCAAAAATGAATAGGGATCAATGGTCTCTTGTTTGCGTGCAAATTCCGCAAGCTTCCCGAGGAAATGTGTCGAACGAAGAACAAAGCTGAAGGAAACGAATGTGAACAGCAAGCTGTCCGAACCGAACCGAATCGAAACGTATTGTTCTTGCTTGGAGTGGTAAACATTGAGCACTATTGTGCAGAACAAATTATGCGCACGACACCAGGTTGGATCCAAGGTTTGCTCGGGCGCCCATCACCTGTCCAACTTCCAGACCAAATGCATGACCCGATAACGTGCCTGCCAGCGCATAATCCAAGGGTGGGTTTGTTGTTTGGGTTCAGACCTCGAGGGTTCCAGGTTCCCTTCTGGATCCGCCCTGCACGCGTTTGAGACAGAACACTTTCCTTCTGTTGTTCTAATCTGTGGAGATTTCAGCAACATTCAGCGGTTTGACACTCCATACAAAGTTCTGCGGGCTGCATGTGAGCCTTGTTGTACCTATGAAGGAAATCAAGGGTCAGAAGATGATTTTCAGCGCAACTCTTGCCATTTTGGCACCTACTCTGTGGACGAGTGTTGCCCAGCTCAACCTGGGCCCGGTCACGGAGACGAAGTCCGAAACAAAGGCCTCGTACCTGAGTCGAATGGAGCTTTTCTACTTCTCCTACATTCAAGGTTCCCACACAACTACGAACAAGAAAACAAGAATTATATGCAACAAAAACAGCACACTCTGAATGTGGTCTGTTTTTGTCTCTTGTTTCAGAAAATAATTTGACCGACACAGATTCCAACTTTACAGTGACGAACCTCTTGAGGCTTCTTGCATCAGGTGAGGGAGACACTTTCACACTTTGTTCTTTCCTGGACTGGCTGCTCTTGTGTCACGGTGCAACCCGTAAACGCTGTCAACCACACAAGCGACCTCAGACAAGAAGCTGTGCAACACCAGTGAGTATCAGACTCTGGCCTGTCCGACTCTTGGTGGTGCCAACAATTGAAGGGCTGGACGGAATTGGGAAAAGAGTGAGGGTTGGGTGGAGCGGGTTGAGACGGACCCTGGCCCATCCCCGGGTCTACAACTTTCTCTTTTTGCGCTGATTTGAAAATGTTTTGAGAGACACTGCTCGACGCAATGCAGTGTAGCACATTCATCTTTGGAACAGACTTCGACAAGACGCTCCAGGATGACGACGTGAACACGTGTCGTGACGTGGACGCCGCGTCGCACCCCGCGCAGCTCTACGACGTGGTCGGCCGCCTCCACTTCGAAAAGCCCGACGACTCCAGGGAACACGTCACCATCAAGACCAAAGCGAACGGCGTCACAAACTGTTCGGATGTCAGCCCTATCTACACGACCGATGTGAGGACACCGTGCCCCATTGAACGAAGATGCAAGTTGGTAGCAGACGCAGAAAACACGAATGGGAGCTGTGAGTGGAACTGCCTGTGTCAGGGGAGTTATGTGTGTTATTTTGATGTGGGGCATGGCAAGGTGCCGTACCAATTTTGTGAAGCCCGAATCAGCAAATAAATAGATCTTTATTTTCTTTCTCGTAACGTGAGTGGTTGTCAATGTGTTTTTGCGAGAAAGGACTCAATTTCCGAAGACATCAAAATCACAAGCACTGCGGGGTGCTTCTGTTTTCTCGATGAAGCCGTGTGGATCTGCCGGAGAGTAGCGCTCACAGGTCCAGTCCTGACTGATCCAACACAGGGGGAGCGCAAGTCATGCAAGGAAGAAAACAGAACAGTAGAAATTATCATGATTCTGCAAAAGACGGGGAGGTGAGTCTTTTCCGAGTGGAGAATGGGCGTCAGAGCCCCTGGACCCACTGGAGGTGGCAATCATGCATCTTCATGGCAAGACCATGGTACAGGACCCAGTCAGCATCGAGTGTCCCCTTGCCCCAAATCCGCATCCACTTTCAGTGCAGAGGATTTTAAATTTTAAACACAACAAACTTCTTGTGCTACTCGGCTTCGATTGTGTGGAAACCCTTTCACTCCAAGTGCCTCTCCAGACAAAGTCAATGCCTGAGCTTTCACGTTCGTTCCTGTCTTTCCTGCAACACAATAACACGAGGAAGGTGAGAACTGTGAACAGAGTGAGTGCAGGATTCCTGTGGTTCCTGTTGGGCACATCAGTCACCAGGACGCTGAGAACAAACATCTGGTCAAAGCAGACACACAGAAAAACAAGTCAGAATTCTACTTCCACCTTCAAGCTTCTTCAGAAATGGAGTTTTTCACCATGTGGTTGCTTGGTTTGGTCGCCTCCACTGGGGCTGAGTTGATGTATTTCCCATTTGATGAGATTGACTCTTCTGGCCAACACACAATTGTTCTCGGGCGTCAGTTGAATGGAACAGCTGCGAATTCTCCAGTCCTGGTTCCAGGCATCAGGGGTCAGGCTCTGTCTCTGGATGGAGTCTCTCAGTTTGTGGACTTCGGAGACTTCAGGTACACCTCTGGACGTTCAGCACAAAGCTTTCGAAAACCGAACATCAAAGTTTCTCACGAAATGAGTTTTCGCTTTTCCACCTCAGAAACTGGTGTTTCGGTGACCCACTGTGCTCCTCTGGATTCACACTGGCGTTCTGGATGAAGACTGGGCTTTCCGATGAGGACAGGGGTTTGATGATGCGTTTGTTAAACGTCGGTACAGTATGCGATGGCCGTGTGAATTTGGGACTGAATCTTGAAGGATTGACTTCCAGAGACCCTCCGAGGCTCAATATTGGAGGCAAATGGTGTCAGAAAATTTGACAGGGAAACATGAACATGCAAAAGCATGATCATTTGGGACCTTTGGCGTGAACATTTTTTGGGTGAGGGGAACCTGCCCAGCTGGACCTTTTAGTGAGACCCAGAGTTTCAACTGCACCATAACTTCTTTTGCAGCCTGCATTGTGAGCAGTGGAGGGAGTCCCGTGTATTTTGAAATGTTGAAGGCCAAGAGAAAACTGTTGGCCTTGGTGAAGACCTCGCAGCACTCGTGGAGCAGTCCAACCCTTCCGTGCTGCGTCGACGACTGGAACCACGTGGTCCTCACCTGGTCCCCGCACAGCATCGTCCTCTACCTCAACGGATCCGGGCACCAGTCAACGCAAGCGTCCGTCGCTTCCACCCCGTTACCTCGGCAGAATAATGACGTCATAATCGGAAGTTCTGCAGAGATACTTATCGATGAGATGATCTTCATGGATGAAGCCATCACTTCTACAGAGGCTCAAGCCCTGTTCCATGCTTACGGAGCAGGTAGCCAACATAGGGCTCAAGCGGGTACGAGATCGAGACAAGAGGACCGACATCGCTCTCCGCCAAGTCCTGACGCACAGGGGCACAAGTTTTGGGGTGGAGTAATCTTGGCAGCTTGAACCCCCCGCCGAGTCTTGTCCTCTGGGTTCGCTTGAACGAGGGTCAAACAGATCGCTTATTCTTTGTTTCCAAGTTTTTCAAAACAATGAAAAAATCCAAGTGTGGGAATGTTTTTGTTTCAGTTATCCGGGATGACAACACTAACACCTGCATGACCATGTCTGCTGCTTCATCCCTTGTTGACATCCACACCGAGGCTGGGAGAGGGTACCTGGTGAAAAAAGATACTGATCACATAATTCGGGTTGAGATGGCTGTGAAAAATGTTTCATCATGTTCTGATCTCGACTATTTGCACGTTGTAATGAAAAGCCAAGATCCTTGCCCTGCCGTTCACAAGTGCAAATTGCTTGAGGACAAGGCTGCTGCTGGTCTGTGCTTCTGGAAGTGCTGGTGTGAGGAGAGGCTCCTGTGCGAGATGATGCTGCACAAAGGAGCCGTGCAGAAGTCCTGGGAGATGTGTGAGGTGTGGATAGTGTGAGATGTGAGACGCACAAAGTGCGAAGACTGAAACAAGATGCATCTGGAATCCTGAAAGAGAAATGTGCGAGAAAGGATCAGGAATGAAGTGAAGAAAGTTCACCTCAAAGTCAACTTTGTTCTTTTGTTCTTTTGACAAGTCACTTTGGCATCCATGTAACTCCAGCAAAACGCTGAAGACTTGGACTGGTCAAAATGTCAAGCTGTGCTGATCTGGTTTTTGAATGAACCAGGGCCGACTGCACGCTCGTACTCTGCAAAGGGAACAACCCGATCACCATGGGAGCTCCTGCTGCGTCAGGTTCATGAGTCCAGAAACCTCAACAAAGTTTCAACACATTCAGAAAAGCTTGACATTCAGCTTCAATCTGCTCAAGAGAAATCGATCAACTCATGAGGACAGAAACTGACAGGCTGCTCACGGGACCTGAAAACGGCAGGACGCTCTGAATGTCAATTCTTGGAGAACACAGTGCTGAGAGTTACTGACTGTGGCTGATCTAGAACTCGGAGTGAGGGCGGTCCAAGTCCAACCAAGATGTAACCCTCAATTCGGGACACAACATTAGTTTCAAAAACAAGCAAAAACAATTCTGCGAGAAAAGGTCAAGTAATTTTTCAGGAAGAGGAGGGAACTTCAGCCTCCGCCCCCAAGGTTTGTCTGAAGTTCAGCGAAACTTTTTCATGATCAAGCAGCTTGGCAACAACAGTGTGTGTGGATGCAAACCTTCAGATTTCATATTGTTTTCTTCAAGACACTCCGTACAGTGATGCTGCTGATCGGTTTAATATTTGGCGCCTTTTATGGCAAATGCAGGGCAGATTTCATGTATTTTCCTTTCGATGAAATGACGCATAATATTGTGGTGGGACCCCAGTTGAATGGAACAGCTGTGGGTTCTCCGGTCCTGGTTCCAGGCGTCAGGGGTCAGGCTCTGTCTCTGGATGGAGTCTCACAGCATGTTCGTTATGGAATTTTCAGGTGGGTCAATGCGAAAAAAAGCAGCAAACAAGATCTCAACCCCAAAACAAACCGTTGTTAGTTCGTTGACACTTGAGGTGAGGCAGGTTGTGTCCTCTGTTTTCAGCGACAATTGTTTTGGAAACGTGAGTGTTTGCAGTTAGTTTACTGTTGCTTTCTGGATGAAACCAGGACCAAAGATGTTGGATGTTGTGAGCAAACGAAATATGGGTTTGTGTCACCAAAGGTAAAACAGGGAACGTGAGTCTCTGATGATGTTGGAAGTAGTGTTGCAGGTTGTGTAGCTTTGCAGATCAAACAAACCACACACAAATGTGTCTTGCTTCCAGAAACACAAAGTTTGAGTGAAATTTTCTGCTTCAATTGAATTCATTTTTGTGTTCCTTGAAGACAGACTTTAAATGTTCATGGAAACTGTTTTGTGTTGTGACCTATCACCGAAGAGACTCGTCAAGCAAAATAACACCGCTGTGTCTTTTTACCGGTATCCGCACCACAACTCCACTTGCAACACACATCAACTCGAACACTATGTGACTTGCTTTTATGAACTCAACCTGTCTTTTGTACTCTTCAGATGTCAAAGCTTGATGGAAATTTCTTGCGTCCTGTCTTGCAGGATACATACTGGCCACAGGCTCAGAGAGTGGTGCTGATGGGGGCGGTATTGCTGTCAGAGTTGGGGTGAATGGTCTCCTGGCAGTCGTTGCTACTCACAGTGACACTGCCTGGTTCACTGCCTATGTTCCCTGTTGTGAAGAAACGTGGTATCATGTTGTTATCACTTGGAACCAGGTTTACCTCACCATGTATGTCAATGGATCCACCCTTCACACAGAAAGCATACCATCTGTTGACGTACCTGAAATAGGATTTGGACATTTTTCCATTGGCAAACCTAACAATGTAAACAAATTCTATGGAGAATTTATTATTGACGAGCTAATTTATGCAGATGAGATTTTGAGGCAGGCAGATGTTGAGAATCTGTTCTCGTCCTACTTGGAAGGTGATGTTCTGTGTTTTTCAATCCTATTCTCGCTCAATTGACTTGCAAAATTCACTGTGTAAGATGCCAAAAACATCGTTTAATTTTCAGTTGCACAGGATGGGGACTATGAAACCTGTGAGATGATGTCGCCAGCTCCAACATATGAAGACATTTTCTCCGAAGCCACGAGACTCAATCTGATAAGGAGCCGCGGAAAGGCCGTTGTTCGTGTTCGCATGAGGTTCACTGACATTCCCTCGTGCAGTGATGTAGATAATCTGTTCGCCATTGTGAAAAGCCCAGCGCCCTGCCCCATCAAGCAAAGGTGCGCCTTGGTTTCTGGTTCAGACTTAAGAGGAAGACTGATTTGCACCTGGACTTGTTTTTGTGGCGGAAAGATTTTGTGTGAAGTTTCTCTGCTGAAGGGAACCTTGCAAAGCAGCTGGCAGCTGTGCGAAGCAACAACTGTTTGAACACCCTGCACTGCAGGTTGGATTGCAATAAATTTCTGGAAATCATCCTTTGTGTTTTTTTTTGTGTGGCGACCCTCAAGAGTGGAAGGCACAGCAAATGATGATCGAAATTTTGGGGTTCAACACAAATTTTGAACAACGCGACACACAATATCATAACATGACGACTCATGATAACAACGAAATTTCCTGGAGCCAATCTGGGGCTCTCCTCCTGTGCCACAGCATCTGCCTTTGTACGAGTACAACCCCTCTTGTAGGTCCGGACTCCTTTGCCCTCTTCTTTCGCAACGTAATAATTATGTGAGCTGACGGAAAGTGACTGAACAAGAGAGTTGTTTTTCCAACGTGAACAAAATATAAAATTTGTATGAAGTCAAATCAAATCAACATCGCGTTGGGTGAGAGCCAAACAGGATCGTTGTGCACCTCCGGAAGTTCAAGAAAACTTGGAACTCTTGGAACCTTGAAGACTGGAACGACTAGGAAACGTTCTGGTGCGATGCGTGAGCCTGCAAGTTTCGTCGATGAGAAAAATTCAAATACGATGTCATTGAAGTGGCAAAATCTGTGTTTGAATCTCGTCTTGTGCACCAGGAAACAGCGGTCGCTCCACAGTCGGACGGGGCAGTTGCAGCTTCTCCAGACATGGCTCCTGACATCACAGGCTCGGAGGCGCAAAGACTCGGGTGTGTCACCTCAACTGACGCAGATCTGTCACCTGTCAGAGAAGGAATGGTTGTGGTCTCCGATATGATTTCAAATGAGCGTGTTGTCCTCGTGTGCCACTCGGTGATTTGTGACGCATTCCCCTGGGGACATTGACAAAACAGTGCGAACCCCAGGAGTTCCTGATTGCATGCTTGTAGAGGTTGTGAAGGAAGTACAAGCATGCAATCAGGAAATTTATGTGACAAGACACATCATTAACTCCTCTTTCTCGCACAAAAAATACTGCTGCTTCAATGACTTCACATTCGAACAACATTGCACCGGACGTATGTTGGGTCGATCTCTACATTTTCTGCATCCGTTTCGCAGTCACTTTGAGGAGAAAATCAATCGAGCCTGCAGTGGCAGAGAAAAGGTTCCCCTATGCACGAGGGGACCGATGCCTCTTGGGAACCGACCACCACCGCCAGTTCTGTGCATACGTGCGCGTCGGACACCGTTGGAGCCTGCAGTGAAATTAAAGGTGTTTTTGAGGGACAGACGCTCTGTGGTTCCTCCTACAAAAGACGAACAACTTTGTACTTTGTACGCTGTGCCTGACGGTGCTGAGAAAGGGGGGACCAGAGGGCCTGGGCCTCACGTCACCAGTGGCTCCCACAGTGACAGGATTAAATATGACGAGTCATTACTTTGGCAGCAACGTGACAATTAGTTCTCGAGCTGAATTGATGCACTGAGAGAGCTTGGAAACTTCCCTTGGGTGGTTTGTTCATGATGCGTCTGTGGCCTCCACAAAAACAAAAAGAATGAGCAAAACAAACCTGAGTGCAGGGCGAAAGTGGAGACCAGAGACACACTGAGTCAAGCTGTGTTTTTCCATTTCAGTTGGATCTTGGAAGCAGCATGAAGCCCGTGATGGCAGCACTCATCAGCTGTGCCGTGGTCGCTATTTTCACGAGCTCAACACAGGGATCAGAGCTCCTGTATTTTCCTTTTCATCACATCGCAGGAAACATTCTGCTTGGACCCCAGTTGAATGGAACAGCTGTGGGTTCTCCAGTTCTGGTTCCAGGCATCAGGGGTCAGGCTCTGTCTCTAGATGGAGTCTCTCAGTATGTGGACTTCGGGGACTTCAGGCAAGTTGCATTTCTCGTAACCTTTGTGCAGACATTTGAACACACCTGGAACATCTCCATGAGACGTTTCGAAACTTCTGTCATGGTCATTTGTCATTTTAAATCGCACCTGACAAGTGTAAAAAAACGTACAACTTGCACCGGAAACGGAAATAGTACGGTTTAAAAATAGAATCACGATCATGACCATGGCCTATGACAGAGCTTCTGGATACACATATATCTCCATCCATGACTTCATTTCATCTCACACTTCAGGAACGAATGTTTTGGAAACCTGAATGTTTGTTCAAAGCACACATTGGCCTTGTGGATGAAGCCTGGGCCAGAGATGTTGAACATCATCAGTTCCTCTGATACAGGTGAAAATACATACATTAAATATAAATTGGTTACCTGCACTGCAACGACAACTTGACATCTTTCTCACAGTCTGATTTGAATTGCCTCCTTTCAGCGTATGTCGTGTCCAGTGGGGGTCAGACAGCCAGCAGCATTGGAGGAATTGCTATCATGGTGAAAGACTCTGGTCTCTTGGTTTCGCACAGAAACTCAAGTCACATGTGGGTCATAACACAAATCCCATGCTGTGAGGACAACTGGTACCACATAGTTGTTGTGTGGGACTCTGTGGATCTCAAGTTGTACATCAATGGGACTCAAGTCCAGATCACCTCAGCGGAGACCAGAACACTCGATGATCAGATGGTGGACAATTTTGTGATTGGGACATCCAACAAACAGATAGGCAATTTGTTGGGACAATTTTACATTGACGAAATGATCTACACAAATGATGTCCTGAGTGGTGAAGAGGTGGAACTGTTGTTCACTTCTTACTATGAAGGTAAGTTCAGAATAACATTTGTCTGGATGAGTTTCCGAGTTGAACAGGCGTGCATGGCCAGTGTGGTCTTCGAAACAGTGAATCCAAGAAAATCTGGAAGAGGCCAGACCTTGGTGCCAGCCAACAACCGATCCTCACAGGCACTATGTTCGGGGACAAAATCAACCTTGTGGGATCAGAGGGCCTCAACTTCGTCTTCAAACATAAACACAAACAATGTGGCAGAAACATTGGATCGGAACCACACACACAAACACACACACACACACACAAACACACACACACACACACACACCTCCAGTTGCGACGGAGAGGGTTGTTTCAAGAGTTCTGACCCTTCCAAACACGGTCATGGTGGGTGAGCACAAAATTGTTGCCGCAACAATTCAACAATCTACTGTTCTGCGGTACCAAATTTCATGGACAAATCTGAGGAGGTCAAAGCACTGACGAATTCCAGTCATTGGGTATGTTCCATTTACGCATACGGCCAGCCGTCGGCAAAGTGTTGGAGACAGGGTATTGTGGGCGAAGCCAGCCATTATAGCCAAACTCGGCAAGTCGCAACGCGCAAATGAAACACACGGAATAAACCAGCCACTTGTTCAACAGAAATCCTGAACAATAATTTGATGATTTGACACACAGGTTCTGACAGATAGTTTTGCACCACAGGTTTCTTTCATTTCACACTCGTACTTGCAGAACTGAGCTGGACACTCCAAGATCAAAATCAGACACACTGCTACACCATGAATGCTCCTGCTGCAGAAAGCGATCGCATGCTGGGCACATTGCAACTGTTCAGAGGAGACAACGATGACAAGTTTATAAATATTGAGATGACTGTTGCTGATGTCGCATCTTGTTCCGAAGCAGGTTCTCTCTTGAGCGCTGGTGACGAGTCTTCGCCGTCGTGTTTGGTTTTTCGAAAGTGCGCTTTGGTGACTGACGGAGCTGATGAGAACCTGTGTGTCTGGAAATGCCTTTGTAATGGTCGCTTGCTCTGTGGCATTAATATTATTCAAAATTTTGATTCTCAAAGCTGGAAACTTTGTGAATTACAGTAAGAAATGTGTGAAACTACCACTTCTTACAAACGCGTGTGTTGGGGCAAGACATGTCCACAGTTTAGAGCGATTTCCACACAAACTGGACTGAATAAAAATTTGTTTGAAACTTTTCCCGAGTCATTCACATGAATTGAAACTGTTCTGACAGGTATTTGAACATAAAAAATGTCTGCCTTTGTCTTATGAAACTGACAACATGTTGGCGAGAAACTTGCAGCATCCAACTTTCTTCACAATTCCACCAGACTTTGGTCCACAAGGCAAATAACAGTGGAGGTGTTTGTGCAATGGCTCTCTGGAAGAAAGGCCGTCTCAGTTCAGTCATGAGTCTCTGGTTCTGTGAAGCACCTGGTTCTTCAGAGTTTGGGATAATGTTCCAAAGAACCAGTTCTTTGAAGCACTACTTTGAGATCTATAGGTGATGATATGAGGTGTGATCAAGGATCATCATTGCAAGATGTTGGCTGCTTTTTGTTTCGGAGCACTACATTGAAAAGTAGCACTCTGTTGAACCACTTAGTGCTTCAAAGAACCAGGGACTTAGGACTGAACTTCGCCTGAGACTACAAAACAGGAGCAGACAACAGTTCTCTGTGGGGTTGACGTTTTGGCGAGTCGCGTGGTGGCAAATGGAGACTCTAGGACATCATCGTCGCTCTGGAATAATCGTTATGGCGGGCTTACAGTACAAGTACAGTACAAGTGGAGAAAACTTTTTCGCAATCCACAGCTGTCAGATCCTCGTCACAACAGTTGAGGTATGTGCGGAAACATCACACACACGGGGCAACATGCACACACACACACACACACACACACACACACACACACACACACACACACACACACACACACAGGTGTCAGCAGACTCTACGCACGGCAAATGCCGCAATGAGACGAAGAGCTAAACTGTGACCTCGTGGCCATCGCATGACAGGTGCATGTTTGCTTGTTCAAAACAGGAAGTGTGTCTGTTTGGGTGACAGAACAAAACGCAGAAAAGTTTTTTCAATCAAAAGACAAAGCGGTTTCGCACAACAGCGGAAAAGTTTCGCGCATGCTATTCAGTTCGGAGACTTGTTCCGGTGTGTGTGTGTGTGTGTGTGTGTGTGTGTGTGTGTGTGTGTGTGTCTGTCTGTTTGTCTGTCTGTCTGTCTGTCTGTCTGTCTGTCTGTCTGTCTGGCTGGCTGGCTGGCTGGCTGGCTTGTCTGTCTGTCTGACATTCAGGCCAAAAACTTTTGATCAGAAGCTGTCCTTTTTCTGGATCCCTTTGCGCCAACATTTCACCGCTGCACACCAAGATGATCCAGGAACGCGTTGTCGCCCAGGCAGCGAGAGACAAATACGTCACACTTCCGGGGCTTTGTTTCCGCGCTGAATACTCCTCGTGTAAACCAGTCAGCTTTGAAAGACTTTGCTGCGGTTGAAATTTACGTTGTCTGGACACCATTTCCCTTTGAGCTCTTTGATCTGCTTCTCGCTAACAACACCACGTTGACGCGTGACGTGTGATGTGAGAGGAGAGACGCTATCACTCACTCAGGCACCCAAACACTGTTGCCCATAATTCTCTGCGATCTTCGGGAACTAACAGGAAACATTTCAATTCATGTGCAAATCAACAGCATCTCTCTGAAGTGAAGGAGACAAATGCCACTTTTTCCACGCGTTGAAGAACAAGAAAAAACAACTCAGCGCGGCTTCACTGCTTGCGTGTTTTGGTTTGCGACGAATCTCAAAAAGAGCGCCTGTTTGCCATGGAGCTGGAGATCATAGAAGCGTGGGAGGCGAGGGATGAGGAGGAGGCGCGAGGTCTGCAGGGCGTCAACGGGAGCGTGGACCCCACCGGCGGGTCCAATGGGTCCGACGGCGGGTACGACTTCATCGCGAGGCACAAGCACATCGCCGTGCCGTACCTGACGTTCATCGCGGCGCTGACGCTCATCGGGACCCTCGGCAACCTGCTCGTGCTCGGGACCCTCGTTATCAATAAGGTGAGTATTTTCTCGCACGCCTCCGAGCCGGGCGCCCACCAGGGCAATGCTTCCGCGAAGTGTGAATGAAGCATGAATTGTCTGACAAGCGGGAAATGAACAATTGTCACAAACCGTCCGTGGCTTGGGACCAAGGTGATGTGTTTCGGTGGCCAAGGTGAGTGTGTGCAGGAAACAACGACAGGGGGAAATGTGGGGAAAGATTGATGGTGAACGCTGACCAGCAGAAGGTTGGCCTGATCTCACCAGCGAACCTTTGGCACAAAAATAATTGTCTCACCTGCCTGAAAGCAGCAGTAAGTTTTTCGTTGCCGCAAACAACAAAGCGAAAATTGATAGCACCGCCAAAACAACGCAAAAACAATTGAACTCTTCGTTTGATTTCAGAGGCTAAGAACCATCGGGAACATCTTCGTGGCGAACCTGGCCTTCGCGGACCTGTGTGTGACGGGATTCGCCAATCCGTTCAGCATCGTGGGTCAGTCGCGACGCGAGAGAGGAAAACTCTCAAACTGTGCTGTTCTCTCTCTCTCAAACCACAAACAGATCCAAAAACAGTGCTCCAGGCCAAAACTTGCCCGAATACTTGAATGTTTTGAGTTTTGTCCATGTTTGGTTCTGTTTTGCACAGGGATGGTGTTCGGAAAGAGCTGGTTCGACGCCAACATGTGGCTGTGTCAGACGGTCGGATTCGTGTGCACCGTGTCTTGCATCGTCTCCATTCTCACCATCGTCATGATCAGCGTCAACAGATACGTCCACATCTGCCATGGAACCAAGGTGAGGTGTGGGCTACAGTTCTTGACTTGCAGAGGTGTAGGATCCAGACTTTGACCAATGGGCGTTTTCCAACTCTTCAGTTTCCAGCAATGTGCCAAACGTGCACCCCTTCAGGGCAGGGTGGGGCTGTGGATTTGTCCGTTCTAATCACCGGACAACCGAGAATCTTCCGAGGAGAGGGAGACAGGTTTTGCAAAGCTGAGTCGGGTCTGTCAGAGTGGCTTTCTCCCTTCAGACGTACATCCGGGTGTACACGCGCACCAACACGCTCCTCATGGCCTTCTCCCTCTGGTTCGTCTCATCTCTGCTGCAGCTCTCCGTCGTATTCGACCTGGCCGATTACACGTGAGTACCCCAGGGGAGATCCAGGACAGACCCGCGGAAGAATCCAGAGGTGGATCCACAGTTTGAAGTTGTTAGTTTCAGAACAAGAAAGCAAACACCCAACTTGGGGTTTGTCCAACCTTTCCTTGTTCTTTGCGACAATTGACTCTTTTTGTCCAGGAATTTGGAGTCAGTCTCTGGTGACCCGTGGTGGACACAACGAAATACATTCACTCAAACAGAGTTGCGGCACTCGACGCCCCTGGCGTGAAACACAGAAGTGACCGGCACTTGGCTCCCTCCGCAGGTTCGACACGAAGAGCCACGGCTGTCTGTGGGACCGGACGCACCCGCGCCTCTTCATGTCGGTGGCGCTGGGAGCGGCTGAGGTGCTCGGGGCCGTAGTCGTCTTCTTCTGCTACCTCCACATCTTTCTCTTCGTGCGCAACACAAGGAACAACGTGAGAGACAGGGCTCAGGGAGTCAGAACTGGTTTGGTTCCCACTCACCTCAAGCTGATCCTGTCTGCGTTTTTGTCATTTGGGTGGGCACGGGACGTGAGACCAAAGCAAGATTAGGAGAGTCTGTAGACCAAGCCTGATTTCCGATACAGTTCCTCAGAAGGACAATTCCTTCCTTTGCTTCAAAATCAGCCACAAAGGGCGACGAATCCAGCAACACGGACACCAGGTTCTCAAGCTCCAGTCATGCTGAGGGTCCTGGGGATAGAGGGTGGTTGCGGGACCTGACCCCGCACCCCCGAAAGTACGAGTACCTGTACCTGTTCACCCACCTAATTTTGGCCACAGGCACAAACTGTTTGCTGTTTTGCTTGTTAAAATTAAAAAAGTGCGCATGAGTTTGGTTCCCTCAAGGTTTGGCCCTCTGACGTCAATCCTGGATTAACGCATCTCAGTAGAAACAGATCTGAGGTCACGTGTCTCTCCTCGCCAGGTGTCGAGCAGCCGCACCGCGCAGCGGGAGCGCGAAGAGTCCCTCAAACTCGCGCGCACCATCGCCATCATCTTCTTCGTCTACTTCTTCTGCTGGATGCCCTACACCGTCGTGTCCGTGAGTGTGGCCTCTCTCTCTCTCTCTCTCTCTCTCTCTCTCTCCTCTCTCTCTCTCTCTCTCTCTCTGTCAGGGCCAAGCGAAGCCCACGGGATGAGAGCAGGGGGCGGAGGGCAGGGGCAGAGGGCAGGGGCAAAGGGAAGGGAGTGGAGGGCAGGGTGCGGTGGGCAGGGGAGCGGAGGGCAGGGGGGGAGGGCAGGGGTGGAGTCCGGGGCTGAGCGAAAGCCAGTGGGTGGATGTCATAGATGATGACGCCCTTAAACTGCGATCCTGCACAAGCAAACTCGAATCAGACCTGAAATACAGCGTCAATGCCAGGTTTCGAGTTGGCCAATTCCAAAAAAGAGCAATCTCGCAATGGCCCGAACAGGTGTAGAGCTGTGAGTTTTCTCTGCAGCTGGGTGACCGAGCCGACCGCCTCTCTCTGACGCTGCACCTGTGGACACTGACATTCGCCCACGCCAACTCCTCCTTCAACTCCATCGTGTACGCCACCACCAACAAGCAGTTCAGGTGAGACCTGTTCCACACCGCGGGTGCGTCATGCGTTTTCCCCCATTGACGTCAACCAAAGAAGCTGCACGACTATAAAACAATGTTGAGCGTGCTTGTTGCGTTTTGTCTCATTGTACTCGTACGTCAACTGGGGGAGGGCTCTCTTTGTCAAGTGAAGACGTGATGCACGACGCGCTGAACACGACACAGCGTGGGGCATGTTTGTTTCTTTTGGACGCGTGTTCTAGGATCGGCTACATGCGGCTACTGCTCATCGACCGCTGCGTGGCGCGGGTCCGCGCGGGGCCCCCGGACGAGGTCGACCCGCCCACGGTCTGCTCCTCCGCCCCGAGGGGTTCAACCGTCACCCTGGAAACCGTCTCCGGACCCGTCTCCATGAGAACGACCCTGGATCCTGGCTCCAGGGTGTCGAGGTCCGCGGCGTAGAGCAGGGAGAGCCTCGCACTGAAGGCTGTAAAATAGAACAAGAGTGATGTGTGCAGGGCACACAGCCCCCGCCCATGCTGTGTTTCGCATGGTTTGAAGATGAGTAAAGATGGTAACAGGGGTGCAAGGGACAAAACTTCTCTTGCCCGTTTTTGTGTCAACAAGTAAATCAATGTTTGAGTTTTTTCACGATTTTTCCTGCATGAGGTCGGTCTCTGGGAGCGCTCCATTCGTGTCTCCCACCCGACCATGGACATTGCAATCAAGTTTTCTCTCGGTGTCAGTTTTGTTTCTTTGTTCATGAAACGACGTTTTGCTTTTTCATGGGCCACACGACCGTATTCGTGAAACATTTTCCTTCACAAATGCAAACGAGTGGATCTATATGACGCAAATAGTTTCAGAAGTTGTGGTGATGTGAACAATTTTGGCACACGGACTGTCAAGTTGTGACTCTCAGAGTTGCATGGTTGTGAGAATCAAAGAGGTCCATTAGAGTTGCTCATATGTTCGTTCGCAACAATCTCAAACAATACTCCAAATGGAAAATGTGCGTTTTATGACGAACGAAGAGAAGGAGAGAGACAGACAGACAGTCTGACTCTTTTGCAAAGTTGAAAAGACTTTGTCGGGGCCATGGTGTCGCAAACACATGGAACGAGAAACGCAACTTGAACAGCTCGCAGACGCACACGTCTGTCCTCACTCACTTAATTCGAAGTCCCAAAACAGCAGGGAAAATGGCCAAAATTCAAGTTGAAATGGAATTCTCAAAGAGCATGAAATTATCTGTTCCAATTTGGATGAGACTTTTGTCTGTGATGAGTTGTTGCTGGGCCGGACCAGGCAAAACAGGGAACAAGGAACTGATTACCCAGACCACAAGTGCTCTGTCCACACGGAGAGCTCGATTATTAGAATTCCTCTGATTACACCTGCAGGAATTCCCTTGGGCAAATGGGACGACCAAATCTGCAGGACAGTTTACACACATTGCTCAAGTCAGTGACGAATCCACACGCGAAACATGCCAACCTCAGTTTGAGTCACAAAAGTGGTGGGTCCCATGCAGGGTGACACCTCCCTGCCCTCAAAAACGCCCAAGAAAACATTGTGTTTCTCTGCGTGCCCCAATCGTCAGCAATCTGTCGAAATTTCTTTCATTCCCGATTCAACATTTTTGATGACAAGATCCGGACCGTCCTCCTCCTTGTGTAGGTCCTGGATCCACTTGTGAGTCCACTCCCACGTGATTTCCCAGACAAGGAACAGAATCGGCCTGCGCACGTAGGTATTTGGTCCCGCGTGAGAAGCCGAAAGCTGTTCCTACCGCGGCCTTTGTGTCCTGAAAGCTGCAATCAGCCAATTACGTCCTGCTGCGACGACAGATGAGCACATAACTGGAGATGAAAGGCATCCCTCCCCTTTGACCACTGCGTGTGTGTCACACCGAATGCGCTGCCTGTTTTGTGGAGAACACCGTGACACAAGGACACAACTCTGAAAATCTCTGGAAACTCACCGCACCAGGAGACAGGGCCAGAACCACTACACCAACTGATGAGTCCAGATTCACCACGCCAATTGGTGGAACCAGGGTCATTGTGTGCCATTCATAAGTGCGCACACACCACTGAATGATACAACCTCGTGGTGACGCACAAGATCAAATCAACCAGTGTTTCCTCAACGCGTTTGACGTGTGAGATAAGATCTACGTGTTGGAAGCTGTCTGTGTGCAACGTGCGGCTTTCTTACCACTGTGGGACGCGACGCGGTGACGCGGTGAGACTAGTATCACCAGGACCTGAACGCAGCAACAGCGATGGAGCTGGAGATCCTCGAGTCTCTCAAGTCCCTCCACAGAAACCACTCCGGGGCCCCTGAGGACGACGCGCTCGGCTTCATCAGTCACCACAAGGCCGTCGCCATTCCCTACCTCACCTTCATCGTGGTCGTCATCGTGCTCGGAACCCTGGGAAACTTCCTCATTCTTGTCACGCTCGTCGCAGTTAAGGTGAGTGCGAAGTGCCGAGACAACAGCAATGAGTGTGGAACAGAGGGTAGGGAGACATGGCACATACGAGAGGAAGTGGCTCGTCCATGAGTGCTCTCACCCCTGATGAATTTCATCACGGATTGAATTGAAACCACGACCAACACCAGCACCCCACGTGCTTGGACACACAGGCCAATGCAGAACAATTTGCTTTGAAACAAAGTCCTCACCACCGCAGCCCCACTGTTGGATTGAACTTCCCTTGACGTGGAGGCGTAGGCTCCAGGTAAGTGCCTTAGGTAAATTGAACACCATAACAAACTGCAGCCACGTGTCTTTTCCAGGACCTGAGGACGGTGGGGAATTTCTTCGTGGCGAACCTGGCTCTGGCGGACCTGTGCATCACGGCCTTCATCAACCCGTTCAGTGTCATCGGTGAGCGCACAGCTTTCCTTTTGGAGCAGTTTTGGAAACAAACGACAAAATTGACGAAATTATTCACGAACAAACAGATCTTCCCAGTAGCAGATTGCAACCACGAAAACCATATCACTGTTGCAATTGTCAGATGTTCCTCGTGAAACAGTGGGAGAATGCTGCTTGTGTTGTTTTATTCTGGGACATTCTGCTTGTGTGTGTGGATACCCTCCTTAGTTTGTCGCGACTGGAAAAGATTTAGCAAGGACTTGGAAGGACATTTCCAAAATGTCGACCAAAGATACCACGGTGTGGAGGGGCCACAAGGGGGTGCTATGACCTCACCAAAAATTCTCTTCTGGATTTGAGTACCCTGAGTTCTCAGGAACTGCTTTGTCTCTCGTTACTCCACCCTGGTGCCTCTAAGAGTCTGAAGCTGAGTGGACTCAAAAATCGTTCACAGAAATCAACAAAGCCGATGCCTTGAAAACAGTGAATTTGTTGTGTCTCAGGTTCGCGTTGTGTTCACAACTTTGGGAACAAAGTGATTTTAGATCTCTGACAAGAAGCTTCTCATTCGTTTGTGAATGACAGATATCTGCACCCGAACTAAAGAATCATTACAAGGCTCGACTAATTCGCCTTGATGAGTGTCGAATGGAAGGCTTCTGTTTCTCCGTGTTTTCTGCGTTAGTTCCAGGATGTTGACTGCGGTTGTCAACAGAGTGGGTCAAACACTCAGGCTGGAGTGGGAACACGCAGGCTGCTCGTGCAGATCAACAGCGTTCACCTGTGTTGTCGTGTTTGCGATCACAATATTCAGATTTCCGTGTCGACAGATCGCACAAAGCTTGTTTGTCAAGCTGTCTGAGACACGTACGCTGTAGCTTCTGTTAAACACAGAGGAACCAGTTCAACGTATTCAGCTGTGTTGACATATTGCGAAAACTCAGGCGAGTTGAGATCCAGTGTTGCCACAACATGCAGTGCAGACCCACCCCACAAATTTTGCTGTGAGGGAATACCAAGTCGTGAACATGCAGAAAACCTCTCTGGCCTTTGTGGTCCAGCGGAAGTTGTGTTGAGGTTCATTGGGTGGAGGAAAGGCGAGTCATCAGGTCTTGTCCCGAAGAACAAATTCCTCTTTTGGTTTTGTGGACAGCAAGACTTTCATAGGTGCCACAAAACTTTGGGTGATGGAATCCAAAGTGTTTTTATTTTTAGTGCGTACTCGTATACTTGTGTGTGCGCGCGTGTGTGTTTGCGTGAAGGGCCTGGTTCTCGGGCGGCCATGAACCGACAGGTCCCTATTGAGCTCTCCGTATATATATACCACGATCGCAGTTTCTTGAATGCTGGCGCCTTTGATCTGGCATTCAAGTTTTTCCAGG
>JAAUXT010079527.1_pt1 | contig 38253 bp, 37 predicted proteins | sample 7278171 | NCBI WGS metagenome assembly JAAUXT01 (sample SAMN14350112, study PRJNA611818) | marine sediment metagenome | isolation source: surface marine sediment (1.8m) | place: French Polynesia: Moorea | collected 2018-08 | reverse complement strand
TGCCTCAAAATAGTTGCCTTGTTCTTGAAGACAGTTTCTCTTCTGCAGTAAAGCACACATCCAAAAGACTGTCTGGGACAGTCGACAAATGCGACAGTGCTGTCTGACCTCAGCAAAAATAGTCAGACTTAACTGCACTGACCGGTGCAGCCAGGGTCGCCTGTGAACATGCAAACACTCAGAAATGGTTTCATCCTCGTACGCTCAGGTGCAGGAGACAAGCCCAACGCAAACAGCAACTGTGTCTCCAACTTGCAGCTGTCTCCCCTGGCAACACATCCATGCAGAAGTTGTTACCATTAACTTTCTTCAATTTCGTTTCAACGTCAAACGCCTGAAGTTGGAACCGACTTTGTTGTGCACTTTTGAGCGCCCTGCAGACAATGTTTCCAAAGCCGATTCACAAATTTGTTTCTATCTGCGCACAAAAACAAGAAGGAATTGCGTCCTCCAACATGTACGTAGCTTGTCAGTTGGACACGAAGGCCACGACAATGAGCTTCGGTGTCCCGTGCCCGCATCGTCAATGCTCATCGACGTTCATTTCTGTCACCAGGACAAAAATCAGACGTCGGTCAATTTGCGGCTCACCAATTCCACTTCTTGAACTCTTGATGCCAAACACAAAGAGTTGCCGATGATGTTGTCTTGTTAGTCCACACAAATCATCATTCACACCCATTTGAGGTCCTTTTCCACCTCTGGATCATTTGAGTGTCTCCATTCAGTGTTTTCGTTTCTTTGGAGTTCAGCTGGCACATTTTGTCCACTCAGTGCTTCGCTTGCTCGTGCCAAGTCTGTTGTCGAGCAGCGCAGGACACTGCACCGCGACGACAGCTTTTCCCAAGCTGCACTACATTGTGAGGACGCGCTGTTGACAAATCCAACGTCCATTGGGAACAGCTTGGTTGAAAATACAGGTTTGGCATTTGGGGGAAATACCCTGTCAAAATTCACCTGTGCGTCTTCAGCAGAAATAAAATGGGTCTGACAATGAGATGCCCTCCCGCACAAACATCAAAATTTCCCTGTCAAAACTTTGCGTCCCGAGACGTAGTCTCTCCCCTCTGCAGCTTCATAACTCCGTGCGGAGCACGATTTTTCAAGAAAGTCTCATATTCCTCAACTTTTCTCGCGCCGGTTGCCAGGCAACAGCACACCTGATGGAGTAATAATTAATCGCGAGCCTCATTGCAGAAGACGTGTTCACTGACTGCTGCCAACAGGTGGGGATTGGTCAGGCGAAGCTGCTCGGAGGTCAAACAACAGGAAGTGAAGTCACTATTCGCCGAATCCGAGTCGGAGACAGGCTGTACAAGTTTATCCGCGAAGCAGCACACGTTTTCTCTTCAGCTTTTCTCGATCAGACAATTAGTTCTTCCTTGTTTGGGCATCAAGAAGTCACACGACACAGAGAGGGGAAGAGGAACGAGGTGACGAACAGCGGCGACAAAAAGCGCTCACCTTGCACAAAAGCTGTCACATCCACCTGACACGTCGTCAGGTCACACCAGCGAGAGGGGATGATTTTCTGATGGGACAGTGGGTCTTGCAGTGGATCTGCACCAGACCATGTCTCTTACACACGCAGCCATACCAAGCAAAAAAAGTCGGGCTTTACCACACCATCGTGCGGGGTTTCAGTGCCCTGACTGATACCAACATTTCTGCACTGAGGGAGTGAAATTCCATTGTGTTTTCATTCCAACCTCACATGCTTCAAGTCATTTGCGGCGAGAACCTTCGATGCGGCAACACTGCCTCGTTTCGAACACGACACTCGGATGAAAATGCCGAGGTCTCAACGACGAAAACTTCGTCGGTGCTTTCCCAGTGGGCGTTTGCTGCTTTTCGCGACACCACCGTCCAGCGAACGATGAGTCTCCAGGATCTGAGTGGCACGCAGCTTCCTCTGCCGAGGCACAAGCAACTCAAAAGTCGCCAAACGAGTACGCCCACATAAAACGTGCAAGTGCTTCCTACTCAGTCTAGAATCCAGAAACCTTTTCTGTTCTCGCAGTCAGCGCAGCTTTTTCAGTCCTGCCATGACGTATCGTTCTGACGCGGGTTCCCGAGGACATTGGGTCGTCCACGCCCTGCTCCCGGTCTGCAAACCGCTCACAGTGGAACCAGAAGCAGCGCGAGACGCAAGAGACAATTGAAACCCGAGACGTCTCGATCTGATGGTCTGTCTCTGTGCTGCTTTCCGCCTGTCAACTGACCTTTCAAGAAAACCGCCTCGTGCTGTTGAGGGAGAGAAATGAACTGGCGCTGCGCACCGTATCAACGTGCGTCTCACCTGTCTTGTTGAGGATAGATTTCGTACTCGTGGCAAATCCACTTTGGCCTTGAGCTATTGTTTCAGGTTGCACTTCCTACAAGCTCCAGCTGTGTGAAATCTGCCATTGTGAGGCACTTCCCACGTGAAATTCAATCTGCGCACTGCGTCACGCATGTCCAGATCACAGTGCTCTGCACAAGACAGAGGACAAGACAGTGCTCTGTTGAACAAATGCTCAGAAGTTGCACACACACACACACACACACACACACACACACAGAGTCAACTAATATTTTCACAACACACCTCAAACAAGCAGACCAGACCCCACAAGAAGGAGCTCCAGCCTCATAGAAGATTGATCAAACGGGTCTGGTTTCGATACGTGCGACTGACGTCCGACGGGATTGGAAAACGTTTCGCGGAGTGCACACAAAAAGTTCTGCCAAACGACAACGAGGATTGGGGATTTCTGGGTGAGGGCGTCGCGAGTGCTGAAGTGCAACTTAAGTAAAGCCATCATCATCTTGTTGGACTTCGCGCTCTCCACATCTGGACGCCATCCAGGCAGCGGAACGTCGTGTCGTCGCGTCCCGCCGAGACGAACCTTCGCATCGCAAAGAAACGACGATCGCGCTGCACTCAGTGACCTCGCCACAAACGTCCGGAACGTCCCGATCTGGACACTCAAAACTGCCCACCCGTGCTTACCTTGCCCACCTTCTTGTTTTTGGAGAGTTTTCTCCGGGCAATTCCTGGCAACATCTGATAGAGGTCCATTCTCTTGAAATCCATCGCGTTCTCGTACAGCAGACACGAAACTGTCGTTTCCGTAAACAACCGGACCAACTGACTCAGTGCAGTTTCTAATGCCCACTGAGGCGCAGTACAATTTGGTGGAGTGATACACACACAAACCGGGTCACTGATATGCTCTAAATATGTAACCTTACCCTCCTAAAATGTAGGACACAGGGGCGACTCTCGACAAGGGGCACTATGAGAGTTCGTTTTCAGATCACTCGGGTGTGAAATGGCCAAAATGACGCCGAAAGAGAGGATTTCTGAGTAGAGTTCAACAGTGCGAGATTTGGATGGATAGCACTAAAATAGACCCTGACAAGTTGCCAAACGAAAATAGTAATGCGTTGTACACAGTGCGGCGATACCTGTCTTGATGTGAACAACACCGGGCTGCACTCCACTCCCTGTTTTCTTTGACTCACAGACATGACTCTTGTTTCCCAAACTCAGTCAACTTCTCGAGCATCATCATCTTCTCACTCACCGAGATGAGCACAGCGAGTTGCTTCTTTGAAATGAGCAATGAAATCAGACTTTGGCTGCGAGTGGAACGTTTTTCTTCACGCAAAATCAGACCACGCGAATTATTTTGTCAGTGGAATGACGAGTTCTGGGTCTGCCAGGAGCATAGTCGTGCGATGACTGTGACCAGAATCCAGAAGCGACCATGTCGCACCAAACTACAAACATCAGATTGCCGTGATACTCAGGACTTGATCACGTTTGTGCCCGACCGAAAAAAATTCGCCCACGTGTGTGTGTGTGTGTGTGCGTGTGTGTGTATGTGTGTGTGCATGACTTCCTTGGAGGCGCAGGACGCCGCCTGACGTGTCGTTACCTGACACGAACTTCAGGCTGAGCTTGTGCTGCCATCTCAAGCTTCACTGAAAATTTGAAGCTGCACGTTGTGCAGCAGATGAGGAAATGACAGTCTCGGGACATCCCCCTGGTGAAAACACTTTCGGTGCTGTCGGGTGGCAGAGATCTCTGGTGGGTCCGAAAACTGACACTCACTCACCACGTTCCACGTGTCTCAGAGCAAGACAACAAGCAAGGGCGACATTCTGTCCCACGAGTGTTCACACGAAGTGAGGTGTGTGTGTGTGTGTGTGTGTGTGTGTGTGTGTGTGTGTGCGTGTGTGTGTTGTATATCAAACGATGAACTTCAAAAGAGCAAAAGGGCTTTGTGACAAACTGTTCGGAAGGTCAACGGGGGATTTGTTTGAGGTGGAAGAATTCCACAAAAGTTTCACTGATATGTTCCGACAAAGTCACTGTGAGAAGATACAAAAGATGTTCGACGCAAGACAACATCGTAAAAGTGAAGAAAATTATGGAAAGCGAACAACAATCATATAGATGAACAATGAAAGAAGTGAAGACAGCTTTGTGTCACGACTGTGCTGACCCCACCTTGCTCGGTCGTCCGTCTGGCGCCACACACACGCACACATCTCCACACAACCACGCGACACAGGAACACCCACTCACGACACAAGACCGCCGGGTCACCACAATTGAATTATTTCTAGTTCTCACACGAAAAAAGATTTATAAAATGTGTAAAAACTCAACTGACCGTCTTTTCAACCACGAAGGCACGAAAGCCCGCACTCAATTTTCGTTTGTATGTTTGTGAATTTGTTTTGCTGTTTTTTTCCTTTTCTATTCGAATATTTTTCTTGTTCCTTCGAACACTTCTCAAGAGAAACTTCGCATTTCAAGCATTCGCGGCGTATGGTGAAACACACAAGGACAGTCCGACAGACCTGTCTTCGCAGGTCCAGACTGGCTCTTTGTCTCACTGAAAGACTCACTTGACTGGTCCATTGCAAACCCAGATGTGTATGAATACCGGTCCAGATCTCAATTTGCAATCGAGAGGGTATGGACGGCTGTTCTTGTAACCGCCAGAAACAGAATGTTGGACAAGATCAAATGTGGAATATTCAAAGGGGACAACCCTCCCAAGTCAAGTGATTCTTTCCTGTAACTACTATGACGGACAGGCATTTGCAGTTCTGACCAACGAGAAACATTCTCTGGTTTCATTACGTCGTCAAGTTTTCTTGGTGCGTCGGGCCAGGAAGCAAAGGTGATCAGTGAAACGAAAGCTTCAGCAAGGAACCGTGAATTGGACGGTACGTATTCGTTGACAGCAATCTCACGCGATTTTAAATTTCCTTGCCCTTCTGCAAATACGTCACAGTGGAACCAGTGTTGAGCGCGCACACATGAAACGGGAAACGCTTTTTCTGGGACATCTTGTGGCCGGAATCAAAAACGCATTTGTGAGCGCACAACAGAGGTTCCACGGTGCAACCTGCCTGTCTCCAGAACAACACATGATGACGTCACTACTCACCAGACGCGACAACGGCTTGTGATTGGGTGAGGCTGCGGTCACGTGCTGCTGAGTAGTACCCAGTGAGTACTGAGGCTGAGTACTTGCCTCGGAGGCGAGGTCTTCCTGCAGGGCGAGGGGTGGCTCCTCATGGGTGGGCGCAGAGTCCGGGGGCGCGCCTCGCCCACCCCCTTCCTCTCCGCTGTGCAGAAGATTCTGCAAACACAAGATGCCGAGTTACAAGCGTGACATCAGGTGTGGAATGAAAGACGTCACAAAAAAGTCTCCCGTGTTTCTGTGTGCGAGTGTGTCCTCGTGTTGGAATGCTTCTGTCCGACGTCATGTTCTGGTATGCGTGCGTGTATGCGTGCGTGCGTGACGTTTGAAGAAGCGTGACGGGATTGAGTTGCTCTCGCCAGCGAGACGTGCGTCTGTACAACATGGACACAGCCACTCACTTGTCGCACGGGACATACACGTGCACGCTACGGCAGCAACAGAGCACACGTGAAAACTAACGTCACATTGATCCGTGTGGGCGCACTTTTTCACAACCTCACCCCACCCCATGGAGCAGAACGAATCATCTACGTGAGTGCAGGCAGGTGATATCAGGTACACACACACGCACACGCGACCACATTACACACCAAGTGATAGAACGCTACATGGAGATCGACGCTGCATGTATTATACATGTGTCGTCCCGGCTCCGGCACAGAACCTTGCACTGTCGCACACACCAGGCCGCAACCACGACAACATGACGCTGTTCTGCGTCAAAGCGAGACATGTCCCAGTGCGGTCCAGAGTCGGCCCAAAAAGGCTCCAACATTCTGTTGTGATTCGGAAAAGAAGCGCAAAAAATTTGCCCCATTCTGCGACAGACTTACAACGTCATTTGCTTCTTTTCGAATCACAAGAGAACGACGAAATGTTGCAAATGCCCTTTTCGAGCAGCTGAAAATTTTGAATCGCACAAGTTGCATGCCCAGGAAAGGCTTGCAAAACGGACAAATACTCTGTGAATCTTCAATGTGATGAGAGGTTTGAGTGGTTTGGTCCGGCGATGTTGGAAACGCGTGCGGACACAGCGGCGCGCCGCACAGCGTAGTGAATCGATAATTCCGAGGCAGGCAGCCCACCCGAACAGCCTCGTATCATCCACACTCACTACCATGTTGTGCCAGCGCAGTCCCCGGTGATGAGGAGGCGGAATTTCACAACTCGGAGACACCTTCGCGTGGATGGGACAGGAGAGAAAGATCTGACACAAACCACGAAGATCCCCAACATCCACACACAACGTGCAACAAAGGGGAGAAAAGTCCCAAGCCGCAAGCTCCCTCATTCCTTCCAGACCACCCATGAAAATTTCAATTGGATTTCTGGCCCAAACAGCAGGAACAAGTGTTTGTGTCTTCAAACAAAACAAAGCTTTGAACAGCCGCTCCGTCCAAACATTTGCAAGCGCAAGGAGCAGCCATGGGAGGCTACCTGTGGCAGTGAGGGCGCACCGGTTGCTTCAGCCATCCACAATGACCACCAGGTTGGGTGACACGTTGCAGACTCTCCCCTCCTCAAGGCGTTTTTGTGACAGGCCAACCAACTGGATTTTAGTCAGCTCTGCGCTGTGCCCGAAACACACGCTCAGCATGGACACTTACGAGACTTCTACCAAGCAGATTGTCGGTCGAAAAGAGGAGCTTGAACCGTGAAAACACGATCTGGATCCACCTGGATGTACCGTGACCCAATGGACTCAAAACTTGCACAGGACAGAGTCGCACAGATATTCACTGGACCAAGATCAACATTGACAAGATCAACATAGAACAGAAAAGAAACGCACCAAAAACGAAAACAGAGGTACAAGAATGCAGATACCAAGAAACAAGCAACAAGGCATGTTCAGTGTGATAGCGCACGCACAAGGCAGGTGCGTGTGTTGCGTGTGACCCTGCAGAGGTGAACACAGATTCAAGTGGCGACTCAGCTTGGTCAAAGAAGGGAAAGCAGAAATGTTCGCAATTGCCATGTCAGTCTCAACGTAACAGAACCTTAATTAAAATATCAAGAGTAAACGAATGCTGAAGCAGAAGCTACATTTACCCTACAACTAGAGGATGAGGTTGAGGAGTCATGTGACTGTGATGTCACAGGCCACGTGACGTGCAAGGAGCCCGTCGACGAGTACGCATGTCTCACCGGAAGCTCTTTGCTGGCGCCACATTCGTCCGTCTCCTGCAGTGACGCGGCTGCTGCTGCAGACACGGTCGAGTCGCCGTGTTGATGAGACTGGGTCTGTTGATGTGTCTTGCTGGGCAGGGTCGGCGGCAGCCATGTTGGTTTGCCTGGCGAACTGGAGGAGATCTCCTTGATCGGTGAGCTCAGCGGCGAGGAGCGCTCGTCCGGCGGAAACTGACCTTCATCAGCACTTCCGGTTTTCGAGTTGAGGCAGGAGAAGAGCTTGAAGAACTTGGAGCGCTTGACGCTGTTGCTGCGCGTTTTGCCCATTATGCAGCGAGGCCGGTCTGCAGGGGGCCACGAGGGCGTCGGCCGCACGGGGGCGTGCGCGTGCGCCTCCTCCACTTCCGCTGATGACGTAATGATGGTGACGTTTTGATTGACAGACTCCACCCAACACCGCTATTCCTCTCTCATGTCGCGTTCTCCGCTTGTAGCCCCATGGATGTATTGAAAATTTCTTATCGTCAAATCGTATTCAGGTCATTTTACCTTCACCCACCAGGGGGCATGCTGGCGTCGAACAAGTGCCGTGCCCGATAGAGGGCAGGCAGGTTAGTCTTAGTCTAATCCACTACTGTTAGTCTCTTAACACCTCTGTTTTCAAGGCATTTTGTATCCTTTTCACTGGAATCAAGAACAATATTTTGGCCCATGCATTTCTACTTTGTCCTTGTTTCGTTCTGCACGTGCCAGTTCAGCCCATGTCTGTTAGTCTGCTTCCTGTAAAGTGGAAATGCTTGCAATTCGCCACATTCTGCTTGCAATCCCAAACATGACTGCACTGGGCTCCAATGTGTTTCAGTTCCTGTTCAAATCTTCCTTTCGCACTGTTCGAACCCCGGCTGGACCTCCAGTTGCTCGGTGGCTGCCCTGCGTTCCTGATGATATGCTACGTCGCTGTGTTCTGTTCTGGACAGATGGCTTATCACCGTTGTTCAGTGGAAGACTTGGCCCCTGCTTGTGGGTGTGACTACATCACTTCTGTAAGAAATTGTGTACATGGTCAGCAAACATGCAGATGCACGATTTCTATCCTCATCCCCTTCACAACGAGCCCCTCGTTCCTTTTTCAAAGCACGTCCGTAAAATCACTGCATCGCACAAGCCCGGATGAGATGCCTCTTCTTTTCAAAACTGTGCAACAAACATGTTTTCAGCGTCGTCTCATTTTTTCCAATGCCCCAGTCTCACACCGCTATCTGTTCGCTCTCGTTACAGAGATGAAAGACTGAATCTGATTTTCACCTCTGTGCAGGGTAAAGTTATCTGGCTACATGACACTCAGGCCTCAGATCCACTCCCCTTGAAGGTAGCACCGAGACAGCAGTAAACGCGCCAGATGCCCAGGGTTCTATGGATTTCTATGGCTATGCTGCTTCCGCTTTCACTTTCTGTTGTCTGCCAGAAGTTGAATGCTCGTCTTCAAGAGCAGCTCACAACAAGCAATGCTTGAGGAGGATTCGAACACAGGGACCTCCTCCCAGTGAACGTGAAGCTCAGCTTTCACCGTCATTCCTTGCCGGCTTTTTGTCACTGGCCTGGATTTTTCTCAGGAGTTTTCAGTCCTTTCCTCCACACGGTATTGGGAATTAACCTCATTTCGCTGTCACGTTTTCTGTGCAGTGATTGTCGTCTCGCTGAGGAAGCAAGACGTTCACCCGTCCGTCTTTTTGTCCGTGGACTGACAGATTTCTTCTTTCACTGCCTTCTCCAGGGTCACAGGCACGTGAACGTTGTTCTTTCTGATTTTACAAGCCCTTTCCTCTGCCTTCCGAGCCTTGTCGTCAAACTGAAGAGCCCACCAACTTTTTGGCACCATGCACTGGAGGTCAATGAACGACTACACTCTTCTGGCGGTGCAGAAGACCAGACCTGTGCTCTTGCGTTCGTAGACTGTCAGAAAGTGCAAACTGCTGTTGTGCTGGGCCTATCAAATTCTCTTTGCGAACACCTTGTTTGCCCAACAGCTTGTGCTGCATCATGAACCCCGTGCGGCTGAGGTCCTGCGTTTACCGGCAAAAAAGTGGCGCCAGTGACACCTCTGAAAATCCCCGGTGACCAACCACACCACCAAGTTTGCTCAAACAAATAAACATTGTTTTGCAGCGGAGGATCTACAGCAGCGCCCTGGCAGGTACACCGTGACGTTCAAACATCCGTTTTGACCTCAAGATATTTGCGTTCCTGCTTCGCACGTTGAGAGTTTGAAGTCAACGCAAGAACAGCAACGGGGACACCACAACACTGATTGAACCGTGGTACAAGCTGTGGGTGGTAGTGAGCAGATGTTTCTTGAGGAAAATTCGAGTGGTGTGGGGTGAGACGATTCCAAGGAACCAGACCCAGTACGAAAAACATTTGGTCACCAAAACCCCAAGAAACTGCGTTTTGAGGGAGTTTGCGGAGCCTGTGTTGTGTAGAGGAGAGGGTGTGAACAGACTCCGGGCTGCGGAGCTGTGTTTAGACAATGATTACCCTGTGTCTATCTGAGCTGCGGAAATCTGGGGCGCATAGCTCACGGAAACATCCAGCGCTCCGAACCCTGCACAGTTCCGCAGTTCTTGTCTTCCGAAGTTCTCATTGCCACATGTTCAGACAATGTTCTGCAGCCATGACACGTCTGAAAACTATCTCACTCAAACTCGTCGACCTCTCCAACTGACTCTGGGATCCATGGATTTTCAGTTGACGACAGGTGTTTTGCACAAAAAGAAATATCCCTGAATACGGTTTCTACTCTCTTGGGACCTCGCAGATGGTTTTCTGAAGCAGGCGCGAAACAAGAGTCAAGTCAGCTTCAGTTCGCAAACGTAAACATGGTCAACTGAAATGGAAGAAAACACCTCAGCCGGTGATCAGGCAATACCCAAACATCTGCAACCAAAATGCCGCGTGGTTGTTGCATTGACTGATCAAGACCTGCTTGCTTCAGATATTGTGCGACTGCTTGTATGCGCTGCCGCTACGTACAGTGTCCTTCGCCACCTTCCGCACGGCGCATTGAAAATGCATCACCCAGTTGCGGGCTGAAGGCCGCACCGACACCTGCGGCATTGTCAGTATCTTATCATAGCGCAACGAATCCTATGCCACAAGTTGCTACGGAGATGCTGGTACTCTATGAGCACTGTCACTGCCTTTGACTTTGCCTGAGTCAAAATAAATGACAGTAGCGAACATCTGCCCAAGCAACCAGGAATATCCAGGGTTACTCCCAGACATGTCGTATGAACAACTGCAGTGTCATTCCTGTCAAAACGGCAAATTCTGAACAATCCTAAGATTTCTTCTCAAAGAAGACTGCCTCTCGGCAGGCAACTTCAACACACTGTGGCCGGAGGCGAGGAAGCGAGCAGATCGATGACACTGTTCTCAAAGATACTGTTTCACAAAAGAAACACATACGAGAAACTGAGCAAAGACAGGGAAACATTTCCAAGTTTGAGGTTTGCCAACCTTCTTGCTGCATTCCCAGAGGCACACAACCTCCGAGAGAGAAGCCACACCATGACCTGACTACGTACAATGATCCGAGCCCACCTGGCCACCAGCAGTTCCCTCCGGGGCACAGTTCACCACGCACAGTGGATGCTCGTTACTCATCATCTGATGGAAACTTGTACAAGCCCAATGATTTTCACTCCTTGTGGAACGCTCGTCACCTTTGGTACTCCGTCACTTGCTTGTCTGTGGAAGAGCGCTCACGCACCGCTTGGTGACCACACGTGCGTTCCCAAGTTGTTCCTGCTTGACTCCCAAATTTCACTGGAAAAGTCTGGTTTGGCTCACAAGTGAAATGTGCAACGTGTCGGATCACTGGTCGCTTAACAGACGTTCTAGTGCCACCAGAACCAACTATTCCTGAAATTCTAATTCGACGATGATCCTTCATTCATCCATCACAACCCTTTTCTTTTGTGTCGCACGGCAATGGTTCGCCGAACTGACAGACGGTTTGGTCTGTGCAAGTGGTCCTGGGATGGTGTGAAAAACACACGCCGCGAATGGGGTCTGTTTGCACAATCACCGGCACGTTCACGTGCGCCGCGGACCCTCAACCCGGACAACGTGATACAAAATGAAAACTTGGCTGAATCGCACACAGCTCCATATCGTGGACAGAAATGTAGACAGACCATGTCAACATTTCAGTTGTTCGGTTGGGCCACACCGTGCGACGAGCTCTGTCCCACAATTTGTTTGGGAGGCCTTGTAAGCTTTGTAACTGTCGAAACTATCTTGTGCAATCTGCCACTCCAACACTGAAAACAAGCGTCCAATGACGTTGCATTCGCTGTGTAAACAAACATCAATTGAACCCATTTCCGCCCCAAACTTTTTGACGACAAACCGGACCAGGATACTGCAACCCACAGGCAGTCGGTGGCAAATGAATTCACTTTAGAATCTAACCCAGTTTTCTGTCTGATCACCTGTCCTGCATTCACCCGTCAACCTCTCGGTTCGTTACACGGCGCCCCGTCCCCTCGGGGGCCCCACGTTACCTTGAAGAGTCGGCCCAGCATTTTAGAGGCGGCGGATTGCCCCCCGTCACATCACGGGGTAGAGAAGTCAGGCAGCCACCATTACATTATGTTGATCAGTGCGAGGCTGCGAATCTCGCGCGAATCTCGCCGAGTCTCGTTCACCCAGCTTCAGCTGCGCAGCTGTGTTGTGTTGTGCTGTGTGAAGCTGCTGCACCGCGTGTGTGTTGTCTGCTACGGGATGGTGTGGTCCGATATCCGAATCCGAGTCTTTCCTCCTGTTTGATGCAAGAATACTGATCTTCACTGCATTTTCTTCCTTCGAGCTCAGTTCCCAAACTTGCAACATGTGCGGTCCCGTTCGGAATCCTTGCGTTGGCACTTCTTTTCATGTGTCGACTTTTTCACATTTGTCGTGTCTGTTGTCATTCTTCAGTGGACAAAAGTGACTCGAAACACTTGCAAAGTCAATGTCACACTCCTTGTGTACCTGTAACTGTCCATTTCGTGTGCCGTTTCCTGTGACGCAAAGTTTGAGTACAGTTCCGACAAATTTATTTTCCATACAGCGTTGTCACTTGCGCGCTTTCCACACAGGTCTTCTCTTGCACTCTCTCCTTCACTTCACTCGTAAAGACCAAGACTGAAGTTGTGACTCTCGAAATCCACGGCGGCCTGACAGTTGGTGGATCCAGTTGAACTCTTCGGAGCCAGACGTGACTTTCCGTTATTTTTCTCAGACAAAGGCAACTTGTGTGTATTGTGAATGGCCCTCCTTGCAAATTTTCCATTCCTTTTTGCCAAGAAGTCAAGCGGAAGGAACACGTGCACACAAAACGTTGAACAAGAAGCACAAACAACACCAATAATTAAGCAACATACAAGTGAAGGTTTCGCGCAAAACGAATATGCACCACAAAAACAAAACCACCCCCAAACACACAGAAGCACGTTCACGCCGAAGTGATTTTGTGTGTGTCAATTGTGTTTTTCCTGAAATGAGATCGGCTGCACGTCTCGTTCTTGGATGATTTGTCTGTGTGCCACATACCTTGAGGTAGAACTTGCTGTGGCCTGTCTTCCGCTCAGCGCCGGCTGCTGGTCCCGGCTTCCCTGATGCACCAGCGACGCCGGCCGGCTTAGCCGGAGTCGCGCCGGCCTCGCCGGCTGACTTTTCTAGCGCTGACTTGTCGAGCCGAGACTGACTCAGTTTCCGCACAGGGTTTGTCAGCCATTTCCTGAATGAAAATACAAGCACTCTGTAAACCTCCACCTTGGATAAGCATGACAGCTTGATTCGAGGTCACGCACATACGCACTCACACACACACACACACACACACACACACACACACACACACACACACACAAGCGCGCGCACACACACACACAGAGAGCTTTCACGCTTACCTGAAGCTGGAAGAGCGCCGCTTGTTGGCGGGACTTGACGCCGCATTGCCTGGCGACGACGCGGTTGCTAGGGAGAAGGGCGACGTGGCCGGGGACGCGTCGGATGTCGCCATCGGCGGCTCTGTAAATACAAAGCGTCGCGTTGCTGAACAAAGGTGTGTCAAACAATCACTGCGGAGTGGGAATAATCACAGGAACTAGTGGGGGTTCTCACTCAAATCTTGAAACGAGAGGGACACTGTCCTTCCACTTTTGCATTATGAGAGCGAAAGTTTGTCAATCAGGCCTTGCACACAACAGCTTTCGCCAACCAACCAACACACAAGAGGGGATTAAGTGCAGCTCAGAAGATCAACGAGATCCCACTTTCCCCAAACGATTCCAAGACAGTGTTGACGTTGATAGACCGTTGGTGCCTGCAAACCTCTGCCGCATCACCCGCTGCCGACCAAAGTTTCAGAAGAACCACGTTACACGCAGAGTGCACCATGTCCCCGCGGAGAGGGAGTTGTCTGACAGCTTGGACGCCAGGTCCCAGTCCCACCGTGTGCCCATCTGCCAAACTGCACAACAGCACTGTGGCACCCTAGATATGCCTGACCTGAACTTCAGATATGACGTGGAAACAAACAAGCCCGAAAAGTGCAATTTCCCAGTGCACACAATCGCACAAGCCTGGTTCTTCCCTGTCACAAGACTGTGAAAAAGACCCATTTCAAGGTGAAAGACAGGACAAACACTCGTCCAAAATTTCTGACCCTGAACCGCGTGAACGTGGTCCAGCGTGGACACAGACAGATAGGACTTGTCACTTCGCGTGCACTAGTGGTCACAATTCGGCACTTTGGCACCAAAGTTCACCGAGCGTTTACCAGATCACTGTTCACACCCCAAAGGAGGCCTTGCTTCAATTCCGTTGGAATCGCAACAGGTGTGGTGGGTCTGCATCCACAAATGAAGAGACCTTTCTCCCGCAACATGTATACTTGGCAATTCATCACAAAACGTTATCAACCCAGCTGTTAACTGTGTATTCAAGCATAAATTCCTGAAAGGAACAAGATCTGAAGACGTCACCAATGTGCACGGTGCGTGTTGCGACGTTGCTCAATGCGGCTTGTTTTTTGCGCAGAATCAGACGCGCTAAATTTAGCGTCCGAATTCTAAAAATAGGCACACAGCTCGCATCTTCTTCCAAAGCTGTTGACAAACAAACGCGCCGCGAGCAAATTCTTCCCTTGTAAAAGAATATCCCCTTTTGTGTCGAAATGTATCTATTGTCACACCTCTTTTCACTGCAATTTCGTGGGCGGAAACACGCGCAAAATGGATTCGCTAGGATTTCACACCGCAGCACTTCAGCGAACGTTTTGCCAACCAACAAGACCACGACGTGTTGAAGACGTGCGATCTGAATGAGCTCTGAAAATTCAATGGCGCAAGGGGCAGTGAATATGAAACATTTCCTTTCAAAAATGGAACTGAGCAATCAGTCGAACGCCAACCATCGCACACCACCCTACCCATCCAAACAAGATCCGATTCGCAGGTCCGCAAGGCTACGATCTTGCAGAATGATCGCTGGGCATCACCACGGACCAGCACTCTGCATCCGAATGGTGGGGGCTGTGAGCGTCCAACTTCAGGCGTTTGGTTTGTTCAACATCTGGTTCGGGCAATGTCCGGCCTGTGTGGTTGGTCACCGCATGGAAACAATACGCAGCCCGAGAGTTCCAACGCCAGCTTTTTTCTTTTGACTTGTCGTTCTTTCAGTAAGAAACGTTGGATGTGTAAGGTGATCTGTCTTACAATATCAAACCAAAGACCTGGCATGACTTGTTCTTGCAATGCAGATTCACTGAACAAAAACAGCTGCAGCTTCAGATTCTGTCAATAGAAGCGAGGAGAGCCTTCAGTACCTGCCGCATTCCCCCAACACAAACATTCCTCCAGAAATAGTAACAAGGCGTTATTTTTAGCGTCATGTGACATAAATAAGTGCAGACAATACTATTTTTAGACACTGAGCCCCCCAGGGTACCACTCCCCTGCGACCCTCCAGACATGATTCTTGTCTCGGGCAGTCGAACCTGGCTCAGTCAGGTACTTACAAAGATTGCCACTTTGTTTGGATTGCGCCATTTGGGCTCCAGCCAGAACTGTTCTCCGCAACGAGAAGCAGCAACAGATGTCGAGCAGAAAGTCCAAGGGAAAGGCAGCAACAGATTGGGGGGAATTTGCATGGTGACTGGATCAATGGACAGAAGAAACACACAACGTCCCAACTGCGAAAGAAACCACTCAAGCGAAATCAACACAGATGTTCGTGAAACAAGGTCCACCCGACCACCTTTTGCAACGTGCAACCAACAACCCCACAACATTTTTCGCAAGGACACAGCTATTTGCACCGTTGTCTGTGGATGAGCGTTCTCAGTGTTGTGTTTTACAACCAGCTGCAGAACAGATGGGCCGAAGTTGGGAGACGGAGCTGTTCTGCGGTGCAAGCTGGTTGCTCAAAGACTGGGGAGTGCGTTGTGAATTCGTAAACCAAAGAGGGCGACAGTGCGCAGGACCACAGGCACCACCGTGGCAGAAACTTCAAACTGAAATCAACCGTGAACCAAGTGACCGTCGATCCCTTTTAAGTTTGAGCCCAAAAAAGATTGCACGCGTGGAGTTTCAGGAACAAGTTGAAAAGAGTTGAAACTACTCACTGAGTTTGGAGAAGAAAGAGAAGGGAAGGCTGGACCTCCGGGGTCCCTCCTTCTTCCCTCTGCCACCACTCTCCTTTCTGTTCGTCATTCTTTGATCTATCCTTTCCCCTCGATTCCGTTGAACTTTATTTGCTCATCAAACGAAGCGCTGAGCCAAGATACGCTACATCCGCAAACTTCACTGGTTTGCACTCGTGCGAACTACTGATGGATCCGATCCAACAAGTCTGTCTTTTTTGGCAAATATTTTCATTCTCAAAAGACCACAATGTCGCCAATGTCTTCCACCGTCAACTTTTCGTCCTTTGCATTTGTCGATCTCGTCAGGGTGAATGTAATCTGCTCTCCTTGAAACCAGATTTTGTTACGAGTATTCCGTGTTCAGCAAGAGTATGCAATGCTTCCTCAAACGCAACAAGGAACTTGGTCCCATCTCCTGTTGGCAAGTACGATCTCCTCCACTCCTCATGCTGCTGTCATCACAATCTCGGTAGGATTTCTTCTGACCACATTTTCTCACACACACCGAGTTTACCTCGTCTGACTCACGTCTCAATCCAAACTGACGCTGATCACCACGGACGTGACAACAGCTCACAGAAATGTCAAACATCCAGAATGATCCTCTTTTTCACCCCTTTTTTCAGATCAAAGCGCACGCGGGTCGCGCTGGTGGACTTGTTGCACTGCAATCGTGCGCTCCTCCCTCCTTCGTGCACTTCTGTGACGACTTGCTCGCTCAAACCAGAACGAAACACCAATGCTTCCGGTTTTGGGAAATCCTCAGCCAAGTGTGCAGGACAAACAAATTTTGCTGCAGGTTTTTGTCAATTCTGTGAGACAGACTATCTTCATATGAGACGAGCAAGGAAACGCAAATGGGTGATGTTTTCCTTTGGATGTTTTATGTATGAGTGAGCCACACACGCACCGCCGGTGGCTGTTACGGCAAAAATTGTTCTTTCATTGGTCGCACCGCCGTCCGTGCGCCAACATGAGGTTGAGGCGGTCACCGCAACACACACCGCAAGGAACAAGGATATCGTTCCCTCGTTCGCAGTCACTGCAAGGACGGCACTCGAATCTTTTTTGTACTCCAATGTTGGTGAAGCGCACTCAGACATTCGCTGTGGCTGGTCCTCACACCAATAAACCGCCTCTTCTGCCCTGTGGTCATTTATCAGCCATTATCCCGACTTGCGCATGTGTTGAACTCGTTTCTTCCATAATACAAAGATCTACATGCATCCAAACACGTCCCTCCATCAATGTAAGTTGATAAGGCTCGAGACACGAGGAGAAGCGTCCTGCGCACACGACTCCCTTTTCAGAAAACAGCTACACAGCTACACAAGGCTTTGTGTGTCACACACGTCCAACCCACATCAGCAAAGTGTACCCTTCGTCTTTAGGAAAATACCATCTTGACATCCATATCAACATTTTGATACCTAATCCTTTCAAGCAACACTGCGCTCCTTGCGCTCTCACTTCCCAAATGTCTCAGACCTTCCTCTATCCTGCAATTCGGCAGATGCCAATGATCAACGATACGGTACTGCTGAACACTTCCGCCTGTTCCCAAGCACAACAATCCAAAGTCGGTACAAAACAGCAAATAAATCCTTTAGAAAGCACTTTCAGCGGTGCGGGAGCTTTTGATGTGAGGGTTTCTTTCTCAGGAGTTAAACGCTGCGTCTTCGCTCACGATGCTAACTCACACACAATGTGTCAGGAAGTTCCGACCCTCGGTCACGTGATCCAAAGCCTTCAGGAAGTGGATACTCAAAGAGTGGGTCTGAACGCTGATTGCTCGGCTCCTTGATTCCAACACAGCGAGGACGACCAATCACTGGGCATAAAATCGCTCACAGGAGGAAAACTTTTTTTTGTGACTTCTGGACAACCGCGTCGCTGGAAGCAAAAGGTTTGAGACCGACTGGTGGAGCGGACCTGCACCGGGTTCTGCGTGTGCGTGGTGCGGGGAACTGAAATCTCCTTGTGTGGACATACACTTTTGATACGACCAAATGAACGCAATGAACGAGGGCCGTACAGGTGGGCTGAGAAGAACACGGGCTGGTGGAAACCTTTGATGAGAGGGTGGAACCAAGTTGTATACCTCTTCGTGCTGTGTTGGCGTTCTGTGTTTTTGACTTCACTCGGCCCAGGAACCCATTTGTCCTTGATTTCAATGTTGCCAAAAATGGGTTTCGTCAACATGAGACACCGCGACAATTCGAGTGCCACTCTGTTTTCAGACGAGAGAGCGGGGTTGCCAAGTTGTATTGACAAACCCGAGTTTCTCCAAGTTTTGTTTGTTTTCAATAAATTTGTTGAATCTTGATTGCACGAGCACCCATTTCCCGTACACTCATTCTGGATGATCAATTCAAAGTTATTGTCAGGTTATCTGTCCAAACTGATCGAGCTTTGGTTCAGATGGATGTCAAAAGTACACCTTGGTCAAAGGGGTCGGCTGTGGCATTTTGTCCAACTGTTTGCACAAACATCTTAACTTTCACACCCCTGGCTCAAACTTTACACCCAGCATCCACAATGCAGTTTGCACGACCCAGTGAAAAGAAAGTCGAAAAACAATCTCCCTTCCCACACACAAGCAGCCTTGCCAACTGCCATCTCGACATTGTCTCACCTCTCCGAGGCAACACCGCTGTGTGTGGCACTCGCCCAGAAATGCTCTCAAACCTTCTGTGACTGTTCACGCTTGTGAGGGAGTTTCAGTAACGAATGCTGAAGACGTGGCAAAACGTCCAACATCTTCAGGAGACTTTACAACTGAGGCCATTGGTGACGCGACTTCTGTCGATTTGACACTCCGGGAACTGCAAACCACACACGTACGTACGTTGATGCAGAATCAGCGCACAGTTTCTGACAAAACCCTGACAAAATCCTACAGGTATTGCCCAAAGGCTGGGCGTGGGACCAGAGGCTCGCAGAAATCCAAAGCTTGACTCAAACGTTTTGGAAATATTGTCTGTGGAGTTTGGCAGGCAATCTTGTCTTGTTCGTTTGAAACTGGTGCACACCCACACCTTTGTTTGACAAACACACGCACGCGCGCACGCACACAAACGGTTCAGTGGTTGCATCGGCAAGGGAGCATTTCACTGGCAAAAGAGGGCTTCCAGAAGAACTGGGTTGCAATGGAGAAAGATTTAGAGTCGCCCTGCATGCAGCTCGGTGGAACTAACGCACAGACCTGCGCTGCATCAGACGAACACGACGTCTGTTTACACCTTCGTCAATGCAAAACTCACCAGGGATTCAAAGCCACCAGAGGCGCAACTTCTCAGCCAATTCCGTGGAGACTGCTGTGGATCGTTCAGCCTCATCAGACATGAACAATTTCGCATTCCAGCACAAACAACGTGAACACGCCCCGGTGTGCCCGCAGCACAAGGTCACATCCTGAGCAGTCTGCCATCGTCACCAGATTGGAACGGAACCCAACTACAGAAACTCTGAAAAGTTGGGTTTTCTGGTGTTTTCAGCAGAGCGGTTGTGGAAAGTGATTCCATCTTCTCGGTTCTGATTCTCCAACTGTGATCGCGCTTGGATCCTGCGCTCGCTGTGAGTACTCACCGTGATGGCACTCACTGCGTGCGAGCACTTCAGGATCTGGACAGACAAGTCTAAACCTTCGCCAGCGGCAATGTTCAGTCTCGCAAATCTTTCATCGGCTCCGCTGTGCTTCAGCATGGTTCTCTGTGCGCCACGTTCTCGGTGCTTTCAGGTTCGCGAACTCACCAGAAATCTGGCAAGGCGCAAACTGAAGCAGGGGAAGCTCACTCGAAAAATGTCGAGCCGTCCACAAGGTCTCGTCTTACGAACCCAAAGCGCAAGCAGGAGCGTCAGGTGCCGTCGCACAGCTTCGTGACGCACTCTTCTCAACAAGAATCGTGAGATCACACGCTTCATGTCACCAGTTGTCACTGTCACTGTGGTCAGATCAAATTGAAGTTTCTGCAGGCAGATACACTGACGTACAGCCCAATTTGAATGTGGAAGACCCCCTTTGGCTGAGATTCAGACTTCAAGTGTTGTGGAACAAGCACTGATTGCTTTCAAATTTCCAGGTGCCAGGTTTGTTTTGAGAGTAAATAACCCATGTTCCTGGCAAACTTGATGGAATTGCTGCTCTTCTGCAGTACCAAGAAACTGAGAAAGACCCTATGGCACAAAAGAATCGTGCAAAGGCAGATAGAGGTTGAGTGACAGACGCCTGGTTCGCGCGTCTGTATCGCTGCGCAGATCCATCTGTTCCTGATTCACAGGAACAAGTTTTAGTTCGGGGTTCTGCACCAAACTGCGCTGCGCTCCCTCAAAGGTTCACTCCATTTTCTCTGGTTCTTCTCGCAGCTGCGTTTTCAAGGTCTTCCACTCCAGAAGGCAACAACTTGGGACAATACCACTCTTGGAATCGCCACACTGCGACGCAAGCAGATTATGTTAAACCCCATTGCCTGCCAGAGCTTTGCTCAAACAAGAAGAGGTCTTCCCATGCTCAAACTGAACCGGTTCTTGCATTGCCGCAAATTTCTCCTTTGTTCCAAACGTACTGTGCCATGCCAAACAGAAATCAAGAAACTCAAACCTCAATCTGACCGTCAATTTTTCTTCTTCGTTCCACCTGCGTCTGTGGCAACGGAGTTCTCACGGGGCGCCCCGCCAGACGTCAATATTGTTCTTCTGCTACAGATGCGCTCAGATGCCGCGCTGCCAGATGCGATGATACATTACGCGCTGTTCCGTTCCCGGCTGAGAACGGATCCAGTGCGAGAAGAACGACCACGCGTATTTCAACCTCGACCGTCCAGTGGTCAGTTTGGTTTCCGTCTTGATTCCAATTGCGAATGTGATTGCAAAGAAACTGCATCACGTTCTCATACAGGACAAGTGTCTGTCTGTCTGGTGTCTTGTGGAGGGAAGCAAGGCTGTCTTGGTTCGAGTTTTCTTCAGACCGGCGACCCAGGAACTCCACAAGAGACTGCAGATGGTGATGCTGGGTCTGACAGGAACCTGGCTCGCGCTGGATCCGCCGGAACAGCTGATGTGTGGCGGGAATGTGGGAGGTTCGGAGGAACCCGCGGCGCATCTCTGATGTACGGCCCGCTCCGTGATTCGTGAGGTTCAGCCAAACCCAACATTGCTACGGTTCCGCGGTTTTCCAGATGCGGGGTGTTGATTCTTCTGGTCACAATTGTCAAATAGACCTTTGGGACGCAACAATATGAACTGAACCTGGTAAGCAAGCTCCGGATGGCCACTGCGGAGCAAGATCAAGGCTTACGAGTCGAACTGCCTTGGTTCTTCAGCGATGACGAACTCTGACTCTCCACCACACGTCCAGAGATACCGTGCAACCTTTCGGAGATGATTTGCACGACCTGAGTCTGACAAACGTCTGACGGCGATGTGTGTACAAAAGGCCAGGGGTGTGTGGAGAACCAGCCTCACCCACGTAAACAACAGACACAAAGATTGTGCAGGCGAGGTCTGCCCAACATGACAGACACGTCACTACAGGCTCAATCTGCTTCTGGAGTAGTCAAGGAAGGCAGCCAGTGTGAATTCCTGCACCCCATTGCGTTGTGGGTCTCCAACACACACACACACACACACACACACACACACATCCGCCCGGTGTGTGTGGTGATATGTGGAGTCTATGTGTGCAGAGGGAAAATTCTGACACCTGAAACGCTTCTACAGAACAAATTGGACGGAACCCCAGGTGTGATCACAACATGAGCCGATGGTTCATCACAACCCAAAGGCCAGAACAGTTCTGGTTTCTTTCTCGGCGACAACTTCAAACAAGCAGTCAGCGGAGAAACAAAAAACTTCGCTGGCGGATTCCACCCAAACAACTTTCAGGTGAAGTGTTACGACAACTGCAGCCACGTTTGTACCGAGGCACCCGAGGGTGATGCACGAGTTTCTACAGAACCGAAAACACGTGTGAGCATCTGAGCATCTCAGCAATCAGCGCTTTCGAATAAAACAGCTCATTTGTAAAACGTTTTCACGTTGGAGAAACAGAGAACAAACTGCATCAAGGCAAGATCATCTCAAAGCCTCTGAACTTCGCTCTCGAGGTGACCAGATCCTTGCCAGGAAGAACAAACAGCGCTTGTCGCATTGAACTGGGCACTTCGATTGCAACAAGGAAGTCAAAAGTTGTCTTTTGTTCCAGGAAGGGAGAAAGTCCAGTCCATCCCTGAACATTTCTTTTTTGCCGAAGTTCAGCTTCGTTCTGATTGATTGCCGAACGCACAAGGATCTTCCTTCTTGCGCTCCGTTGTTCGAGCTGCGTCTCGCAACCAACTTCGCGTGTCGAAGTCGCCATCTGACGGATTGAGCACCGACAGTGCTGTGTGAGAAGTAGATCTACACCAAACTCCAAAACCTTCTTGGGATCAGAACACAAATACCGCTCGCTCACTCAACGATCCCTCGGCACCCAAAGGATTGAAAATTGACTGAGCACGCAGCTTTTGTTTGCAGATTTTTCTGTTTCAACCGCAATGTGGCCTTTCCCTTGTTTGCCAAAGTTTGGCGTCGAGAGATCCAACTGGTGTTTGATCTGCACTTGAAGGCGAGACGCAGAGACTCGGAAGATGATTCTTCATCCTGCTCCCCGAAACAACAAACCGACGTCACACGTCCCACCTCTTCCGACCACACCGCAACATCCGCAGAATCCACGGATCCATCACCCGGACTCATCAGATGTTCAACGGGGAATGCGCTCCCGTGGGCAGTGTGGTCAAACTTTGACCGTCCAGTCTGTACTGTAACCAGGTGCATGGAATTGCAGTTGACAAGAACAAAAAGCTGACTTTGGGGCGGGGGGGATCCAGAGGCTCTTGATCACAAAGATCACTCCTCGCTGAGTGGTTGGAGATTCTCCTTTCTCCATTTTATTTTCCAAACCAGACACATTCTACGGTCCAAACCAGACCTTGGACAAACCCTTGCAAGCATTTGCCAGCAACCATGGCTGTGGAGTCGTGGTGGCAGCTCTGTCCACTTCAAGAATTCAAGAATCGCGCTGCAGTGGAGTGTTACTCGTACAGTCAAAATCATTTGACAGTCACCCGTCGGGTGCGGCTCGCCCCGTGCAGACCGCATCGCGGACGGAGCCTATTTCTGGCGCCGCGGAATTAGATTCTGGTCCGGGGCCGCGCTTCCTGGAAGAGTCTCCTCGAGACGGCCGCGGCCATCACTCACTCACCGACACGAACACGCAAACACAGCCGCGCAGCAAGGTGTGGAAACAAGGAACCCCGCGATCAGCGTCAAAACACGGCGCAGGAAGAGCTCATCGAGGTCGAAATTTGATTCCCACGACAAGGCCACGGAACGTGGAGGCCAACTCGATTTTCCATTGCAAGATGTGTTGGTACGAAACGGGCACGACCCACAGACGTGCAGTTTCAATCAACAAGACCGTAAGAACGTGTCCGTGCGATTCCATGCTGCAGTGCATTTCTCTTCCTTCCAGCTTCACTCGAACTTTTGCCCCACATTTCTCAAGCGAAAAATGAGTATTACAATCCAAAGGTGTAAAGCGCAACGCCAAAAAGCTGAATAAACGGACACATTCAAAGAAGAAAACCTGGCGGTGCAGACAAGCGCCACGCTGAAGGCACTGGAAGTGTCCACTTTGCAAGGCGTTTGCGCGCAAAAACAATTGGAACTGAAATTTCAACCCGTCCCAACCAGGAATCAAGGTGGAGACCCAACTCCCAAACAGTGGCACCCCAAAAGCAGAGCACTCACCTTCATTTTCCCCGGACTGCGCTGCGCAGGTGCCACCGGAAGTGGACACCTTGAGGTTGGAGACTGGGCGCAGCACTGAAGCGGGTATGAATCCTTCTGTGATTGTCTGTTGAGAGTTCGTACCCGGCTCTCCGGACAGGGTGCGCACTAGATACACTTCCGGTGGCGCTGAGCTGCCATTGGTTGAGGAAGAGGAAGGGGAAGAGTCTAGGATTTCGACGTGGGTACCACGTGGCAACGACACGTGACCAGAACTGGAGCTGCTGTAATCTTCGGTGACCACCCACACGTCTCCCAAAGTCTGAAAGTACAACAGAAAAGAGAGTCAAACGACATGTCAAAAGAGCACGACTTAGAACTGAAATCAAGAGAGTCGACACGTACGTAGCTGCAACCACTCTCTTGAACCTGATGGACAGCACACGGAACCTTCAGAACCTGGTTGGCACCATTGTGCATAACAGACCATCGTGACCACCAACACGAGAAATTTCTTGGCGCTCCTTGACAAATCGCGCCACAAAGCAACACGCGCGCCACACGTCAGGAGACGCCGACCTCTGTCAGTGCATCCTCCGCGTCGGCCACATCGATGCACCGCGTGCCGTCCACATCCGTCACGTCAATTCGTGTCACGCCGACACCGCTGGTCTCTCCCTCTGGTGGCGTCAGCAGCAGCGCCGGGTGGGACTTAGCGACAGATGGCGGCACCGCGAGGGCCACTTCCTCCTGCCGCTTGAGGCGGTGATGATGCCCGACGGACAGCGCGCGCATGTGGCTGATGAAGAAGTTTTTCTTCCCGTGCTTGCGCTGGGTTTGTGGCGTGGTGACGGCTGTGTCGGAGTCGACAGAGCGCGCTCCCATTGGTCCTCGCATCAATGCGCGGAATTTACGTCGACGCGACGTGGGCGACTTGGAGCTGGTGTCCTTTGGCACCGATTCTTCGTCGCCACAAGCGGATTCTGGAGACAAATGTTCCTGCGACCCAGTGATGTCTTCAGTGGCAGAAGTTTCACCATTCTGTGACGTCTTCTCACTTCCTGTGCCTCCATCGTGAACGTCGCGCAACTCGTGGTCCGATTCGGAGCTGATGTGTGACGACTCCTGCGTGACGTCTGCGTGCGGCACCGCCAGCGTGTCCCGCTCGTCTTCGTCCTTCCTCCCTCGAGGCTTCCACTTGAGAACCTTGAGCACCGCTTTCCCAAAGTACTGGAATGACGCCATTTCCTGCACGCACTTTCGAAAACAAACAAGCTTTGGAGCTACCTCTTCAGTGTCAAATTTATGCCATTCACTGTCTTGTAATGCGCATATTCAGATGCTTTGTCTGCAAACTGGAAACGCTGGAAGAGTGCCATTGCCCCTTCTCTTTCTTCCCCCACGATGAACGACTTGGTTATCTATCCAGTAATAAGTGCATTTGTCTTGTTAGGATTCTGCACCAAGGCACCAAGGAGATCTCGACTCACGCAGAAAACTCACACCGGCGGGAACAACCGCGTCCGCAGACGATGCAGATGAACCTGCATTTCCAATGAAATTCTCCAGGTTCTCCTGCAAGTTGTATTTTTTCATGCAGGTTCAGATCTGACAGTTTCCAGGGTCAATGAATGCTGAACAGAACAGAAGGTCCCAGGTACTTCAATTTGTTCTTCCAGGTCGCTCGTGTGTCCATAACCAAGAACTAATTATCTTGGCATCAAGGTGCGAAGTTAGAACGCGCAACTTCTGAAACCGTTTGTTGCCCTGGGTTGTAGCGATTCTGAGTTGCATTCTTCAGATGAACACCCACGATTGAACTCCAATCGCGAGGTTTTGCCGTCCCTGAAGACAACACGGCTTTGGAGTTGCCGAAACCCAACAACTGGCTGTCTTGAACAACCGGTTCTCGTCACACCACAAGAGAAACGCGTTTCCTGTTTGTTGTCGTTTTCCTTGACCACAGTTTTGCCTTCTTTCAACAGCACACGTGCACGAGATACGTATTTATCCCAGGTGTATCCTCGCGCACTGTAAATATCACGAGCTTCCATCCGTTTCCCCTTGGCATATGAGAGCCAGATCCAAGCTTTTCAGCACTCGGGTATCCCATGTGTGGATTCTAACTGGCCCTTTCATCCGTGAGGATTCTTATCCAGGCTCTGCAAAAACACCTCAATCCGGCAAAAACGACGAATATGTCAAACATCACCATTTCTGCAGGTCATACTCCAGTGAATATGGAAACTATCCCATCTTTTGTTCAACATGGAGGAATATTTACAGAAAGCATACGATCCTTTGCCAATGACAAAAGGTTAAAAACTGAGTGCATGAAGCAAGTTCGTTGGCCAATCAGCAGACAGCTTCTATCCGAGCGCACTGTCGGCAACACGAAGCTTCGGTCAGCCGCAATCTCCAACATCTGTTTGGTTGTCGACAAAAAGGGACACCACTTCAAAACCTGTATCCAATTGAACTTGTCCTACGACGCGTGCATTGCATTGACTCGGAAGCACACGCCAGCTCAGGGCAGAAGTCTCCACCGGTGACCAAACAGAAAAGTTTTCACAGTGAGCTCTGGATCTCACCTAATCACCCGCCTCTTTCAGTCTCGACTTGGCGCAGAATCCACTTTTTGTTGCTGTTTCCAATCCTCCTCGAAGAAAACGACGACAAAACAACGCTGACGCGCAACATCACTGAGAGGGTAAGAAAAGTGCGGAGAAAGTTTTCATTTCTTTTCCAGTTTTTGTTGGGATTTTTTCGCTATCTGCTCGAGGTGAGAAGATACGAGGGGTGAGAGAGGCAGGTAAACAGAACCACACAGGAACGTGTGCAGTGCAGACCGTCTTGGAGCTTTGTACGGAACTCGTCAGACGCCGGCAACATTCTTGAGACCAACGCTTTTCCCAGGAGCGAAAAATTTCGTCTTGCAGAAGTCAGTTTCAGTTTATCTTGACCCGTTGCAGATAATGACAGGGTGTGGGTACGGAGAAAAATTACTGCAGCCTCGGTCTCACGGCCCTGCGAAAAATAGTTGGGGCAAAAATAACCTGTTGTTACCCGCAGCAAAAATACGTGTTGAAATTGTCAACGTGCAATCGGTTTGTGGTTTTGCAAGCGGTTGTGCAATGAAGTTTTGAAATGATCCATATCTGTGTCAAATAACAAGACACAAGAACATAGGGATCTTTCACCACGCCCCTGGGACTCCAGACCAACGCCTTATGCTGCCATATTGAGATATAGCGGACGGCAGATGTCATGGTTCTTGCTGTTGTGTTCTTTTTCTCCAACGTCATCGCCAGGACGATCCTGCGACTTTGGACATCACGAGAAATAAGAACATCTCATTGCAGGGTGAGCAGGACTTGTCGATGGCGCAGAAAAACGGTCAAACTGGAGCGATCTCAACTGCGGGCTGTTTCGCACTGACTTTACATTTGCACTTGCACGTGGGTCCGTGCGCAATTTTGAGACGCTCTTCAGATGGGAAGCTTCAATCAGTCTTCCTCCTGACAACACCACCTTGTACGCAAAGTACTCCAGCATACTGCTAATGTACGAACAGTACACCGCTGATGTAATTCCCAGCTGACGCCCCGGCACAGGTGGGGCTTACGTGGTACCCCGCGTTACTGGTAAAAGCTTCACAGACACCACAAGGAAGTGTGGAATCCACAGCTGTGTTGATCCAGGTTCGCCACCGTTTATTTGCCTCGGTCCAACATGTCTTTTGCTGCAAAGGTAGCACCGACTGTCTGTGCAGAGTAATTTCACGATCGCGTTTGAAAACAGTCATTTCCTTGTGATGAGAAGTGCGTGGCATTCCTTTTCACCCAACTTACAGTCTACGCTTACTTCAAATTGGCTCACTTACAGCTCGGCTCCGATGCTGTTCGCCCTCTGCGCTCCTCTGTTTGCTGCGTCTCTTCCTGAAGCTGAATCGCCTCTGCTCAGCTCTGACCACAGATCCACCGCTCAGTCTCGGACCGCCGGCTCCGTCCGCCTCCCGTCCTCCCCGGTCACGCCTCTTGCTGCTGAGGTCCAGGGCCTCCTCCGCCCCATCCTCAGACCCCTCGTGCTCCCGACTCTTCTTGCTCCGTTTCCTGCGTCGGAAGCTGAGTCGCCTGCGCAGCGCGAACGGGACGACATCGCTCGGCTTCTTCCTCCGCAGTTCGGCCAAGTATCCAGAAATCCCTGTGGCCATGGGTCCCAATTCCGGGTGACAATTTCAAAAAACTTTCCCGATGCAGAAGATTCGTCTCGGTCAGACTTTTTGTCACTTCACCTTTTAATCTCCTTCGTTGGAGGCTCGCTCTTCTTCATGCGGCAAAGCCTTTCGAGATTTCTGTTTTGCAATAAATTATCTTGATCTGTGACCTTGCTGGAAAGAGCAAAACATCGACTTGGGACACCCAAATTCCCCCTGCCCCAAAGACATGCCATCTGTGACACTGACTCAAGAGCAACGACACTCGCAATGCAACAAGTGTTGTCTCAGAAAAAGCTCACTTGATCTGGGAAACGCCTGTATTTGACAATGACAGCACAAATGTTGATGGGTCCAGCTGTGTCCCAACCCAAGAAGACCCCTGCTGGATGCACGCACCAATCGACAAGCTGTTTCTCAAAGAACAGACAAAAGCTGGCCAAACAATCTGGTGAGCATTTCAAGTTTTCAGTTCACAATGGTTTTCTTGACAGTGATATGTCAACTGTTGCGACACGTCTCAAAAGTCCTCACAAGTACAAACAATCACTTGGCCCAATTCAGCATTCAATGTCCACTTCAAATTTGTGCAGATTTTTATCTGGCATGGTGAGCATGAAGTTCGCAATGCACTGATAGCCATTTTGATTTCGAATATGTGAACACACTCGCTTCATTTGCAGACAAATTGGCACACGACTGTAGGTACGTTCGTTTTCAACAATGCCTGGGAATAAAGATTCTCAGTCGAGATCGCTCTTCCACCCAAGGTCAAAACTCAAGGTCACAACAAACCATCGTCATACTTCACTCGAGCCCTGCCTGGTGTTCGTAACAACGCAACAACCTGATGTCAAGCTCCAATCTGTCATTCAAACGCCACAAGATCACTGTCCTCTTCAATCCAATCTTCACTCCAATCACACATATCCTGGGATCCGAAGGTATTCCAACGTATCCATCCACAGATCCTGAACCAACGAGTGATTTGGAACCGGAAGAGCACGTCTCGTGAGCGTTCGCTTCACCTTTGAGACTCCCGTGTTTGCGACACCTGTACACGAAGTGGGACGCGAACTTTGCTCCCGAGCTCCGCCACAATGCTGTGCGCGAGATACCGCACTGATCAAGCGTGATCTTCGCGATACGTCCGTGTTAACTTTTCACTTCAACATGTAACGAGTACTTCTCTTCAGCGACAACACTCCAGTGACAGGTTTCTTGGCCTTTGTTTTGGAGCATCAGTTTCGAAGAAAATCTTGCCTCGTGCTCAGACTTTGGTTTGGCCATCTTGGCAAGAAGTACTGTACTCGTGTACATGTAATTTGAATGACAGTTCTCGCCCATAATTCGCACAAAAACCGGTCTCCTCACTGTTCCCCACGAAAGAGTGACTTTCACACTCATTTCAAGATATCGCCAAACAAAACCAGAGGAACACTGATTCCTTATGTAAACATCCTCGACCATTGTCATCAAAGCAACTGAGACGTCACAGAACACTTCAAGTTTCGAGAGCTTTGACGTCATCGCCACGCCATCATTACTTGATGGCGTTCTCTTTACGGCGCATTTCCGGTCCAGGAATGGGCCGTGACGCCAAGGTGCACGTGCTGCTCTTCGCTGTGCGCAAAGTGACCTCGTAATTTGCGCAGGATTGACGGTGACGAGCAATGAATCTTCAGGTCTTGGAGAGAGAGAGAGAGAGAGAGAGAGAGAGAGAGAGAGACAGACAGACAGACAGACAGACAGACAGACAGAGACTCCAAATGAAGACAGGGAAAGAGGGGGAGGGACATAGAGGGACAGAGACAGGAGGGAGGGAGAGGTAGAGGAGAGACGAAGGCGCAAGAGGAACTTCAACACCACACTACACAACCTGCAAAACAGCTTTTTCTTGCCAATTAAAAAAACTCCAAACCAAATGACATGAGAACTTCAGCAGGTGTCCCTGTCCCACAGGGACGACGACACATTTTCTCGCCCCTGGATCCGAGACTATGAGATTGCATTGAGCAGGTGTCACGACGCGGCACGATATCATCCATCAGAATCTGCAGGCAAACCCACGGCGAGCCCGCAACAAAATTACAGAACCCGTCCTGCAGCGCTGTCAGCTGTTTCCGCGTTGGAATGGAAACCTCACGAAGCGACTCGCCATCGCCACAACGTACGATTGATATGAGAGCTTCACAAGTGCTGGGCTCCAGCCGCGGACCCACAAGCCTGTGGACTGAATCCAGAAGCAGCACATCTTGGCCTGACATCAACTGACTGGAACCTTTGCCCTTGTGCTTTTGTTCCGAAATTAAAAAGCTTGACCTCACTCTTCCACAAGAAAAGACCTGGTGTGTGCGTGCTGGTTCTCACCACAGCCACGCACCTTTCCCAACACACACACCTGACAGGACTGAATGAAAATAGTTGTCTGGCAAGTGACATTTCCCAGGAACCTTGACCGCGCACCGCAGGTGTGGAGGAAGAAGACTACATTTCACGGACCGATGTCAAGCTGGCATTTCTGGCTTCTTCGTACAAGTACAACGGTCACACCCAAAGTTTCAGATTGCAAAGGAAGTGGAGCGGCTTCAGGAGTTCAAACAACATTCGTCTGTGAACACAAGCACAGTTTCCACTCGCAGTCTTCTGGGAGAAGCCTTGAAGCAGGCCACGCTTCCGCGTTATTGTTTCTCAGGGCTGCAGGCGAAGAAGAAATTGACGTCGAGGACCATTCCTTCCGCTTCAAATCTTGACATGCAGCGCCGAGCTGAAGTTCTGACAGAAGTCGCACAGCACAGAAAGGATGGTGAAACCACCGAGTGAGGAGGACAATAAGTGAAAAAGTCCCTTCAACGACCAAAAGTTCACACGTCTTGCTTGCAGACAACTGACCAGAGAATGTCTTGTTGCCTCCAATGTTGGCAAACGACAATGTTTTGCGCATATCTCTCAAGGTAGGAGGGAGAATCATGCGGCTTGCTGCCTCGGTATCATTACGTGCCTGTGCTTCCGTCGGTTCTTTCCTCGGAGTACCGTTCGTTCCGTCATTCATTCGCTCACGGTCCGTTCTCAGCCAGTCTGACCTGACTCCGCAGTAGTGCCTGGGAACCGAATTTCATCGCGGAGATGGGGTCGGGGTGAGTTGGAGGAGTCTGGTGTTATCAGCCGCAGCGCACGCCTCGGGGCACGAGGCTCATTCCCTTCCCGTCGTCACAATCTGTCTGAGCGAGACACAGCGAGCCGGAGCCTAAAAATTTTACAAAATTAGAAAATCCCATTTTCAAGCTGCTGCGTAGCCAATCATAATTGTTCGAAACAACCACTTCGTGGAACAGTTGCCTCTGGGTTTTGTCATCTCCAAAAGATCAGAACGACTCTGGGACAAAATGAGTCTTTGACAAGACTTGTTCTGTTCTTGCACCGAAGTGTGCACAGGCAGCACAGCAACTGAGGCAAGCAAGAATTAATCTGTTATCCAAGTCCACTTCTTCACTTGATGACTGTCGTTCCGAGGATTCCGCAATTTCGTCTGAATTGCACTATTTCCCGAGGAGCACATGCCAATTCGGTGATCGAGCTCGTCAGCTTGACAACGTCAGAAGGACCATTTCCGCAGACCGCGTGTTGAGAGTGGCTGAATATGATGAATGTATCAGGATCATAATTAGACGGATGTAGCACCGAGCAAGGTTGTACACCGTCTCCTGTGTATCCACGACAGGGTTGTGGAACTGTACGCCTTGGATGAACGAAAAATACTGTTCGGTTGAAATCATCAAGCGTTCTTGACATTGAGGTGGAATTTGCTTGACAGAACAGGCGTATTGCACTTTCTCGCAGCTGTTGACCGTCCGAAAAAGTTGGGAGACCTGTGAACTACGACACGAAATTTCTTGCAGGAAAGCAAACCAAGGATAAGCCCACGGAGACCAGAATAGAGTGTGAAATTTCAAGATGGAAATCAATTTACGAAGTTTGTTGCAATTTTGCATCTTGCATGAGGCATCATCATTCCACAGCGTCTGCACTCCGCACCCTGCCACGGACGTATCCATGTCCCCGGAGTCCTTGAGATCTGCATACAGAACCGTGTTCCTGCAGTGTTAGCACGCTATCCGCGGCACATCCAACTTCCACCAACAGCTTCGAGCCATTCACGGCAATAAAGGCACTTCACATGCACAAACCTTGACTGCGCTTCACGACTTGCCCCTGCATCTCAGGGGGTTCAAGTGATGTCGCACACTTCAAGACTGAACTTACATCTCGTACATGTGGCAGAATTTTGCGATTATCCGCAGAACAATCCAAAGTTTGATTGACCGACCACAAAACTGGTTGACGGTTGAGAACAGCCCTCCACCTCAGACGGCAAGAGTGCGAACCCTGCCCAGTTTTGACGCGGTCAGCCAAATGGGACGACACCAACGATGCCAGTGGTACAGACTCAATAGATCTACCCAACGGACCCAGGTGTATGTGTGTGGCATAAATCTACATTACATATCCCTTGCATCAATACACATCATCAATATCAGTCCATATCCACACATTTATCAGCCATCTATCCAAGGCTGGAACTGGCGCGATTACACACGCATATGTCCGTGGTTGCTCACTTCAAAGGTAATGTTCAGTTCAATGCCGTGGATGCACGTCAAATCCGAACAATGACCAGTCGACGCAAACTTTGAAACACCAAAGGAGTCCCTGTGTGTGTGTGTGTGTGTGTGTGTGTGTGTGTGTGTGGTGTGTGTGTAAGACAGAGAGAGAGAGAGAGAGAGAGAGAGAGAGAGAGACAGACAGAGAGACAGAGAGACAGACAGACAGACAGACAGACAGACAGACAGACAGACAGACAGACAGAGTGAGTGAGTGAGTGTGTGTGTATGTGTGTGTTTTGGTGAACATGCCTGCGAAACTTCAGCATACTGTGCCGAAAGATCCCGGATTGTGCAGGAAGTCTCCAAAATTTGAGTTCGACAACAGTGCAAAAGTATAGATGAAGGGCGTTCACCTCGGCAAGGCGTGTCAATTAGGTCTGATGAGGTGCTCTACTCACTTTGGGTGCACCCGCTGCACATGTTCGAATTCCATTTCCCAACGAAACACGGAAGAAACCTTTTGGAGCACGCAAGGCCAGGTCATTGAACTGAAGGGTCATTGAACTGAATCCAGACAACTGGTGGTCATTGTACTGAATCCAGACAAGTGGTGACGTTGTCACCTTGAGTGAAGCACTGGCACCTGGACCAAGCAAGGTCACTGACACAAAAGTTGAGTTTTTCATTGCAAGTGCAGTGTGGCTGGTTTTCCAGCCTTCCCCACTCCAAACTGAAGTAAGATCTGCACATCACAAGCTGCGGATGGAAGAAACTGACCCTCAACAACTGCACCACCAATACGGTTTACTGTCAACCGAAATGGCTTTCTTCACTTTGTCTCCAACCCAGGAGCAAGGTCTTGCGACTTCGCCGTCGGCTGGCCGCATGCGCAAATCGAACGCTGTCTTGTGCCGCTGCAAACATTTCAGGCAAGTCGTGGAGCGGCGGCGGTGTGTCTTCGCTTGAGCGCTGCTACGTCAGCGCGTTCCGTCCCGCAGGAGTGCGCGTCTCCCTGTGCGGGGCCGCGCGCCACAGCGCCATCGCTCTTCATTACTCTCTCAACACCCACAACAGCGCGAAAAATCACACAAACCGTCAAACTGCTTTTTTTTAAAAAGTTCCTTGTCAACGCGCAAAAAAGTGTACACACAGAACAGCCGAACTTCAGCTCAAGCCGAACTCAGCTTCGTACAAGTGCGAAGAACAACAGTCTCTTTGTGGCTTCAGTGTGAAAATTTTGTGTGACTTGGGGTTGATAGAAGCCCCATCCCCCCAAAGGCTTCGCTTGCTTGATGAAACTGAATCTGACCGCACTGAAAGAGCTTTCCGTAACTGAGTTGATGGCTCTGCGGTTACTGACCCGATCCTTCATTCGGCCTGCAGTTGAGTGTCAGGCAAAACGCTTTTCCTGACACACACAGCCTGGCAGGCCCGAGGCGACTGTCCCCTGCACGGACTGCGCTGTTTGTACCTGAAGGAGCCGAGACCTTCGTGCCGGACCTGTGCGCGAGGCCGCACATTAGTGACAGAGACCGTCTCAGCGAACAAAAAGCCTTTCCGTCTGGACTGCCAACATGTCACGTTGAGAATGGCAGAGGCTTTTCTTCTGGGACAAGAGATGTCGTGTTTCCCTTGCATCGCTGTTGTTGGAGTTCAAGGCATGGAATGGACCAAGTGTGTGTTGTCTTCTTGGTTTCTTGTCACTTACAGGAGGAAAATGGTCTTCGAGGGTTGATTCCTTTGATTAGTCGTTTGTTCTGTATGTTCTGTTTTTGTGTCCAAACCCTTGTTCCTCAATCAAACGCAACACTTGACGCTGCCGTCATCCAAATGAGACACTGTGCCCAACGGCAGAACAGTGACTGTGCCACTGAGGTGAATACCCCACCCACACCTCAACCCAGACAAAAACTGTTCCTGTCGCGAAGCAACATGTTCAGCCGTTGTATCTGTACCTGCTTGCACAGCAAGACACAGAGGAGGAGAGGAACCCACGAGTTCAACCTTCCGGGAGCGAGAAAAAAAATCAACAACATCGAAACAATTTTCACTGCTGTGGAGTTTCAGTCCTGTTCGCTTCACGTGAAAACAAGATGCTTGCAAGGTGACACTCCAAGGTCCCTGCAGCAGGACGTGTGAGTGTGAATATTACTCAAACCTTCTCGCTAAACCGACACACAAAAGGGTCGTCGCGACCCCGGCGCTCGCTGCCTGTGAGGCCCGCGGCTCCTGCGCAGATAATGGATCACGAGCCGCTCTCTCCCCCTCCTCACACTATCAAAACTTCACCCGCGCTTTTAAACCTCACAAATCGTTCGCCAGATACACTCAATTTGTGTTTCCCTGAGGAGCGCCATTGGTGGACTTCAACTGATGCTGGGTTTGGACCTCGAGGACTCGCATCACACCAGCAGGTCATCAAACGTGATCAGAACTGACATCGGTCTTCGCGTCTCTTCGGGTCACTAAGACCTCAAAAGAGAGTCTGTGTCTGTGATTGCGTGTGTTCCTAAGCAAGGCTTCACCCCATGAATTCATGTTCTGTTTGCCCCAAATGTGTTCACAAAATCTTGACGTGCATCACACCCACCTGCCACTTGCGGAACCACGCTGTTCAGTCTCGGGACGGAGTCTATTTGAGAGGGCGGCAGAGCGGAGACGCGAGGCAGATTAAAACTACATGCGCGGATAAAATGCGGCAGCTGCAGGGAATTCGCGCAGGTGGGAACTGAAGCCTCTTCCGCACTATGAGAGTCATATGGTCCCCACAACAGACACATCCGTGGTGTGTGTGTGTGTGTGTGTGTGTGTGTGTGTATGTGTGTGTGTATGTGTGTACGGTGTACGTGCGTGTGTCGCACACATCATCGGACGTAAAGGTCTCGCTTCCAGTCAATGCAGACACCGTGTAACGTGATCACATGCCTGCAATATTCATGAATTCGCAACACGCAGCGTTCTTCTTGTTCCAAACGAAAGGTATTCAAGCAACCACAAGATTTTGGAAAGGCAAGACGGCGTCACAAGCAGTGAGATTTGGAGATGTCATCTTGAAAGACTTGGCCAGATTGTGTAGAGATTGACTACTGCAGCTTCTCAAATTCTGCTTACATTGACAGCAATTGTATTTGATGCAATTTTGTCCACAAAAAAGGCTGTGTACTTTTTGCAAATCAAGACTTGGAAATTGTTCAATCTGTCTTGACGTCAAGAGTTTCCTTATTTGTGAACTCCGACATTCCTTTCGCCAATCAGAATCCGAACAATTCCGCAAGTATGTTTTTCTGCACCCTGTTCGGTCGTCTTCTGTTTCAGTCGTTCTTTGAAATCCACTGGCCACCTGAAATCAGGAGCACAACACACGGAGCGTGTACCGGACATTAGAGAGCATCCTGGGCGAATCTTCAGTCCCAAAATTAGATTTTACACTGGCCACTCACGGTGTCCAGTCCATTTGTAACGGTCAGTGGAGGCGCAGCCCCAAATCAAAAAGCGCTGCCGCTCCTGATGCAGGTAATTTGCTCACTTAATTTGCGACAGCTTTTCCTGGAAAGGCGAATGGATCTTTGCACTCACCGATCTGGCAAAAACAAAATCAGAGTGTTGGGTGGAAGAAGTCTTCAAAGGTTTGATCCACTTGCTGAACAATCAAATCTTGATCAGTCCAAGTAAAGTTTCTGTGAAGGAACAGGTGAACCAAAGTGTGCTCGTGTTCGATTACTGGGCCGGACGAACCACGAACCAGACAATTATTCAGAAGAGTCACAGTTGTCTGGTTCGTGGTCGGTCTGGTCCACAAAAAGAACACGGCATTGTTCTTGTTTTTCCGTTCAACACACAACGCCAAAACACTTCGTGGTGAGTGAGAATTCAGTTGTGCACGAAACTGACAAAGTCATGACTTGACGACAGGTGGATTGGATTTCAGCATGGCACGGAGAGCACGAGGGTCTGGCCACTTCCACCTTCCCATTTGACTGCAGTCGTGATGCCAACGTAAAAAGTTTGCAGGTTGACCTTGGTGAGCAACAACCAGACGTGCGCTCAAAAATACTTGAAATTGAGCACACCCGTTTCTGTTTGCTTTTCGTCGGCTGCGCTGCAGTCGACGCTGCCACGAAGAAGGATGATGTGAGCGCGACACCTCCTGCGGCTGCGGAGATGTGTGATCCAGACGAACCGTCCCGACACGAAGCCTCTGCCCCGGGCCCCGTGCATCAGTCTGATCCCATCTATGGCGCGAGTCCGCGCGGCGGGCTGAGCCCGGGGAGCGCAGTCACCGCAGGAGCCCGACACAGTGGAGCGAGAGCGCGTCCGCAGCGGGGTTCCGCGGACAGGTCCGCCTGTTCAGACTCCGACAATCACATTCGTCACAGGCATCCAAAAGCCGCAGAATTGCTCTTTTGATTCGTGTTTCACTCAAAGCACCAAAACCAAGAGCTGTGACACAAGCCTTGTGTTCTCGGCTGCTTCGTCCCCCATGCACATTGGAGCCGCCACCAACTGAAAGGAATTGCTCCACCAGAACAAAGCTGTGTGGAATCCGAGGCAGACTCTCTGAGTGCAAGAATCCGCTCTGGTTCTGAGGAAGACCCCACTCTCTGATGGCTCTGAAGGGCTGTGTGCAGCTTGTCTGTGTCGTCAGGACCCTGGATACGAGCAATTCCGTGTTCCGCTCGCCACATACAAGTGGGAATCTGCCGGTCAACAGAAGTTTACTGTTTCGTACGTGAGTGAGAGTCAACACAAACATACACACACACGCGCGCACACACACACACCACAAGTACGCCCGCCACACACACAAATCAAGGAATTCGAGTCAACTGCACGCGCGGTTGGCCACAAGAAACAATGTTGCTGACAATTTGTCTCAACTGACACCACGAAGCTAAATAGAACAGGAGTAACCGCAAGAACGCGGGTTGCGTGCAGGGCAGGGGGCCGCCATGCAGGGCATCCATGCACCCTTCCCATAGAAAAGTACAGGAAGTTTGCCAACTTCAACTTGCAAAAATACCCCTCAAATTCATAATTTTCTGAAACTTTCTTCAGTACTTTTGTTCTGCAGTAGAAACTTGTCTTATTGGTAACATATTTTTTGAATTTTGTTCACAATACTGTTTTGCTCTAAAGTTAAAATTTTTCACAGAATCTTGCAGAAAAGATGTCAGTTAACAATGCTGTTGAAGTAGTTTTGTGTTGAACGCATATGGTTGAGATATTTTGGACATCAAAGTTGCCAAATTCCTGTGCTTTTCAATGGGGAGTGTGTGCAGCTGCCCTGCATGGCGGCCTCCTTGCAGGCACAAAACACCAGCCGCACATCAATGCGGGACCAGTCACTCCTGT